>Ga0099848_1001051_pt1 | contig 12886 bp, 18 predicted proteins | sample CB_VirMetaG_3_FD_78179 | JGI IMG/M metagenome (GOLD analysis project Ga0099848, IMG submission 78179) | Freshwater to marine saline gradient viral communities from Chesapeake Bay - CB_1508_1S Viral MetaG | ecosystem: Environmental > Aquatic > Marine > Coastal | place: USA: Chesapeake Bay... | reverse complement strand
GTATCATTATCTTTATTTTTAAATGATGACTTTGAGGGTGGCGAATTAGAATTTAAAGAATTTAATTTAAAGATTAAACCAGAAGCAGGTGAGATAGTCGTATTTTCGTCAGGCTTCCCTTACATGCATCAGGTTCATCCAGTGACCAAGGGCATTCGATATGCCGTTGTTAAATGGTACGACTACATTAAGTAAACATTTTGCCTTTATAATAGGAGACTTTTATGGCTTTTGACCCCGCAATTTTCGAAGCAGCTAGAAGAAGCTTATTCGACCAGTATGCCCAAGAAGCAGCACTCAATGCTTATCAGCGTTATTTGGCTGAGACCCGCGGTCAAAGACCTATTTTACAATTAGAGGAAGCAGCATTTGGTAGAACCCCAACTGGTAGATTGGGCGAAGTTCCAAGACTTACAGCATCCTATGGCCGTAGAGGACTACAGGGCATGGGTGCAACTTCTGGCATTTATAAGCAAGCTTTAGAGAACTATGCCAAGCAGCGTGAACGCCAGCTCGGATACGCCAGAGAAGATTTAGCTGGTGCACTTAGAGGCTATGACCTCGGTGCAACACAAGCCCAGCAAAGATTAGAGTCAGGATTAGCTGACTTGGAAAGAACTAAAGCAAAACAAATCTCAGAAGACGCAGCGGCTCTTCTTAATTTAAGGTAGGTTAAATAATGGCTGTAACACGCACAAGACTCGGTAGAGTGATTCCCGGCACAACTCCAAGACCAATGACCGAAGACATATTAGACATTGACTGGTCTGGTTCAGCTACAGGTGGTGGGGCATCTGGCCTTACCGAAGAAGACACAACATCTGGAACATCTGGATTAGGTTCTATTCTTTCTGGTCAAGCATCTTTGCAAAGAGCAGCAACAGAACGTGCAAAGATAGCAGCAGAGGCACAAGCAGCTGCAGCAGCACTTGCAAGACAACAAGCTGGAGCAACTGCACAAGAAGCATATTTAAGAAGCCAACTTGGTGCAGGAATACCAACTGCAATAACTGGAGAAATATCTGCTCAAGAAGCCGCAGGACAAAAGTATATTCAAGATACAGCTGCAGCTTTGTTAAAGCAATTGCAGGAACGTGAAACACAAGCAAGAGGATTAACTTCAACTGGTTATTCTAATTTAATGAATTATCTTGCTGGGAACCAACCAACTGCATTTGCACAAGCTCAACGCGTCATGCCGACTGTAACACAGTCAGCCCTTGGTCAATATATGGCTGGTCAGGGAGTAAGCCCTGCAGCAGCACAAGAGGCAGCTACTTTGGCAAACATCCAGGCAGCTGGTGGCGCATCAAACTATAATCAACTATTAAATGTACTTGCAGCACGTGAAGCAGCAGGTCAACAGTCACGTCAAGCAGAAGCTGAAATGGGACTTGCCTCACAACTTGCAAACCTACAAGCTTTGTATGGCGCAGGTACAACAAATCTAGAGCAGCAGAGATTGGCCGCACTACAAGAACTTGCAACAACAGTAACCAATGCTAGAATACAAGCACAGCGTGAAGCAGCAGCTCGTGACCAGGCAATACAAGACGCACTTGCTGCACTCTATGGCACCGGTCTTGTTAAGCCACCAGTAAACGATGGTGTCGGAGATGAGGCATTTAGCAAACCAGATGACGGTAGAGTTCCGCCAGTTGTGCCAACTTTAACTAGAGCACAAAGAGTGGCAACAGCAGCTCAAGACTTTGGTTCATTCCGTGAAGCAGTACAAGCCTTAAATCCAAAAGCAGTTGCCGACCTAAGTGCAGACGGTAAACTAAGTAAGAAAGATATTGAAGAACTCAAGCGTCGTAATCCGGCACTTGCAGCACAGTTTTAGTAAGGAGTAAACATGGCAACAGTAGCACAGAGACTGATAGCAGCAGGTGCATCACCAGAACGTGCACGTGCATTTGAACAGCAGTTTATTTCTGCTCGTCCAGGATTAAAGCCAAGAGAAATACAAGATGCATTTGATGCAGAACTTGGAGCTTTTTCTGCTGCTCAGTGGCCGTACACATTCAAGCCACAAAGTTTGGATGATACAGAGCTTGTTAATTATTTTAAAGGTGTTTATGGTGAGAATAAATATAATCAGGTTGTTTCAAGAGCTGCTCCAGCATTTACACAAGCGCAAAATAGTGACAACTTTGTAATTAAAACAATTCTTCAAGATATTCAAGATGGAATACCATTGGCTGATTCTTTAGCGGGAGTAAGAACCGCATGGAAAACTCCTGAATTAAGAGCACAGTTTGCAAATTTAACAGAACAAGATGCAGTAAATCAAGTTAACAAACTTTACGCTGATTACAATAAATCAATAGACGCTGCAAAAAATTTCTTAGCAGGTGACAAATATTATAAAGCCAATCTGCCACATCCAAATCTTAAATATGGAACAAAGACAGATTTAACTGCTGGTACAATAGACTTTAGAACAAATCCAAAAGTAAAAGAAATTATAGAAAAAAGACAACAGTTTATCACTAGCCAAGCAACGCCTTATGGTCCATCAATTGCATCATCCAAAGAGTCAGTAAGATTTAGCGATGATAATCTATTTAAATCTTTTTCAGGTAGCAAAGCAACACCATTCTTTGATGAAGTAACTAGAAGAGAATTTCTAAAAGGCAAGACAACAAAATAAACAATGGCACCTAAACCAATTAACGTACCAATACCACCCGATGATACTACTGCGCCTAAAAAGCAGAGTAATTTTTTAAAGGGTATTACTACACCAGCAACGACTCCAACAACAACAACCACAGTTCCAACTACGCAAACTACTCAACCTAACAGAGTCAGTAACTTTTTAACACTTGTGCCTGGTGGAACACAGCCAACAAGAACAACTACTGCTACTGGCACACAAGAAATTGACAGGCTTGATGCAATAACAAGAGCACAAGCATCCAGACTCGATGCTTCTATTGCTGGAGTTCCAGAACAAAAGCTTGAAGATGTAGATAAAGGAATTATTGGCGGAATATTTGGAGCTGCAAATTCTCTTCTTAACTTTAAGATTCCAGGCACAAGCATACGTCCTGTCTATTTGCCTTTTTATCCAGTTGATAAAGTGCTTGAAATTGAACAATTTATACCCGGTATTATTAATCAAATACAAAATGCAACTGAAGGTAAAGCAGTTGATGTTGGTTCGTTTACCGACCCATTTGGCGACAAAGGTTTTGTAACAGAAGTTGGTCGCGCAATATCAAATGCTCCTCGCAAAACAGAATTATTTCAAGGCGCACAAGAACAAAGAGGTTATCGTCAAGTAGTTGATGACCCTAAATTAGCATTTGCGTTAGACATTTTTGCAATGCCTACAACATATTTCACTGGTGGTGGTACTGGAATAGGCAAGGGATTCCTTAAAAAACTTGCTGCTGGTGGCATAAAGAAGTCAATCACTGAAGCTGGTGAAGCTTTAACAAAAGCCGGTGCAAAAAAACTTGCAGCTGAGGAAGCATTAAGAATAGCTAAAGCAGAAGCAGATGATATAGCAAGAAAAGCTGCAGAAAATCTTGTAGGACAAGACGCCGTTCGTGCAGCAACAACGAATGTAGCAAAAGCGGAAAGTAAACTTGCAAAAGCAAATAAAGCTACTGCATTAGAAGAAGCCAATCCAGAAATATTATTAAAAAATGCAGAAGACTACGCTAGAACAGCGGCTCCTCGTAGAGTCTATGGTGCTCGTAGCCGCGAAGAATTAGCTGCAACTGTAGTAGAGGTTGCAGAAATAGCTGCTAAAACTTTAGATGATGTTGCTAGTGGTGCAGTTAAACTTGACCCACAAAGTCTTAAAAGAGTTCAGGCATTGGATAATCTTCTCAATAAAACTCCAGGTGCACTTGACCAAATAATCACTAAAGGATATGGTGGAATACGTGGACCAGCCACTGACATACTTTACACTAAAGGTGGCTTTCGCCTTGGTGTAGGTAAATTAAAAACACCAGTATTTGGAGAAGTTGTTTCTAATATTTTGGGCACTGGTGCATCTAGATTAAGAGTGGGCACCGGGCGTGCACTGACTGGAGCAAGGGGTGTAGAGGGTCTTTTTGAACTTGGTTTTGCCAGAAGTGAAGCGGGTAAAGCCCTTACTGAATGGGCTACTCCATTAGGCAAAAAAGGTATTGCAGGTGAAGCAGATATACGCGGACTTCGCTCACAACTTCGCAGTGGCCAGTTGACAGGCGATGCTGCAAAGCAAGCTGTAAGAGTCCTTTCTGTTGACAGAGTATACAGACAGGCATTGGCTGAAGTAACACAGCAATTAGACTGGATTGCATCGCCAGCATTTTCTCGTACTGCCGACAGAGTTTTTGTAAGAACAGTAGAAGACCTTATTGTTGACCCAAGAATTAATTTATTTGATACAGTCAGGGGCGGCGTAAACGTTGCTGCAGATACTGCAGAAAGTGCCAGTAGAAAGATTGGCCGTCAAATATCACAACAAGAATTTGAATTTGCTCAACGTTATAAAACTTCTTTAAATGGACTATATGATGCAGCAGATGATGTATATAAAGAAGTACAACTATTAGCAGGTGTTCCAGTTGAAAGATTGCAAAGTCTTCCAAAAAATGAAAACTTCTTTCCCCATGTATTGAGCGATAAAGCTAAAGACTTCTTGAGAAGAACTGGGTCTAAAGAATATGATGAACTGATGGGCTTTGATAGAACATTGCTTGGTCAACTTAGCACACCTCGTAGACTTGTTCCAGGTTCAAAAGTTGGAACCTACACACTAACTGCAACAGACGTTGCTGGTGGCACAAAACGTCTTAATGAAATAATAAGACAACAAAAGGGAATTGATTTTGATTGGTTTGCCGTAGACGCTGGTGAGGCTATGGCCAATCAAGTTGATAACATTGCATCAGATATTGCATTCTTGACCACAATAAAGAAAGAACTTCAGGGTAAAGGCCCAGGAGTTATTAGAGCCGGTGAACTTTTAGAATATGCAGATGCGCCATTTGTAGGAACTTTGGTTGCAGATGTAGAAGCTGCGTTGTCGCCAGCAGCCATTGCAAAAATTAATACAATACCAGAAGCAACTGCTGTTCTTGATAATGTTGTCGCAGAGCTAAGTGACTTAAAAGCAACGGTTGCCATAGGAGATACACCACTCTTATCAGCTGACATAGAAAATTCCATACAAAATATTCAAGCTGCAACAAGAGCACTTGGCGAATTGGCCGACACAGTACCGCCAACAATTGGTGGAGTTATAACAGCAGAGGCAATGGCATTATCTGATTTGGTTGCAGCCGAAGCAAGAGGTACGCTAGGTGCCATAACTGCTCGTCCAATATCTGATTTTACAAGAGTTAAGACAATAGTTGATGACGGTTTTGCAGAACTTAACAGAAAGATTTTGCCAGGTGTACAGGCTAGAGGAGAATTAACGGCACTTGTACAAAACGTTAGAAGAATGGAAGACCCGGCGTTCTTGCGTGCTTTTAATAAATATCTTGGTTGGTACAACAGAACTTTTAAAGGTTGGGTAACTGCAACTCCGGGATTCCATGTTCGCAACGCATATTCAAACGCTTTCTTTATGGCAGCAGCGGGTGCAGATATGCGTAATGTTCTTGAAGCTGGAGATATTTACGACAAATATCTAAAATTTATTAGAGCAGGTCGAAAAGAAGGAGCAGAAGTTGCTCTTGAAGGTGTTCCATTAACACCCTATGTTATTGATGAATTCGTAAGCAAAGCTTTCCCTGATGCCTCACCAGGAAGAGTGCAAGCAATTACTACGGCGCTTGAAAACGTAGGTGTTGCTGGTTTTGGTAGAGTAGAAGAAGTCTTTGAAGGAGCAGGCAGAGGTTTCAGAGGTCTTGGCGTGACTGGTGGCACAGCTGCAAATCGTGCATCTGAGATTATTGGAACGCCATTAACGGTGTCTCGTCAGGCTGGTCAAACAATAGAAAACTATACACGTTTTGCCCTAACATACGATGGTATTGCAAAAGGATTATCAGCAGAACAAGCAGCTGCCCGCACAGCAAAATATCTTATCGATTATTCTGATATATCAAGAGCAGACCAAGTATTAAAACAAATCATACCATTCTGGATGTGGATGAGCCGCGCAACACCATTGATGGTAGAAATACTAACAACTAATCCCAAAGCTTATGCTCTTTATAAAAAAGTTACTAATGCATTAAGAGATGAAGAAGGTGAATCAGATTATGTGCCAGTATGGATGCAAACCTCAGGAGCGTTCAAGGCTCCATTTAATCTAGGCGGTTCTTCTTATCTCATGCCAGACATTGGTTTAACTGGTTTATCAGAAGATATTGGTGCATTTACATCTCCAGCTGGTGTACTTGCTGCATTGAATCCAGTAATTAAATCACCACTAGAAGTGTGGTTAAACTATGACGCATTTAGAAAAGAACAAATTGCCAATAAAGAATTTGACCCAGAAGCAGACGCTAAGTTACGCAAATATTTAGCAAAGAACTTTACAATTTTGGGTCCAGTAATGCAGCGTTATGGAAGAGCTGGCGCAGCTGCAGCAGAATTAGTTAATGCAGATTCAGTTGCAGAATTTATAAGAGACGCTACTCGCACTGGTACTCCTGCATTCTTGCAAGAAACGCAAGGCATAACAGAGCCCACACAGTCGCAAAATGTAACTACACTTTCAAGTTTTGTCGGAATACCAATTCGCAATCTTGAACCATATCAAGAAACAAATGAAGCAAAGCGTCGCGCAGATGAATACGAATTATTAACAAGATTAGAACAAATAAAGAGAGGAGAAAGATAGTATGACTCAATTACAAAACATACTATTAAGAATCCTTGCAACCTTCGCAGCTTCTGGCTTGTCGGTTATAGGTGCAGGTGCAATAGCAGGTGTTCCACTTTGGAAGGCCGTGTTGATGGCTGGTATCGGTGGTGTGGCCGTGGTAATTGAAGGGCTATCCCGTGCATTCTTGGATGATGGCAAGCTGTCCAATGCAGAAATAAATGAAGTATTTAGTGGTTTTGACAAGAAGGCAAAGAAGCCAAAGTCATCCGGTGGTGGTGGCGGGGAGTTAGACCAGGTCGTTTGATTCGACCCATCTTAATTTCGTTGGCACTCCTACTAGGAAGTGCTGTACCTGCGCAGGCTCACAAAGACCCTTGCGCATGGTTGGTGCCCCATCTGAAGCGTTATGGATTGCCGGAAAAAGAATTCTTGTACATTGCCAAAAGAGAATCAGGCTGCAATCCCAAAGCAATAAATGCTAAGTTTGATAAAAAAGGCAATGTCATCTGGACATTAAATAAGAATAAGACCATCGATAGAGGTCTTCTACAAATCAATTCAATACATAAGCCCACCGTTCGCCAGTTATGTGGCAAGGGTGGGCTTGATTTATTATTAGAACTAAATTGTAATCTTAAGGTTGCTTCGTATCTATATAAGCGATACGGTCTTAGGCCTTGGGCTGTTGTTTCTTCTTCTTCCTAACTTTAGGATTGGAACCTTCTTCTGGTTCTTCATCAAACCAGTCAGGCCATATATTTGCGGGATGATATCCTAACCTAACTGCGTACTCATCAGCCTTGTAAGCAGATATCAAATATTCTGGCTTCATAAGTAGCGTTATTCTGCCGTACTCAAAACCTAATCTTTTAGCAAATGCTGTTTGTTCGCCGCGTTCTTCAGTGTTACAAAACTTTTCTATTAAAGGTCTTGGTGAGAACCACTTTTTATATACTATTTCTTTTTCTTTTGATTGTTTATGTTTTTTATTCATAAAATAATTATATCAAAGTTATTCGTAATCCTCAAACGGTATGTCTTCTGAGTTCAAATAATCTTTTAAATAATCTATAAAACCATCCATAAAATGAAGTATATGTATTTGTGAGGCAAGGTCATCATGATGGCTTTTGCCCCACGCCTCAATTAAATCAACACACATATCATTGGACAGCCCGATATTGATGACGATGCCATGCTCTGAATCATATACAATCTTTTCAGATGTAACGGACAATTCTTCCATTTCTATTTCAGAGAATATCTTGCGTGCCCAATCGTCAGTGTTCATTTAATATAAAGTCCCTTAATGTGCTATTCATTAATAACAACTCTTTAAGATTTTGTTCAGCGGTTTCGGTAAGCCTCCATGCATGTGGCGTGGAGACTCCGAAGCCTTTTTGCTAATTCTACAAATGTTATTTGCTCCCAGTAGATTGCATCGAGCACAAACTTGTCCTGCTCTGATAATAAATCCATACAGTCTAATATTGCATCACGAATGGGATTGCCCAAATCTTCTGAGTAAACTTCATCTTGCCCAGGAGACGCTTGCATCAAAGCCTGAAAGAATGTTCTTGGCTGTGATGGGTCAGGAAGTTGCGTTATTTCAGCAATATCTACGGGTACTTCTTTGCGGCTAATGGTAAAGGTTTCCTTACTTTTTATGAACCAAGGCGTCATACAGCTCAGAGCTCAATAGTTTGCTCACATCCTCTGGATACAATAAATATCCTTTGGTTGGATTATTTGAATAAGGAACAAACTCTTTTAATTCAATCTTATTATTAATCTCAAGATATCTCTTGAGCCTGTCTACTTCCACTGCAATGAATGCCTGTGGTGAAAAGACGTAAATCCACCAACGAGCTTTGGTTGTCATAAGCCCTGATGGCTTCCAGCCTTTACGTCCTGGATTCTGCTCTACCTCAACGACCATCCTGCCGTTGCGATACTGGTCAAACTTTACTTCAAACAGTTCATTGTCCAAGCATTCTAAAAAGCCGTTGAACTATTTCTTCACCCTTATGACCAATGGCTAGGTCATTCTTCCAGTTGATTTTTCTTTTGGCCGTGTATTCTATGTCGTGTGAAGGAACTTTGCCTTCTGTTCTTTTTGTTGGCATGATTACCTCTTATCTCTTGTGGGCGCGTATGTTTAAGACTTGACCGTCATCTTTGTAAGCTACGCCATTCAATCCATCCATTATTGATTTGATGTAATTGTCTAGGTCGCCGCGTAAAGATGATTCAGCTTCTATCTCGTTAAGAGTAATAGTAATTTTGTCCTTCGTAAAAGTAACAGACATACTCACTGGTCCTTCAAACAGTGGACCACCGGCAGTAACGTAAGCGTCTTTAATTGATTGTTCGTATTCCCTTGTAGCTTTATCGGTGTACATGCCGTACTTGCCAGCTCTAGGTCTACCGTTTAGCTTTGGGTTTTAGATTTATTACAATTGTGTTACGCTTCGTCATTACTTAGTTCATGCACGTAGTGCACAACGAGTGCAGCTACTGTGGCAATGAAAGCCATCCTTTGTGTTTCACCGCTCAATGTCACAATTAGAACAGCTGACCCGTGCGTATGTGAACGCCAGGCCAGCTGTTATTTGCCAGAGCTTCTTTAAGAAGCCACGCATTAGAATTGAACTAGATTTGTTGTAACGGCAGTACCAGCTAGCTTTTGATTCAATCTCATTTGGATTTCATCTTGGCTAATGATTGGCACTTGTCTGCCGCCCTTCGTCTTTTTGACTTCTTTGGTATTATTTGCAAAGTTAATGCTATTTAACACATGAGTAAATGCTTTATCATATGCTGATAGTGCATCATCTATTGTTCTTGGTTGCGTTGCAGCAACTAACTCGGCAGCAACTTTACAAGCTGCCTGGTGTACTGTCGTCTGGTCTGTTGCCACGACGTTTCTCCTTTACTTCTTGAGGAATTGTTTCTCCTAATTGCTTTAAAGTTAATTCTATCATAAGATTAGATAAACGACCAATCATTTTAATTTGAACATCACGCCACTGTAAAATATCCTCAATGGCCTTGTCTGTGTCTTCTAACTTGTCATAATACATAAAAGTCTCCCTATTATATAGCCTTTTCTTTACTTTACTGCCCAGCAGCGCAAATCATTGTTTAAAGTATTAACACTGTAATTCTTAAATATCTTTAGATTTTGCTTTAAATCCCATGCACCAATATTAGCATAGTGTTCCCACTCACGGATTGGCTGTTCATCCAACGCAGAGTGCACTGGTCTACCTTCTCCAGCCATGGTTGCAATGAATAAACCACCAACCTTGAGATTATTGTACGACGCTCTTATGATTTGTTTCCAATCAGGCGTGTGTTCAAAGGTTTCTGCAGTTGCAATCACATCGTAGGTGTTAGGTGAGCTGTAAGTTGCACCATCAGCCACCAAGTCTACGCCTGGTCCGTCTTGTGGGTCAATACCGAGATAACTGGCCGCAAAAGGCTCAAATATCTTTTTAATAGAACCATTGATATCAAAAGAACCAATCTCTAAAACAGAGACATCCTTTCTATTTTTACGCCAATCATGAAAGGATGCAAAGACCCAATCGTAAGCTTCTTTATGCATGTTGTTTCCACTTTCTTTCGTATATTAATCTGTCATTGTTGACCGTTGCTGCAAAGTTTGCAGGTGGGTCATTGTCTATGGTTTGCGAGTGTGCATGATGGCATGTAGCCTTATCGGTTATCATGCACTTGCGCCCTTGTGATATGACCCAGTTGACCAAGTCATCGTCGCCATACCACCATTTCATGGTTTCATCGAATCGCCACAATGGAACTAGGTCATTAGCAATCATCATGCAAAAGCCAGCCATGCCACCGGTACCATCGTATCTACCGCGGCAAGTTGTTGTAGTCTCAATGTCTGGTTGGACAGGAGTGTTTGCGTAGTGAGGGCAAACAAGACCAACGTTGTCGTTCTCGCACAGGAAGGAAGCGAGAGACGAAACGACTGACGTACCAAGAATTACGTCATCGTTGATGAGTAAGATATGGTCATTGTCTGCGGCAAGAGCCATGCCAGCATTCCACATCGCATGAATGCCAACACCCTCACTAACGCAAATCTTTACTATTGAATCAGGCAGGCTTGATAGTTTACTGTATGCCTCAGGGCCATCAGCTACCACAACCACCTTAGATATGCCCTCAGAACGCATTAGAACGCCTGTGAGAGCCGTTAAACCACTTATGTTAGACTTGGTAGGGATAACTACCGTAACCTTTGCTAGAGCCTTTTTGTACCAAGCTAAATTATCCTTTAATCTTTGGTCATCTGGTTCCATGGCCAAGGCAGCCTTGCCATAGTTTAAAGCGTCTTTGTAATGACCAAGGCGATAGCTAGCCAAAGCAGCCATGTCATGAAGCAAATACCCCCACGCATCTGCTTCGTTTAAATATACAGCCATCTTGTTACTGATACGCAATCCACGCTTGGCCGCAAACAACAATGACTCCCAATCTTTTTTATTATAATAATATCTAGCAAGGTCAGCCCATGGCTCTCTACCATTAGGATACTCACCACATGCACGCAATAGCCACAACTCAGCTTCATCTGGTATCATCTTGGCTAGATAACGCATCGAGAATGCACGTTCAGCATTCCATTTACTGCGTTCCATAACCAAATGGCGCTTGAATAACTTTATTGCTTCTTCATTGCGACCATAATAATATAGTTCTCTTGCACAGTAATAAGTATTACGGTCGTCTTCTGGGTCCTCTTCAACTGATTGTATCAACAACGGTAGATATGAACCACGACTCTTGGTGTTGTCGGCAAAGTGATATATGCGAAGCCCCTCAACAAAGCACTGTGCTTCCTTTTGACCTTCACGTGTAATATTAACTTCATGCACTGGATGCTTCCAGCGATGGCTGAATCGCGCGGTTATCTTGTCACCATGGTATTGCAAGCCAGGCTTTCCCTTTTCGATGGTCGCCCAAATATCAACATTACCATCATCATCATGAACAAAAGAATGCCAGTTCCATGTATACAAATAACGTGGACGAGTAATTGAGCCATCGGTTGGCACCCCCTGAAGAGCCTCATACCAACCGACGCCCAATACTTCGTCAACATCAAGATTTATAATCCAATCAACATCATGTGGAATCAAATCAAGCAAGTGGTTTCTTGCGTGGTCAAATCTCCATGGATTGAACACCTTCTCATGCACTATGACACCGCATTCTTTGGCCACAGCTACGGCATTGTCTGACGAGCCTGTATCCAATAAGATACGATAATCAGCTTGAGCACACGAATCAGCCCAGCGTTTGACGAACTTCTCCTCATTTTTCATGATGGAGACTACGGCAACTTTCACTAACGACCGAACCAATCTTTAATCTGGTTAATGGCTGCCACTGCAAATACAATGCCCGCAAATGAAACATAGCCAAATATCAATACATCAATCATTTCTAATCTCCCATAGTACAAATGCTGCTTTGCCAATTATCCAACCACTGACAATTGCAATTAAATTACCTAGGGTTACTGGTTCGTTTAAAAAGTCTCTCATTATTTTAAAGGTAATCCTTCCATCTTGTGTGGGTCTAAGTTTTCGTCTATCAAAGCTGCACGCTCTTCTGAGACAATATATTCATTCTTTACCTGCGGGCGTCCACAGGTTGGGCATTTATTTAATATCTTCTTATTAAGCTTAATAAGCTTTTTCTTTTTCTTAGGCATTGGCTAACATCTTTCTTTTTTTTCTTTCTTTTATTCTAAAACATTCTCTGCACCATCTGCCATTTTTGTAAATATAAGTGTTTTCTAACGTATACTCATGTCCTTTACGGCAGTGTGTTTTCTTTTGATTAGGGTGCCTATTTTTATTACACATGTCAATTAAATTATCTTTTCTTGTTCCAAGCCATAAGTGTCTTGGGTTTACGCATGGTGGATTGTCGCAAGAATGACAAACATCTAAACTTCTATCAAAGTTACGGTCAACATTTAAATAATAACTATAACGATTAGCACGTCTGCTTTCCCACGTAGTAAAAGGTAATTGTCCATAACCACCTCTTTTAGTGAGC
>Ga0099848_1001050_pt1 | contig 12907 bp, 10 predicted proteins | sample CB_VirMetaG_3_FD_78179 | JGI IMG/M metagenome (GOLD analysis project Ga0099848, IMG submission 78179) | Freshwater to marine saline gradient viral communities from Chesapeake Bay - CB_1508_1S Viral MetaG | ecosystem: Environmental > Aquatic > Marine > Coastal | place: USA: Chesapeake Bay... | reverse complement strand
CCCCGAGCCCCCCGAGGCCCCGCGGAGCACGCGGAGCCCCCGAGGCCCGCGAATCGCCCGAACGCAATTCGGGACGGGCTCGGGCTCGGCCCGGTCGCTCGAACGTCGCGAGCCCCCCGCGTCGCCGGCATCGGATCCCGAATCCGACGCGGACCGCGTTCGCGAGCACGTCCCGCGGGCCTCGGTCGCTCGGCGTGGCGGCGTCGGTGGCGGACCGCGTGCGGGCGGGCCCCCGCGGGCGTCCGCGGGCGGGCGTCCGGGCCCCCCCAAGGGGGGGCGGAGGGGCCAAGAATCGACGAAATACCACCTCGGATTTTTGTGTCGTTTTTGGTCAGTGCATGGCGAGGGGGATCTGGTGAAGAATGCACGCCTTGGGGACCACATTGATGTTCCCCAACTCGCCCTCTTCGCCCATTGAGGACGCCAGGACCAAATAGGTCTCAGTCTCGAACACGATCGCAGCCGCTGTGTGGATGATGGCGGGCTTCATCTCCTCAGCCTCGTCACGATCCACCCAAGGCTTGTCGGATCCTGTGATGTCCATCCAGACAAACATGTACCAATCGGAGTTCATGAGGCCCTCCTGATTACTTGGTCTTCTTGCGGATCTGCTTGTCCGGGGTCCCAAAGAACTGGCGAAGTCGAATCATCTCCAGACGGTTCAATGGGTCTTGAACGGGATCGGTTCCCTTTTTGATCATTTCGGTGACTCGACGCTTCCGTCGCTTTCTCGTGGTTCCATCCATGTCCCCCGACGATGCCGCTGACTCTGACCCGCCGAAAGACCCTCCTGCCTTGCTCATTGCAAATGCTCCTATGGACCATATGGTCCTATGATCCCCCGGTCTATCCAACCGGGGTTGTCTGTAGTTGGCCGTCCATTCTTTCCTGGACCCGGTCTCCCTGGGCCCATTAGATCCTTAGGATCCTTAGGTCCCCCTTCCCTTCTCTCCATAGAGTTCACCACCCCGTTTTAGGGCAAGGAAGGGGGGTTGCCCACAACGGCCTCCCCGTCGGTCACCGTCTACCCCCCTCGTCTTCTTCAGTTCCCGTCAGTCCTCTTCTGTGTCTACTACCTGGCTCAGAGGCCGGTCCGGTAACACTTCTAGCAGTTCCTTCATGGCGATCGCTAAAGTCCGATGAGTCACTTCGTCCAATAGGTACTTCTCGTACAGGGCGACCACTAGAAACGCTCTGGCCGCGAGACATCCATAGGTCTCCTTCCAGAGATCCAGCATCTCCCGAGCGTGCTTCAAGTTCTTGGGCGATTTGGTCAGCGAGACATCCATGTCATGCTCCGAGAGGGTCTGGAGATGACATTGTCCATGAACCGTTCCAGTTCGTCGTTGAGGGCCTCGGTTCGCTTGTTCTGGATCAGGCGGTCTCTGTCGGCCCCCATCTGCTCTACCCAGTAGCCCACAGCCATGGACAAGACATCCAGTCGGTCATCGTGAACCAGGGCTCCCTTGAGCCTGGTGATTCGGGACAACTGGTACATCAGTTGGTACTGGAGAGCCTTCTCGGGCGGGAAGTCCTGGGTCGAGGCGTAGTCCTTCTCGATGACTTTCCGGTCCACCACAAGCCTGTGGCTGGATATGACGGGCTCTAGGGTGTCGATGATCCGCCGTTCCTTCTGGATGTTGTGGCGGACCTCCTCGATGGTGCAGGGGTGGATCTTGGCTAGGACGGGCTTGAGCAGGGCAGTGAACATACCGTCACCAAAGTTGGACTCGATGATGATCTGATTCACAGACTGACGGCGGGCGATGACGGACAACTTCTTGAGAGTGTCTTCCTCGTAGCCCCCTCGGATACCGCCCGCCTCAAGCACAAACAACTGGCTGTTCAGCATCTTGACGACCGCATAGGCCGTCTCGTCCGTACCGCGGCCCGAGGGGTCGATAGCCATCACGGAACCCGTGTATGGCTGCCAGTTCCCTTGGACCTGCATGGGCCGGTAGTACCGGTCTCCGTTGAAGCCCACGTTGGGCAGGTCCTTGTCCGCCAGATCGGGAGAAGCCGACCAGATGACCTTCTCCGGCCCCTCATGGTCATTCAGGTTCATGACCACCAGATCGCCCAACTTGAGCGGGTAGCGGTCCATGTCGGACAGGCTGGTGTCCAGCATGAACTGGAGAGCAAAGCCAGCACGCCCGTAGGACGCCTCACGCTCCGCCAGATCCATTTCGTCGAACCGCTGGGGGTCTGTTGGCTTTCCGGGCTCTGACGTGTCAGAAGCGATCATAGGGGCCAGTGAGTCCCCAAGGTTCCGGCGTGTCTTCTCGTCAGGGATCTTGGCGGGCCAGATCCGCAGGTCGTACCCTCGTTCTCGAAGGGACGTGTAGATCGAGAACTCGGTCTGTGGAGTGCCGAGGTAGGCGACCCTCCCACCTGGCTTCAAGACCGCGTCGAACTCCTTGATGGACTCTGACAACTTGTCACGCATGGTCTGCGTCATGGAGTTGTTCAGCGACTCCACGTCATCAGCCACGATCAGGTCTGCACGGGAACCAGTGATCTGGCCCGTGATGCCTCGGCTGGTCACCGATGGAGCGTGGCTGGCCGGAGCCGGACCCACATCGAAAGCGATCTTGGAGTTCCGCTGGTTCTCCCGAGGCCGCAGGTGCCTCAGGATCTCCATCTCTTCAATGAGCCGCAGGGTGAACGTCGAGAAGTCGTCGGCTCGCTGCTTGGACGCCGAGACCACCAGAATGTTCTTCGTGGGGTCCATCAGCAACTGATGGCACACGAACGCTGAGGTGATCCACGACTTCCCGACTCCACGGAACGCCTGGATGCACAGACGCTTGGGACCGTTCTGGAGGTACTGAGCGATGTCGTACTGAATACGAGTCGGCTCAGGCAGCCTCAAGTGGTCCCAGGCGAGGAACAGGAAGTTCCGGAAGTCGGTGAGTCGTGTGTCCATCGTCAAGGTTTTGTACCGCCACCGCCGCCGAGGCCGGGGCCGGGGCCGATTACGCCGCCAGGGGATTGCTGAAATGAACCGCCGCCCTTTTGTACCGTTGTCGGGGTGGAGAACAAACGCTGACTGGTGCTTTCTCCGCCAATGGTGAATCGACCGCTGTTGGGAATGATCTCCCATCGGCCCTCAATGAACACCGCAACGTAACCGGGAGGGGCCTTGGGAGGTCCTAGCCGGTTCATGATCAGAAATTCGGAACCATCAGGACCGTGCGTATTGAACTGACTCATGCCACATCCTCCGAGGCCAAAGGCCCATTTGGATCTTGAAACGGAAGGACCTTGGCAAGGTTCACTAATGGTGACCCTTCCTTCGGCACTGCGTCGATTCCATTGTCCTTCAAGAATTTGATTGCCGCGGATAATTCTGCTGGGGTCGCTTCCCCACTCTCAACACGCTCCAACAAAGTTACGGCAACACCGTGGTGAAGTTGTTCAAGAATCTTGTCGGTGTTTCTCATTGACCAGCCTTTGACATGACCATGGATACAACAGTGGAGGCAACGGCTCCGATCACGCCCGCTGCCCCCATGAGCCACGCCTTGCTGTGTTCCAGCAGACGAATTCGCTTGTCAAGTTTCTCGATGTCTTCAGCATGCATCCTCTGCATACCAAGCAGGGACTCGACCTTGCCTTCCAGACGCCCGAGAGCCATCATGATTTGGTTGATGTCTTCCATGTGACTAGACCAGGTAGAAGCCGCTGGCGTAGATCAGCACTTCGCTGGAGGCAGCGATGTTTGCTTCCGTCATGACCGAGAGGGCGGCGGCGGTGCTTGCGGGGGCGAGGTAGAAGTCGATGTAGATGGTTGAGGATTCGATGAAGGCGAGGATCGGTGGACTCTGTCTGAATCCGACTTCTCCGCCAACATTGACCACCGAAAAGTTCGTGGCTGAAGATTGGAACGGAAGATCCCGGATTCTGAAGGTTCCGGTGTTGGTTCCACGGTTCACCTGCGACTCGATGTTGAAATACACGACATTACCGATGCGTGTGTAGGTCCCCCTATTCACCGCACCAGATGCGGCGGATGTGATGTCCGTGGTGTCCAGAAGCAGCAACGGGGTGAAAGTCCCTTCGTCGTAATGGGCAAGGGCCTCATCACCCAAAGAGATTTGGGCAAACGTCGGTGTCTTGGTAGCAAGGTTGATTGGGAAGTTGACCATTGATTACCCCAGAATTTGCATGTGGATATAGGCGTGTCGGTAGTCTAAGGAAGCCTGCGCTGATGCACCGCTAACCGTGTACGTTGCGATTCCGATGTGTTCCCATTGAGTCAGTGCATCTCTGGTCGTAACCATAAACCCGTTCAAAGTCATATATGCATCTTTGACAACCGTGTTTCCATTGTTGTTCAAATACCAACCACCCATCCGACCGTAATTGAGCAGAGTCTCCGAATTCACCCCAAAGAACTTCAGTTCATTCGTGTTGACATTTACTCGTTTGAGTGTTGGGTTGCCATATTGATCAATTGCACTTCCGTCATAACCAACAAGTGCCGCGTAGGCGGCATAACTAGAATTGACGGCTACGTTGTCCCAAAGGTACGTCGCTTGCCAGTTGAGAATAATTTGTTCGTTTGCGGTCCGCGGAAACGGAATATTTGCCACGGTAAATTCAGACCACGGATACACAACGGCTTGTGAAAAAGTGGACCCGTTTGGAATTGGAGCATGGCCGTCTTCGTAGCCTGCGGGGAAATTGAATTCATTCAGTAGGTCGTATAACCCAGAAACGTAACTGCCATAAACAAAGCGGAGAGGCCTATTGACTTCGCTCTGAGTATTTAGTCGCCAAGAATTTTCGCTTGACGTTGAGTCAGTAAGCAGGACGTTGTCTCTGACTTCAATACTTCTTTGGAATACAACCGGATCAGCACTGAAGTAGTCAATGTTTGATGATGAACCGTTGACTACTCCGTTTACCGTAATAGAGTTTGCCGTGATAGCACCTGGAACACTCAGGTCTCCTCCTCCGGTTATGTCCCCACCTGCAACTACGTTTCCGTCGTTGTCTATTGTCAGAACATCCGTTCCGTCATTCTGTTCGACAACGACAACAGGAACATTTGGAGAAGGATCAGCGATTGCCGTGATGGCTGGAGTGTCCGCATTTGGCATTCGCACTCCATCAGGGTCTACGATGGATCTTGCAATGCCAAAGTTCTGGACGCCGATACGTTCAGTGCCTTCTAGAACCGTAGCACCTAGAAAAATGGTCAGCGTGTAAACGTCAAGAGATTCGGCAACTTGAAAGTCAGAAACGGGCCTTTGAAGGTATCCGTCAACGGAAACGATGTACAGATTTGCATTTGAACCAAGCGGTGTTGGATTGTCTAGGACAACTGTCACTGTTCCCGTCAGAGCAGACAACTCACTAGCCTCAAACGACCACGATTGCGGAACAGCAACACCGGCTCCGTAAAGAGCAAGTCCATCGACATACCCCTTGGTCACTGAATCGGCTTCAAGAGCCGGAGTGCCCATGTTCTTGATTCGACGACCGCCTGCGTTGTAGTTGTTGTCAAAGTCGATGGGAAGCGAGTCGGAACTTGTTTCTTGTGCTTCCTGAGACAGATACAGCAATTGAAGCGTGATCTTGTCCAGATCAGATTCCGTCAGAACCGAACCGTCCTGAAAGTCAACCAATCGAACCGATTCTGCTTCTGTTCGACCGGGAGTCTTGCGGTAGACCCTGACCGTTTGTCCCTCAGTGGCTCCGGTGTTCAGAACCGCGTTTCCAGTGCCGGTGTTGACAGTGAACGCTGCCGTGTCCTGGCCGTCAATCTTGACGTAGACATGGGTCGTTTCGATGTATGGAAACGTAATGGCAAAGTCAGTCTGCCCTGCCGTTGCTGAATAGGTGGCGGATGTGAGTGCCATTAGTTACCTCAGAATTCAAGGATTGAAGAAATGTCACGACCCTCTCGTCTGAGAGTCTTGATGCGTGTCATACGGAAGTCCAAGTCTCGCACTTCTGGAAACTCACGGAGTGCTTGAGACAAAGCCTTTGTCCTGAACTGGCTGATCAACTTGCGAATCTCAGCAACCCGAGGACTTTCCAGTTCGTTGAACGCCTCAACAGGCATTCTTTGGTATCGGCCAGAACGGATGAGTTGCTGCATGGCCTGCCTAATTGTCTTGCCCTTGACTCGGACTTCTCCGTGCAACTGAGACCAGCGATCGTGGAAGTTCTGGCCCTGCTCGTTCCGGTAGGTGGTTAGGTCAAGGCCGTTCCGCAGCGTACGAGGCGGACCGAACCCGTGTCCCACCCTGGACAACTCAGCCATGATCTCATCGTCTTTGATGTCCGTGTACGCCATCGGCGATCCATACCACGGCCACGGCTTCGATCGCTCCAGCGGTTCCCCGAGCATGTTTCGGCGAGGAGCGACCTGCCCTTCAAAGACGCCCTGACTCGTCATACCGTACTTCGCCCGCATGGCGTCCAGCGTAGTTCGGATCTCTCGCTGGTACTCGTCAGCACCAATGGTCTGCCCAGCGGCTCCAGAGTACGGAAGGAACGACGCAGCCGTCTGCTCCCAGTAACTGGACGCATATCGCGACGGGTCGTTCAGCACGTTCGCCACTCGGGTCATGCCCGTCAGATACGACTTGTTGGTGATGTTGCGAGCCGCCGAGAAGATCAGGGCACCCATCAAAGTTTCAAACCCAGCCTTCTCTTCCTCGGTCGTTGCTTGGTTCATGGACTCCATAAGATCGGCCACCGAACCAAAGAACGAAGCAAATGGGTCGAAGCGTCGGTAGGAGACCCACTCGTCTCCAAGTCGAATGCTGTACGGTTGCCACCCCGTGGCTTCCCACGTCCTACGGGTCTCGGGGTCAGCAGGACCACCACCACTCAGGTAGCCATTCATGTAGGCCATGACGCCCGCCATAGTGAGCATCGCTCCGGCAGACGTGCGTCCCACAAGGTCAGCCTTAGTCCGGCCACCACGCAGCATCTGCTCGCCGACTTCCTTGTTCAGAAGGCCAAGGCGAGACCCTGTCGTGTCGATGCCGAGTCGAGCCAACTGCATAGGAGCCTGAGCAACCCGGTCGAGGTAGAACGCGATCAGGTTGGTTGGCGTTCGGATGAACGGCAGAATAAATCGCAGCACCGGAGTCTGATTGACAACACGCTGCATGCCTGCCGACATCTTGATCAAGCCATGCCGTCCAGGTTGCTCCAAAGGCTGAGTGAAAGTCGTCTCCCTTGCGTAACCCAGTGCTTTCTTGGCAAGTGCTCCGTTGTCTTCGTTCCAATACCTCTTCATGTAGGCGTTGACGTACCTACTGAAACGCTGTCGGTCCACCGGATCAGACAAGTCACTGCCGATGCGTTCTTTGGCAGCCGCCTCTGCCTTCTGTCGCATGTTCTTGTAACTGTAGAACTGTCCATCACCAATGATCTTCTCGAACTCGGTCTCTACAAAGTTGGCAATAGCACGCGGCCCGTTCTTGACCAATTGCGTGTTTCTCATGGCTTCTTCAGTCAATTGAGACTTGACCGACGCTCGGTAGTTCAGGTTCTTGAAGAAGGCATCTTCAGCCATCAGGAAGCGGCTTGGAAGATTGAGTGCCTTTCCAATCCAATCAACCGCTTGACCCGCCACGCTGTCCTGAGAAAACCTGGTGTTGGCTGACGAGATTGCTCTGTTAGACCTATTTGTTTCCAACTTACTTACGGCGTCTAGCGGATCTGCTTCTTTCTTGAAAGCAGTCTGAGCCGCAGAGAATGCGTCATTCATGTGCTGCATCAGGTAGGCGTAGTGCCTCATCGTCGTACCTGCTTCAGAGAACTGAAGCGTCATAGCCTGACCAAGAGCCTTCTCGAACGGCAGGTAGAACGTAGTGATCATGTTCGAGGTCATGTTGACCATATGAGTCACAGGACCGGACAGGATCGAGTTCATCCAGTACTCAATGAACATGTGGTGAAACTTGGCTCGTTCTTGAGCCACACGGAATCCACCGGCCTGACCATTTACCGCAACTGCGTTCTGGTACTCGGTTATTTGTCGTTGGACCAGGTCTCGTCCGGCTGCCGCGTCACCACCACCAAGTTCTTCAAGAACGTCTTGGAAAAATCGAGGTTCGTCCACCGTACTCAGGTCAGGAGGTAGGACACGGTTTGTAGGAAGAGGAGTGTCCGTTCCAACAGCCTTCTGGGCTGAAAGAGCCTGGGCAATCTTCTCCTGGTTTCGCTTGACCACCAGTGCGAGGTCCTGCGACCTCTTGCGAGCCAGGATGAACTCAACCTTTTCGCGGTCGCCTCCCGCAACGGCCTTTGCCGCGAGATCGTCCACCAATTTGGTGTACTGCTGCAACAGGTTTCGTGCGACGTTCTGCTTCGCCACAACATCGACTATTTGGTCGGTCACACCAAGAGAAGCAAGGTCGTCCGGATCAAATGCGTTGAATCCATGGTCCCTGAGTTCTCTGGCTCTCTGGGATCCCATGCCTCGAACGTCTTCAAGAGACATGCTCCGAAGTTGCATCAATTCCTGCTGGTAGGCTTCGCTTGCAGTGTTGGTTTGCGACGCAAGCCACTTGTCAACGCCCTCGGTATCTGAGAAGAAATTGAGGTTGAAGACTGTTCCTTCGCGAGGCGTTCTTGCTCCAGGCGGGAACGGCATTGGCTCATCGGCTTCCATTGCCAAATATCGCCTGGTGTACTTCGGGGCCTCCGAAGGAATGATGTAGCCACCTTCGTCCATGAAATACGGACGACTCGTCTTTGAGAACATGTACGCAGATATTGGACCACGCTCGGCCCGTTGCGAACCAGCAGCACCACGGAACATACCGCCACCAGTTTTCGCAATCTTCGTTGCTGTTCCACCGACGTTCATGATCTTCAAAGACGCATCTTTGTACCGACCAGCAAACATTTCTCTAGTGATTCTGTCGTAGCGGGCTGCTCCAACCGTTGACTTGACAATGGTCAGAACTTCGTGGGCCAGATACCTAGCAAGGCCAAGCAAAGTCTCCGTTCCTGCTTCAAGATCGAGCCGCTTCAGAGTGGAGTCCGCCATGGATTCTGCAATCCATTCATCAAGACTAGACATGCGATACCACTCATCAAACGGAATTTGCTTTTCAGCAATTTTCTTGCGACCCGCTTGAGTAAACCCACCGCTCATACTGATGTCTTCACCAACCGTAAGGCCGTGCTTCTTGAGGAACTTTGCCTGCTGCTTTGCAAAGTCCCTCGACACAGCCTGAAGATCACCAACGCCAAGGCGTCGAGTCATCGCATGCCAAAGTTCGTGGGCAAAGACTCTAGGCATTTCATCATCAGCCACCATCCTGTTGGAAATTGTGATGACATCATCAATCAAGTCGTAAAGGCCACGAGCCTCCATCATCTTCCGGAATCGAAGTCCGAGAGTGTCGAGCCAACCATGGCGGTCAAGTTTGTTGACGATCGCCACCATCCTCTCGCCACTTTCGCGAGACAAGCGGCCTCTTGACATCTCCTGTTCAATTCGTCCCTTGACTGCTTCAGCACCTCGACGGATCTCCGCGTTCGGGATTCGTTCACCCCTTGGTGATCTAGCAATATCAGGAACAATTGCGTCGTCACTGTCGATTCGATCGACGATAAGATCGCCTGGAGTATGCCGGACATTTGGGTCACGAGGATCGTAGCGTTCGGCTCTTGTGCTCTTGATCTGAGCAGAGTCGAACGCGACAAACGAATCCTTGAAACCTTCCGCATCGTTGCGGTAGATCAGTCCGTCGTATCCCGCTTTCTTGAGATCTTCCCGTAGACCCGCACCGGCTTCGTACGACAAACGACCTCGTTCGTAGGTTCCTTGGTCATCGTAATTACGCCAGTTTGCGTCGATCTCCGCTTGACGAGCCTGGAGTTCTTCGGTGACCGTAACCAAGCGATCCCGGTAGGCCGCCATGTCTCCGCCAGAAATTTGGCGACGCACGTTGAGCGGAAGAGCGTCAAAGACTGAAAGTGGAGTGAATACGCCCACGTCGTTGATGCGGACCGGGTTCTGCATCGAAACGTGAACAGTCATTCGACGAGAACCGAACATGCCTCCAGGAATGTCCTGCCCAAGGTGGAATCCGAACTCCCCAGCCTCAAACGTGTCAAACCTTGCATTGGTCTCGTGGACCAAAGTCAGTGGTCGTCCATCTTCGGTCCGTGCGACAGACTCTTTGAACCATTCCGAGAAAGCCAGTCGGCCCTCATCCGACCTTGGATATTCCAGTTGGCTCCTGCGGTACTCGTAGTCACGCAGGGCCTTCATGTCACCGCCCTCAATGACGCTGTACGGAACGCCCGTGTAGAACTTTCCAGTTGCGGAGTCCTCAATGTCAAAGGTCTCACGCATGATCTGGTCAGCATCAAACAGACCACGATCGGTTTCTGCGGCGTCGCCAATACCGCGAGCAATCTCTTCAAGACGGCCTCGGTTGAGTCCGTAGAGTTGGATGCTGTTGCCAGCCATCCGAACCTGACCAAGAACTCTCATCCCATAGTCGCGAGCGTCAACGGCTGAGTCGCCAGATGCAACTCGGACAGCCTCTGGGTCAAAACCCTTTGACTTCAACCAAACGTCTAGCGTTTGTCCGGATTCCTTGGCCGCCTTATTGGCGTCCGCTAGCAACTCACCGATGATTTCAGGGTCATACTCACCACCAATGACATCGTCGCGTCCAACAGCACTTGCTAGGTCGTCACCGATGTCGTTGGCGACATCTGCGATCACCAGTGCTTCGTGGTTGAAATCTCCGAAGTCTCCGTCAGCGTATTCAGCCCTGCCGTCCTTGAGCCAGTACTCGCCCTCGAACGGCATCTCCAACTGAGTGTTGCGGCGATCCATGACCGAAGCAATGGCTTCATCTGGATCTTGGCCGTCCAGCCTTGACTTCCGTGCTTTTCGCAAAGCCTTGAGACTGAGCACGAATGGCTCGGTCATGACACCAAGGATGGAACCTTCAATAAAGTTCTTGAAACGACCTTCCAGTTCTCCATCGTTCTCATCAGCCGCCAAGAACTCAGAGACAGGATTCTGGAGAGACGGGTACGCCTGAAGGAGATTAGACAACCGTTCTTCGTGAGCGTCGAATACGGTGAGATCGGCAATTCCTCCAGCAACCGCAGCCTTGCCAAACTCTGCTCCCCACTTGATTGCCGCAGCCTTGCTCGTTTTTCCCGCAGCCCTTGCGGCGTTTGATGCTGCCGAGATTGCCTTGCTGATCTTTGTGACTTTGCCGAGTTTGCTGGCAACAGCCATGCCGGGAATGAATCCCAAGACAAACTGTGAGATGCCCTCAACCAGTCCGCCCGCAAGCGTCTCACTGTGTCCGGCCCCAAAGTTGTCTTCCGCGTCCGGAAGGATGTCAAACGTAGCGAAGTCCAGCAGGTCGTAAACACCCTCGACTCCGCCCAAAATTCCGCGAGGGATCGCCAGACCAATGTCGGCCAGCGTTCCTCCGATACCCAATCCCACGGAATCGGGAGACGGAGCGGTAGTTGACTCTTCCGGACTGAAATTGAACTTCATTGAGCGTTCTCCTGGCCCGCGGGCTCGGTAACGGGGTTGTTCAGTTTGGTGAGAAGGGTTGAGTTTGCAGGCGCACCTGCGTAGTACATGATTCTGATTTGGCCCTCAACGAACTGACCAAATCCAACCGCTCTTTCTTGACGCCATTCTCGATACGCCAAATATGCCTGTCCCAGATTGGAGTCTTGAATCAATGACAGAAGTTCGTCTTCTTCCATGTCAGGTCGATTCAGTCCCGCCATCATCTCAAGATCAGCAAGGAATGTTTTCGGGTCAGCCATGACTGACAGCGATGGGTTTGTCAGTTCTTCGTGGTATGAAAGCGACAACCCTTCATTAGTCTTCCCTCTTCGCAGTTCATCAAGGGTCTTTGGCGACAGTCGGACAGCCATCCTGTACTCGATCTGTCGGCTTTCAATGTGACGCCCTCCGCCTCTTGGAAAGTAAAGGCCATCTTCCTCTACTCTGGCAGGTCGCGGCGGATAATTAGTACCAAACGGTGCGTACTTTGGATTCTGCTTGAAAGCCTCTGCCGAAGAACTCATCCTAACTCCTCGGGATTGGGCTTCTGACATCGACCCCGCAAGTGAGTATCCGCCCATGTTGTCCGCGAGGCTGACAAAGTCGTCGTAGGCAATATCCCACCACACCGTCATCAACTTGAGGTTCTCGGCTGTCGGAGTTCCCTGTTCTGGGTCAAACGGAGCAAGAGGCGTCATCTCTTCTGCACGACGCAGATTGACTCGCTCAAATGACTCAACAAGTTCCTCAGACAAACCAAACTCTCTCATGGCGTCTGTGTCGTAAAACGTGGGTGATGCTGGATCTTGGTTTGGTTTGATAAACCTTCTGATCTTTGCAACTTCCGCTTCAACAGCGTCTCTTGTGACTGCACCTCGTTCTTCTGCGGTTGCAGTGCCGGGAAGTTGCCTTGCAGCATCAGCACCTCGCTGAACAAGGATGTCTTGAACTTCCTGTGGAAGTCCCATCACGCCAACTTCAAGATCTCCAACGGATTCCACGGCGTCTTTCATCAGATTGTCAGTCTGTTCTGCCGCAATTCGCATGGTTGACCCAGCATCTTGCAATACCGCAGTGCGACGCTGGTCAGCCATAAGTGAGTGATTGGATGCAAGGCGATGCAGACCTGTCGCCGTTTCCGGAGACACAACACCACTTGCAATAGCACCCCTCAAATTCGCAATGAAATCCTCGTACGACAAAGACACTGCTTCGTACTGAAGTTTCGACACAGCGTCAACATCTTCCCTCACGAACTCGCGATATCTCTTCAGGTGTCCTGGCAGGTCTACCAATGCGATGTTTCGTTCATCGACAGGGACTCCTCTTGCCTCTAGATCCTGGCTCAAAAGAAGTCCAAGCGCTCCTTCT
>Ga0099848_1001045_pt1 | contig 12923 bp, 18 predicted proteins | sample CB_VirMetaG_3_FD_78179 | JGI IMG/M metagenome (GOLD analysis project Ga0099848, IMG submission 78179) | Freshwater to marine saline gradient viral communities from Chesapeake Bay - CB_1508_1S Viral MetaG | ecosystem: Environmental > Aquatic > Marine > Coastal | place: USA: Chesapeake Bay... | reverse complement strand
GAGCGATGCCGTCTGCGGCGCGGACAAACCCGCCCTTCTTAAACAGCTTCCCCATCTCCGTCTTAGTCGTCGGCGCTTTTTCAGCTGCTCGCTTTTTTCGAAACTCTTCTACTTGCTGACGCATTTGCGCCGCCTTCTCAGAAGAGGGCTCTTGATCTTCCGGGGCTACCTGGGGTTTTTTTGCTTCAGCCATTTTGTTTACCTGTTAGCAATGCGTTAATCGACTTGCCCGTGAGCATTTCTACAATTCGCAGGCCGGTCCAGATAAGACTGAATAGCGCAGCGACGGTGGGTAAATACTCGAAAAATGCGCCAAAAGCCGCGAAGACAGAAGTGACGTCGACAACGGCTTTCGTGTGGTCGGGGGTCATTGCCATACTAGCAGTTCCACGCCCTAAGACTTTTATTTATCCGGCTATTCGGATCCTTCGCAGTCTTCTTGCTCGTCAGTTTCTTCTTCATCCCTTCCATCCGGGCACAAAAAGAATCTCGACGCGGACCACCTTTGGGTTGTGGTGCCTTTAACCCAGGCTTCCCTGGATTCGCCCGATTGTAAGAAGCTCTCCCCTTGGCATTCAAACCACCAGAGGGACTTTTGCCTTCTTTGCGTTGCCATGCTGGAGATTTAGCCATGACACGTTACCCGTAATAAGCGGTAACGCCTGCCGCGCCATTAATATCAAGATACAGCCCGTTTTGCGCGAGAATACCTTGACCGGGGATAAGCACACTAAAAGAACCGGCAATCGCGGTACTTACTTCGATTACTTTATCCCCAGAACCTGCGGAAGCATTATCGTAGATAATGAGCGCCGCCCCCGCTGTAGCAACGGCAACAGTCAACCCTTTTAGGCGGGTTCGACCAGCGTAAATAATGCCATCACCGGCGAGGTATTTAGCCTTTACGTCAGTTTGCATAGACATAGTTGTTCTCCAAAAAAGGTACAAGGGGCCGAAGCCCCCGAGAATCAACTATTATGCAGACGCCGGATTTTGCGCGCCGTCAGCAGTGCGTTGGACGTAGCTAACCGTAATAATCGCCCGCCCTACTCCCGCCGCTGTACCAACTGCGTAGCGGACATATACAGAGGTATCGGCGCTCGTCGAAGTCTGCCACGCAAGTTGCGTAGCTGCCGTAGCGGTACCACGGAATCGACCCCCAGCAGTCGTAACAACTGCGGCCATGAGTTGGGCTCCGCCGGATGCCGTCCCAACCGAAATAGTCGACGTGGATGAGCCCCCCGGAACTACAATTTGATCAACCGTGATATCCACAATTTGAGCACCCTGCGGGAGAATGCCCATCTGTGCGTCGACGTTTCCGACGCCATCCGTCACAACCCCCGTATCGTAGGATTGCGAAAGAACGACCAGACCTGTATTGCGCAGGGAACCGTCGCGGACTGTGCCCGCGCGAATCGGACCTTCAAACGTGGAGAACGCCATGATTAACCCTTTCGTGTAGTAGCACTTCTCATATCGTCCCTACTAGGTCTGCTGGGGCAGTCGATATGATTAAACCCCCAGGTACAAGGATCTTATAACATGAAGCAAAAACAATAGCAATAAAACAAACGCCCCCAGAAGGGGGCGTTTGCGCTGCTTAAACTACATCAGTTAGAACCGCTGGAACCAAAAATACCCAACGGGTCAGACCAGCCAAACGAGTAACGCTCGCGGCTCTTGTAACGCACGTTACCGGTATCGAAGTCTCCGTCCATAGAATTTTGCAGCGGGGTACGGACAAAGTGCTTCAGACCGTTGGGCACGTCAGTGCAAAGGAACCACGCGTTGGTATCGGTCAAGAAGTGATTGACGCGATAACCTTCCGGAATGGAACCCATCGACTTGAGCGCGTTGACGTCGTTGTTGGTAGTACCGACACGAAGTTCAGTTTCCAACAGACGGGTCGCCACGAACATCAGGGCGGGGGGAACAATCAGCTTCCGGGGCTTAGCAGCAATCAACAGGCCACGCTCGTCCGTCCAACCCGCAATTTGAATCACCGCTGCTTCCAGCGACGTTTCATTCAGGTCAGCTTGGGTCGAGAACGTGTTGCTGTTAGTGCCGCCAGACACCAGCGGGTGATCCGTTGCGCACAGTGCCTTGCCGTCGCCGCCATCGTAGCCGGAACCAGCGAACGCATTGTTGAGCACCGAGGCACCCTTGACCTGCTTCGTGTACGCCATCGCACGAGCAAGTGCCTTCGTGTACCGGGACGACAGCGAGTCGTACAGGTTGTCCTCAATCGCTTCTTCAGTGACCGAGAACCCGAGGGCGATGGTCTGGTGGTTGTAACGAGCAGTCCAGGCTTCTTGCGCATTGTCGTAGTCAATGGCTTGGCCTTCGTTTTTCACCGGAGCCGCAGAGAAACCAGACAGCTTGGTTTCTTCTTCGAACGAACGCTCGGAGGTTTCGGTCTCGAAAATCTCCTTGTGCTCTTCTCCATAGCGAGCGTACTCCATGCCGAACAGAGCGTTCAGACCAGGGAGCAGTTCTTTCAGTAGTTGTGCGCGTGAAATAGCCATTTAAGTGCTCCTTAGACGCCCGTCGTGTTGTTATAAGAATGGGTATTGATCTTAACGACCAATTCCACATATGCATCCGCACCCGTAGCAGTAGCAGGCACAACGTCGATAATACGAACCGGCAGCGTGTTAGTCGTATTAGTCGTAGACGAAATAGCCTGTGCAGAGTCCCCGGTCGTTGCACTACCTGCATTCAGAACCACCGAAGTGTTCTGACCAACCGCAGCGCGTCCCAGCGTAGCAAGCGTCGTCCCCGAAGACACGACCGCCACCTTATACAGCGCACGAGGATCATCCACGACGTAAGCAACTACGTCCGTTACACCAGACGCCGGAGCGTATTGTGCTTGAACGGTCTGCCCCGACGAGTTGGTGTACTGCACACCGACGCAAGCCCCGAGGCACTGCGCAGCGGCAGAACCGCTCGCGACAACCTTGCACTTGCCGCTAGCCAACATTTCGACGAGATCACCAGCGTAAACAGCGCCAGAATCCACCGGGATTTGGCGCGTAGAGCCCGCATATGGCGTTCCACCGATACTATTGATCGGCTTAAAGCCATACGGAGCGCTAACAGTGGGGTAAGCCATGGTTTAACTCCTAAGTTATTTATTGCCCCGACCAAACGTAATCCCCGAACGCGTCTCCGAGAAAAGAGGCATCCGAGCATCGTTGGTCCGCATAAAGTTATTATCTACCGCCTCGACCTGAGCTTGTGTTTGCGAGTTAAACCACTCTTTACGCGCATCCACCATTTCTGTCGGGGCCTTGCACAACACTAATCCACCGATCTCAATCGAGCCGGGAAACCTGCTCGTAGGGTCAGCAATCAGCATGATTTCAGGATGGTCTTCAGCTTTCACCGGAACCCAACCTTCCCTAAACTTTGCAGACGCATTCGTAGGATCAAGCTGTCCTAGAATACTCGTCCGTATCCACCGAAACGTCCAACCCGGCTGGGTTTTAGGTGACGGCAACAGTTGTGAGGGTGCCCACATATTTTTGCGCTTCGCTAGCTCTCGCGATTCAAGATCTCTTGCCGACCTGTTCTCAGCCATTTTGCGTCTCCAGTTTAATTAGTTCTTCTGCATACTGTTTGGGGGTGATATTGAGTTTCTTCGCCAACCCCAACTGAGTCTGCGTGAGACGAATTTTCGTCGGCGCGGTACTACGAGTTGCGGGAGCTACCACAGTAGCGGGCTTGCGGGCCTTTTCAGGCTTCGTTTCGGCAGGAGGATCGGAATCCTCGCTGTTAAAATACTCTGGAAAGCGTTTTTTCAGAGTATTGTCGAGTTGCCGGTAGTAATTATCACTACGCGGGTCCACACCCGACTTGACCATTTTGGCATGCAGCCCAAGCGCGAGGGAGGTCATTTCCTCATCAACCCCGAACCAAGTATTGTTGCGCCGCCAAGCTTCTGCCTTGGGGTCAACTACTGGAGCCGAGGTGTTGGACTGTGAATCTATTTCTACACTAGATTCAAAATGTTGTAAAGAGGGTTTACGGTATTCAAGCTCTTTAAGGCGAATTTTTGCGTCAGTTAGGGCTTCCTGAGCATCTGCGATCTCAGTCGGATCCCCGGATTCATACGCCTGCCGAAGCTTTGATTTGGCCGTTGCAATTTCATTTGTAACCGCCTTGGTCATATCATCGGCGTACGTTTTTTCTCGCGTACCCGTGTATTCCCTTAGCCTACGAAGCTCTTGATCCCGGGTTTGGGCGAGCCGCAAAGCCTCATCTGCCTCACGACGGGCAGCTTCTTTTTCACGGCGCTCGTCGTGCCAAACCTTCTTCATTTGCGATAAACGCTTCCTGACTTTATCAGAGTACTCTTCAAGGTCATCGTCTTCTAGTTCTTTGACGACCTCTTTAGGCAAAGGCTCGCGGCCGCGGTCTTCCTCCGGAGTGTCATCTACGATCTCAATCTCAAGCTCAGACGTATCCCCGCTAGAGCTAATATCCTGCCCAACTTGTTGCTCGTCTGGAAACTTAAACTCGGGCTTATTCATAATCTACTCTCCTATTTGCGACGAATGCCACGGGGATCCTGAACCACTGCTTCCACCGTATCGTCGTTAATGATGCGAAATTCCTTACCGTGAATATCCAACCGAGTACCGCTATTGGACCGAACGATGATGAAATCCCCCTCTTTGCACCAAGGACCGGATGGGAATTTCGCTGAATCCTGGTAGGCGTCTGGGCCAAGTTTCACCACAAAGAGCACCGTCGTCAGGATCTCCTCGTGATAAACCGTTGTATCCGCCTTGATCAACCCACTGTCGTATTTCTTGTCGATCTGGGGTACTGCGCATAGAACGTGATACCCCGAAGGATCGGGGAGTTGTTTTGCCTTTTGGGCATCCTCCGCATCCTCGTCCGCCCACTTTTGCTCAAGCGCCGTCATCGTCATCGTTCATCCTTTTTGCGAGGTCTTGCAAATGTGCATCCGCGATGTCCAGACCCCGAATAACGCCGCAGATGTGTTGGTACTGTGCGTAGTCCCTGGCGCTACCCGCCACCAAAAACTCGACTTTATTACTGCGCTCCTCAGCATTTTTGTTGAGAAGCAGTTGAATCGCGTCCATCAATCGCCTTTAGGTTTGTTTGTCTTTTGCGCCTGTACGCGCATTTGCGCGTTACCTTTTGCAATATCCACTCCGATCTTCAGCCCGTTGAGAAGCTCTTCCCGTTGACCACGATCGGCTTCGGCGGCGGCTTTAATAATTACTTCCTTCTCCTTGAGACGCAACTCATCAGCACGAGCCGCTGCGTCGATAACGACTTTCTTTTCCTTCGTAGCGGCTTCTTTCTCGCGGATCGCAAGCTCCTTTTGCTGCATCTGAACCAGCGGGTCTTGCATCTGCTGTTGAGCCTGCTGCATTGCAGCTTCCGCTTGGTCTTTCTGGAGTAGCCGTGCAGCAGCCTGTGCGGCAAGCTGAGATACCTGAACCTCAAGCTCAGGGGGCAGCGTATCCTTCATATCCGGCAGCGGGCTACCCAACTGCTTCTCGATTTCCCGCCGGTATGCATGCGCGACGTGTTCTGTAATATGCGCTGCAGCCGCAGCCATGATGGTCTGCGCCATGGGGTTTTGCCCCATAACTTGCATAATCTTCGGGTCTTGTACCGCCGCCATATGCACTTGAATATGAGCCTCGTGGTCCTGGTACTGAAACGCCTTCACCGGCTTACCCATGAGGATGTTCATGTTCTCCGTCACAGGATCCACCGGCTTCATATCGTCATCGGTGGGTACCAGCTTTGCCGCGTTCTTAACGCCGAGAACTTCCAGCATTTGCCGGTGCAGCACTTTAAGGTCATACAACTGCGGCCTGCTGCGCCATCTGCATTACCGCTTGGTACTGCACAACCTTCTGGCTCATGGTTGCCGCGTTGGGGTCCGAGACAGGGATAACCTCCACCATGTCGTAATCGGAGCGCTTGGCCCGCTTATCCCCAACCTCTGGCTCGTAGAAATACTCGTCCTCACGGTTATCGCGGATGATGTTGCGCAGAAGTTTGAACTCCTGTTTCATCGCGTAGTGGATCCGAGCCTGAACCGCACTCATGACCTTGAGTGTGCGCTCAAGGATTGCCAGCGTCGTCCCAACTGGCGCTTGCGCCGACATATCGGACACCTTCATATCCGCCGTGGAGGCGAACCGTTGTGCATCCGCAACAATCTTGTCCAGCAGAAGTATGAGTGCTTGGCTGGGCTCCTTGTACGGCAGCGGCAGCAGGTTGTCTCGAATCGACCCACTCGGGACATCGACGTCACGGAACTCCCCAGGAGCGATGGGGGTGTCATCTCCCTTAACCCGCAGCCCACGGGCCTTGAACCCGCCGGGAAGGTTTGCCAATGTCCCCGCATCAACGAGTTGGCGGATAAGAGAAGTAGCTGCTTGGGTATGGCCCCCGATAAGATGGACAAGTCCAAAGGCATAGAACCCGAACCCAGGCACGTAGGGGTAGTGTACGAAATGTTGGCGCTTCGCCCGTGTATCGTCATCGGGACGCCAATTACGCCGAATGGCGAGGATGTTCTGCGTACCCCGCTCGATAGTTATGACGTATGGGACCGCAACCCCATCGGTGTCCTTCGCAAACTTATCTTCAAACCCGGCTTCTTCCGGGTCGATGTCAACGTGCATCTCAAGGAGTTGAAACCGGTCGTCTACATCGAGGGAGAACCCTTGCTCGGTTGCCTTTTGCTTCTCCACCGGGTCGATGGTTCGCACCGGCTCGCCAAGATCGATGTCCACGTAGAAGCCGCTCACCTGAAGCTTGCGAAGCTCATTCTTGGTCTTGCGCATGACATGCGTCACACGCTGGGCGGTATCGAGATTTGACGCGCCATATGGCACTACGACCTCTTCTGCAGGAACAAAAATAGCGGCTTGCCGCTGGAGAGAGGGGTCAAAGTAGACTTTCTTGAACGCATTGCCCGACAGGCACAGACTAAACAGCATCCGCTCGTGCTCCGACCGATACTCGGTCATGCGCTCCGTCAACTCGTAGTTCATATCCTCTTTCACACGAGTTGCGGCCTCTTCCTTCTCCTTTGTATCCTTGCCGATGATCTGGGTCTTGACCGGCCCCGCAGCGGGGAATGTCTCCGACATCGTCTCAGACTGGAACTTGACCGCACTTTCAATGAGCAGCGGGTGGAACACCCCACACGCTCCCGGCCACGGCTCGGTGCGCTCCTCGGGCTTCACACCAAGGAGCTTCAATCCCTTGACATATAGATCTACCCAGTCTTTTCGACTACGAGAGTCAGCCTCAAACAACCCCATAAGCTCAGATCCCAGCGTTGCCAACGCCCCCGAGTCAAGGTTTTTCGCAAGATTTTCTTCAAACTCATCCTCTGCACCCTCATCCTCCGGGCGCAGTGTGATCTCCATATCCCCCATACCAATAACAACTTCCTCGGGGTCGACAATCTCGATCTCAAGCGGCGCTTCCTGCACAGCCAACGTCTCCAGCCCCATAGGAGCCTCATATAGTGATTTCTCGATTGCCATAATTATTTCCTTAGCGTCGCCCGGTTAGTCCGGGGGTCATAGGTGTACCGCGATTTGGGGTTTCCTGAGCGTTTTGCAGCCCGGTCTTTTGCCCGTTCCTCTGCCGTCATGGCGTTACGACGCTGCCCTTCCGCCGTAAAAGTCTTACCGTCGGCTTTAAGATGCCCCCGTTCTTGCAGGATCTTAATCGCTGATTCACGACTACCTACCTGAGCAGCCAAGCGGTCAATAAGCTGCCCGCGCCCCATGAATTTTTGTGTCGCCATTATCTTCCTACGTCAACCACCAGCGGGAAAAGTCAAACTCCCCATGCTCTGGATGTACGAACCACGAAGTCTGATGCGGCAAAGAGTGTCTGCCACACGAATGATCGAACGCATTCGTCCCACTTAGACTTCCACCAATGTTCCAGTTCGGCGTATTACACGCCGTATGAAAATGTCCTAGCACCATCTTTGTGAACGAGTTATCTACAACCCCCATACGCTTGACCGCTTCCATCGCTACACGTCTGTCAAACCCATAGTACGGCAACCCCGCCCATCCCTTGATCTGGTGTCCGTGCATGCACAAGTACCGCTCCGACCCTATGGATATCAGCGCTGAAGGTTTAGCATGAATCCGCACCGTCACATTGCTCTGCTCCGACATAATCTGCTTCACAATGTGTGCTACCACAAACCCCCAGTTGTTCTCTCCGCCCTGAGACGCTTGATTCTTTTTAGTCAACCGCCCGTGATTATCGAGCGTCAACATATCAACCACGACATTGTCGAAGTGCGGAGATAGCATGTGGATCATTTGTGCGATCCCATGCCCTGCGCGTACCGCCTGCACAGGCGCGGGGTACGCGTTCGTTACTTTTAACTCCTCGTGGATGTCGCCACTGATGTAGTCACCCGTACCAAGGATGTGCAGCGTCGGTATGCTGTACCCCCCACCCCCACGTTTAATGTTCGTGTGGTTAATTATTTTGCTACCTAACTCTTGGAGACGGCGGTTATAAATCTCCGGGTTGAACTCACCAAACCCATCAACCTCATCTGCTTGTGTTATTTCCCCGTTATGCAGGTCAGTGAGGTGCAGCACATGGGTCACTGGAACCGTTCTAACCTCTGTAGAAGGCCCCGGCGGCTTATATTGCATCTTCGTCGGTTTTTCTGCCTTAATCGCTTCTGTGAGGGCGAGCAGGGCTACCCGCGCCTCTCCTGTGGAGTCCCGCTCTTGGGTAAGCTTGCGCTCCAAATCACGAACCTTGGCACGCAGGTGTTCTACCTCCTGCGAGGGGCTGTGCTTTGACTGGAACTCCGATAGCGATTTAGCCACGGACCATACTCCTCATCTCGTCAGCAAGGCTTTTAGTGCCTGCCCAAACTCGCTTACCCGATCGATCAACCACCAGCCAATTGTCCACAAACCGATCACGATAAAGAGCAAGATCAGTAGTAGAAACTTGGGCAATACGCAAAAAATCAACCTCATATTCCCACCCATTTCCAAGCTGCTGTAGAGCGGCTTTGATCTTTTTTGGAATAATGTAATCCTTATCATGCGCCGCACGAAAATCCGAAAGCGATTTTCCTACTTTTTGTTGCACAGTCAATGGACGAAAAGTTGCGGGCGCAGAGGGCGTTAGTGGGTTCAAGTTAATTGCCGCGTTCACACGATGCTGCAAAGTAGACCGCGCGATCCCGAGGGCTTTAGCTGCTTTTATAACGCTACCATACTGTTTAACTGCTTCTTGCGCTTGCGTTATTAACGCAGGATCGAGCTTTTGGGTTAGCATAGAGCCTCCTAGTAATACCCCACTGAACGTCGGGACTTAAAATACTTCACTGGGTCAGGCTCATCACTCGGGAGCCGCACAAAACCACCCTGTCTAAATCTCATAAGTGCTAGTGTCGTTGCATCCACCAAGTCGTCATGCTCCCCTGCGGGGAACGCTGCTATCTCATCAGCCAACTCCTCAGCCCACCGGGTCTGCGGAGCCCACACCATCCCAGACTTAAATAAGTCCGCAACCGAGTTTAACCTACTGATTTTATCGTGTCCTTTACTCGGCGTATATTCCTGCGCCGGTATCCCCATCGCACGAAGCTCATAAATAAGAGGTGCCCCCGAAGCCTTCTTCTCAACGACCAGACTGACCGGCATGCCCGTCGCCTCCCACTCCTGATAGTGCTTCAGGGCGATCTCCTTAAGCTCCGGGAACTCCATTCGGTCCTTGAACGAGTCAAGCAATATAACATTCGCCCCACGCGTCGTCGGCTCATTGGGCTCTTGCTCCGGGTACCACACTCCCCACGTCGTACACGCACTGAAGTCCGCCCGGTTGTGCTTCTCAAAGGCTGTGTCCCACGACTGGATAATAAACTCGCACCGAGGAGGCGCACTCTCCTCCCATACCCGCCACCATTCGCGCTTGATGATGGCACCTTCCTCTGACGTCGGGTTTTGCTGGTATTGCGCCGACCACTGATAGGACGGCATCGACGCTTTGGTTTTAAGCAGCGCCTCCAACGGCCATTGTTCCGGCCAAAGAGACTTCTGCACGATCTGTGTAGTCTGTATAGTCTGGCTCGGGTCGTCTGGATGCGGCTCCTCGACCTCTTCTTCAATCTCCAACACGGCGGGGAACTCAACCACTTCGTATTGATCAGCCCCTTCGTTCATTACCATGTCTTTGACGAGCCTGCCGGTCAAATCATTCAACGCCCATCGGGTCTGTACAAGGGCTACACGTCCCCCGGGCATCAGACGGGTGCGGGCACCCGTGGTAAACCATTCGTACGCCTTGTCAAAAACGTCTAAATTGCCGTTGATGATGTCCTGTTCGTTATGTGGGTCATCAATAAGCAGCAAATCCGCTCCCCGGCCCGCGATTGCACCCCCCACACCGACCGCAAAGTACTCTCCGCCGTGGTTGGTATGCCAGCGCCCCGCGCTTTTCGAGTCCTGAGAGAGTTCTACCCCGTCCTTACCCCCGAAAACGGTCTGATATGGCCCACTTGCGATCAAATTCCGCACCTTTCGGCCAAAATCAACGGCCAAATCCGCCGTGTGCGACACCATCATGACCTTCTGATCGGGGTGATTTCCTAAAAACCACGCAGGGAAGTAGTACGAAACGAGGTGGGACTTGCCAAAACGAGGGGCAATATTGACCGCAACCCGGTGTTTCACCCCATTTGCAAGGTCTTCAAGGAGCGATGCCAATCGTTTGTGGTGGGCACCTACCTTGTAGGTGGAGTCGATGAACTTCACAAAGTCCAACAGGGACGTTTTGGCCCGTTTGATCGTCTCCCGACGCTCCAATTCACTAATGAGGTCCAGGAGTTCTTCTTTTTGATGGGGCGGCAGGCGGTGCAGGTTGCCTTTCAGGGCTTGCAGGGATTGTGCAGGAAGGGGCATGGGGTCAGGCTTCAAGACGGTGTATCAATCCATACAACTGCCGCTCCTTCTGCTCTTCCTCGCCCTCCACCGCCGTCTCGATCTTCTCGTCTACCCGCTCCACCATCCCCATGTACTTCTCCAGCTTCTTGTGAAGCTCCTCCGCAAGCTCCTCGTCGCTCTTGGTCTTGTGAGTGACCTCAATGCGGTCTGTGAACAACCCTACGTCCTTAATCTTGCCTAGAAGCTCCAACGCACGGATACGTATCTTCCCATCCGGGTTGTCGGCTTCAACAAGCAGCCGGTTTTTAACAAACCCACGGATACGTACGGCGCTGTTGATAAGCTCTTGGTCATACTCGGAGAGCATCTTGTCCAGATGCCGCATGGAAGCATTCGGGTAGTGAGCAAGGGCGCTGATATTTACCTCGCTCTTCTTCGTCGCCGATGTCACTGCAGTAAACATATCTCGGGCTAATTCAGCCTCTTCCTGCGTTGGTGGGGTGTCGGGGGCATCCGGGTGCAACGCTTTTATTGTATTGCACGCCAATTTTGCACGCTCAAGCACCGACAGGTCAGCAACGCCGACACAGCCCAACGGCACATCTTCCTCTGGAGTAATCACCATGGGCGCGTGTATAACATATAGGGGGTGGGGTTGGCAAGGAGGTTATGGATGTTATAGGGGGTGGGGTTGGCAAGGAGGTTATGGATGTTATAGGGGGGGTCTTCGCAGGAAAGGGGGGTGGGTATTAGTTGACTAAGTTGTGGGGGTATTAGGGTAAGTTTAGATGACGTGGTGTCGTTTACGCAAAACACAGGGCAGGGCAGGAGCGGGCAGGAGGTAATTGGAATCTGGGGGGTGGCGGGGCAGTGGGGGGCGCGGCAGGCCGGAATCGGGGCGTGTGACATGTCACACAATCCCATTGACAATTCTATGGGATGTGATAGAATCGATCTTGCAGTACAACGTAGTTCAACCAACGAAACGAGAGGGAAGCAAGCATGGATAAGGTAATCGAACAAGCAGCGCAGGCCGTTGTGCACGCCGTCGATAGCATCGACGATGCACAAGATTCTATCGCAAACGCAACGCGGTCAGTCTTTGCGGGCACTCGAAAGAGCGACCGAAAGAAAATTCAGACGAAATTTTATGCCGCAATCCGCGCGCAATACGGCGCGGATTGCTCGGTGGGCGAACTGAAACAGTTCGCCAAGGTGGGAGACCTAGGAGCGCAGCGCATCTTGCGCGCCTACGATTCTGCCCGTAAGGCGGTTAGTAGATTGTTCTCTTCCGGGAAATCCCGGAAGGCGAAAACCCCGGAGAAAAACCCGTCGACGGGCATCGTGGTCCCTCTTACGAGGGACGGCATGAAGGGCTGGATAAACGCGGCGATCGCCGCAATTCAAGATACTGAAGACCTCGCGTTTGATGCCAACAAAATGTTGGCGTGGGCCCGCTCAGGACTGGACATCCTGGGCTGATCGAACTTCTGCCCGGACTGAAAAGTCCGGGCGTTTTTGAAAAGGGGATCGAAATGATTTACATTGGTAACGCTTTTTCCCTCGGCATGGTGCCGGGGTATCTATTAGAGCAGGTACGCCTGTCCCCCTGCGACGCGCCTTCTACTGAAGGCGCGGTGTCCTGTGTCGGCCATGCCGACACAGCGGCAGTCTTGGGAGTAGGGTTTAATAGAATTAGCGTCTCTCTCCGACCGGGCGACATCCTGTACGTCGCGCAGCTGCGCGGCGGACGATTGCCTGAGGGTAGCACCACGCTACCCCAAGGGTTTGCATTCGATTGGATTAGGGTCGAGATCGAGGTCGACATCGACTGACCCAACCCCAACCCCCTCAGCCCGGCGCGAGCCGGGCTTTTTTTCGCCCATCGTTTGCGCCCCTGGTCGAGACGGCCAGGGGTTTTTTGTTGCCCGCGACGCGGGCGCGTCGCCAGTTCCCTGCGCGTAGGTGAGTGAG
>Ga0099848_1001044_pt1 | contig 12924 bp, 29 predicted proteins | sample CB_VirMetaG_3_FD_78179 | JGI IMG/M metagenome (GOLD analysis project Ga0099848, IMG submission 78179) | Freshwater to marine saline gradient viral communities from Chesapeake Bay - CB_1508_1S Viral MetaG | ecosystem: Environmental > Aquatic > Marine > Coastal | place: USA: Chesapeake Bay... | reverse complement strand
TCCGCGACAAAATTACGGACGACTCACAAGATTGTCTACTCACCCAGACCAATTCAATGTATTAGCTTCGCTTAACCAAGACGCCGTAAAAAAAACAATAATCGAGCTTAATCATCACGGATGGTTGATGGATATGCTTGGGTGCGAAAGAAACTATAGTAACCCAATAAATATTCATGTTAATTGCTCAGCTGGTACGCACTCAGAAATAGCCGCTAGATTTATAAAAAATCTAGAAAAATGCGACAAAAGTGTTACTTCAAGACTTGTTATCGAAAATGAAGACAAGGGAATGTGGAATGTTGATGCCCTGCTGCTTTTCTTTTATTCTGAATACGGAATACCTATTACGTTCGACAACTTGCACGATAAATGCAACCCTTCGGAACTAGAAGACTGCATAGAGAAATGCGCGGAAACATGGGGCCAATTCAAACCTTTGTTTCATTATTCTGAGTCACACCCTGATTACATTAAAACTAACCCAAGAAAACACGCCGATCTTCCATCACAAAGACCACCGGGTTGCTCAATCGAAGTAGATTGGGAAGTAGAGTTAAAATCAAAAGACGAAGCTATAAGGAAACTGCAATGCTAAAATGGCCAAAGAGATTTGCACTTGCATGTATTTACATAAACATTAGTTTTATCATGTACGCACTCAGCAAGTTGAGTAGCAAAACTGCGACTTATGTAATTTCAGATCCAGAAACATATGAAGTTTTGTTTTTATCATCCACTGACTACAGGTCTTCATACATGTGTCTGATGTCGGGTTTGGAAACGAATAAAATTTATGAAAATGGATTCAGACCAAGAGTTAAAGAGCAAGAACTCATGTCTTTTGAAGAAGAACTTGTTGATTCCGAAACGGAAGAAGAAATAGAAGACGACTTGAGCCAAGAAGAAATTGATCAAATCTTTAGTTACTTTACGGGTTCGCCAACTAGAGATAAAACTTCACCTTTTTACAAGTCTAGTATTCCAAGAAGAACATTACGCCCAAGAGACGGTTTCAATAAAAGGTAATTTTTTAGAAAGAACAATATTATGACCGGCCAATCCAGTATAAGTTGGGAGTCGTTTAATGCAAATTACGGATCCAATCTTCGTAGATCTGTGCCGATACGGGGCGCCTCAAGAATAAGTGACGAGTTCTCTTATGATAGCACAGAAGAACAAGACGAGCAAAAATTAGATTTCGTACTTACACCATTTGGTGACCACTTGGTTGATGACCTATGGTCTCCTTTGAAAATGTATGACCTACAGGTAATGCACTTGAGGGGGCCGATCGCTGACGACCCACAGCTTCCAGATAGGCTCGACAAAATCGATGGCTTAGCTGTGTTTCACCCAATAGACAGGTACATGTATATAATAGCTCCGGGCAGACTTTATACTTCAACCGAAGTAAAACAAAACGTAGAAGCAGCGTTGCTCAACAAATCGGATTTTACTAATCCATTAGATGGCGCCAAAAAAAAACTTCGTGAAACCCACAAAGGTACAATCAGAACAGAAGGGATGAATCTTTTTTCTGTTCTATACAGAAACGGAACAGAATTGCACGTAAACAAAAAAGAATCCGACTCTAATTTCGAATCAGAGCTAAAAGCCGCAATTGAAAGCGGGGCGGTCCTTCTTGCTATAAAAAACGAAAAAGAATTAAAATGAGAAAAAATAATATCAACCAAAGACTTAACGGTGTAAGCCTACAAAGAATGCAAGAAAATTTGGGGGCGCCAGTCAAAGAACTAAAACTTTTAGGAGAAACTGACGAAGAAATTTTTAGCGACCTATGTTTCTGTATTTTGTACTGCTCGACACATTTTGTTAAAACTCCAGAAACAAAATTTTTTAGATACCTGTATATTACAGCAACAAACAACATGAGAAAAAAAATAGACAAACTAAAGCTCGAACGCGGACAAACAGAAAGGGCAAATCTGTCTGCTATTCCAGAGTCGGCGTCACAAAATATGATTTCTTTGAGAAACTTGTACAGCAGGACCTAGGTTGTCGATAACTTTTTGATTTGAAAGGTAAGGAAATATCTGAAGTTACCCCCTTTTTTTCTCTATTGATGGAGAATCCGTGTTCCCGATTTGTATTGGCCTGGCGATAGTGTGTTTTATCACTGGGTTTTTGGTTGGAATCACCCTAGAGAAGGCGATAACAATAAACATACTGGACGAGAGTATTAAACGACTAGACACGGCGATTAACAAGAGTCTTGAACAGCTAGAGACGACGTAGTGAGTTACCCGTCAACAGTCGTCAAAAAAACGCAGACACGTCAATAGATCTAGATCAGGTATAAGTCTTTTTTTGTTTTGAAAGGTAAAAAATGTCAGAAATTAAATCTAAGAACACGATAAAAGCGCCTAGAATTTCAGCGGTTTTGTTTAACATTATTATACTAGCGATAGAGTGCACCTTAATTGTTGTGGTTATTTCTGGGGTTACCGTGTTTAGTGCGTTGACAGATTCAGTTCTTGATTACAAATCAAGGCTTTATTATTCTGAAGAAGCGAGAAAGATATCGAATGAACAAATCATTGATATGGCGCGCGATATACAGGATTTAAGAACGCAAAACCAAACAATTGCTATCCAAAGTTATGTGTCTGGAATTATCGAAGGAATTTCAGAAAAAGATAGATATTCAGAAATTTGGCACGAAGGTTACAATTCTGGAATAATGCAAGACCCTGTAAACACAGCACAAACAGAAGATAAAAACTTTTCTGTGGAGTTGAGATGACTGAAGTTTATGCTGTTTTCCGTGGCTCCCGTGGCTCCACGGATGATGCCGCACTTGTATGTGTATTCGCCCGAGAGGAAGATGCGGATGCTTGGTGTCATTCTGCTATGGCCGCTTGTGTAGTGGGTGATGATTATTGGGTGGAGCCATCTCCGTTCTGGTCCGCCGTGCCAGTATCAGAATAAAAACCATTGATCTGCAGGCCTACGGCTGTCCTGACTCAGAAACCAAGTGGAATCTGTCCTTTTCCGCCAGAGCAACTGCTGCGCTGGCTGGGCTACTTAATTAGTGACCTGCTTATTGATTAAGTGCGGCAATCAAGTTAATTCCTAGAAACCAAGGTTAATATTCTTTACCTGAAGAAATGCACACTGAAACAACTTGACTACTAAAATAATGGTCTACTATCTTGGCCACAATCCAAGAAATCACCTCTTTTAACAAAAAAGCCCATACGAAACCAAGAGAACCGGATGCTTTTTTTGTAAGTCTTTTTCTAAAATCTTCTTCGGGTTCTGTAACTATATTAAGTTTGACTTCGTCAAATTCAACAATTGGCTGTTCTCCTGACAAAAAATCTGCAAGTAATCCAACTTTTCTTTTTACGACGCGTTTGTTTATATTGAGACTAGAACCTTTTCTAGACCTCGATATTCTGTCGTATTCTTCATAAAAATTATTGATATCATTAGAGTTAATCTGTCTGATCATTTTAATGCGTCCATTATTTTTATTATACTTATTTCAAATTTAATAATTCCGCCCAAATCAAATTTAACATTATCTTTGTTTGCAGATAATCTGCGGACCTCTCTTCTTATTCCATAAAAAGAAACGTAAAGGTTTGGATTACCAAATGCTACAACTAAATACCCGTTTTCTTCTGAGATATTCAGGTTTATTTCACCAGAACTCGTTATCGTAACAGGTCCTATTTCCACCGATTTCTTTTTCAAAAGATCGATGATTAAGTTTATTTTGGAAAACGGGTTGTCGTCATTGTTCATCAATGTACTTTTCAAAGTAGGCCCGGAATTGATCTATCGGGATGTATCCAACTTTTATGCTTTCAAACAAAATATCGCTACCTTCGTTTTCAACAACAAAAAAAGTAGGAATAAGAAGACCTCGCCCTGTTGCCTTTTCTATTTTTGACTGGAAAACCCGGAATTCTGAAGGATTATCTGACAGCTTTATAAGTTTTATTTTGTCAGTATATTTTGATTCCAGTTTTTCTAGAACATATTTTTCTAGCTGTATACACGCAGCACAGTTGTAGTCAGATAAAACCACAATAGATCTATCTGTTTTCTTGTCTTCTAACAAAGAGTTTATTAGATCCACAGCTTGTTGCTCGGTAAGGTATTCCTTTTGTTCGGTTTCTTCCTCGCCAACTGTTTCCTTTGGACTCTCTGTTACAGGAAATATATCAACATTGGTTCTATCAGGAGTTCGATCCTGCTCAAAATCATAACTCCCCACCATTGACATTGTGGCACTGTTCACCAGACTGACAAGTTCGTATTTTTGGTAGTCTATTGGTTGATTTGCATTCAAATCAGACCCTTTGTTCAACCAAGAAAATAATAATATCACTATCAATAATATTCTAAAGTTGTTCAGTGTAAACATCACACAGCTCTCATATTGTTTTTAAGCTTGAATCCATTGAATCCTGAAATTGCCCAAGTGTCTCCTCTTGAGCACATATAGTCCACAATTTTTGCGTCAACCCAGAAAGTTCCATCTGGTTGACCGTGTCTTTTAGGGCCAGTTATCCAATCTGAACCCCAACTGTTAGCGCACAAAACACCTTTTCTTTTGTAGTAGTCATCGACCGCTAAAAACGCCATGGCGTGATGCCAGGTTCCGAGTGGTTTAGCAAAGCCTTCATTGTCGCGCTTTCTATCAAAACCACGGTTGCTACAGACAATAACTGGGTACCCATTATAAATAGAATCTCTAACATCGTCGTAGCATTCACAGGCCGTGTAGTTTAAGATTTTGTTTTTTTTAGATTCTTCGTTGACTTCTTTTGGGACACTTTTATTGTAGCCCCAGTCGTCGGCTTTACTAGAATCGTAAACCGACAAGTCGTCAAAGTCGTATTTTTTTCTAAATAAAACTCCATACTGAGATATGTATTTTACGGCCCAAGCTCCGATTGAACCGGCCCCTCTAATTCTGTTTTTTCCTATTACAACCCTGCTTCCATAGTATATTGGTTCGGTGGCAACTGTGTGTTCAAATTTTTGCCTGTCGCCAAAAACTATTTCAGAAGAATTCAAAACATCAACAGCCAAAGCTGTTGCCATACTAACACAGTCTCCAGTTCTTTGGTGCCTCAACGGAAATCTTTGGTTTATTACATCAAAAGATTTGTGCAACAGGGCAATTTTTCTTTTTCCGGTCCCTTTGATTTCTGGTCCGGCCTGAAAAAGAAACGGAAAATCAAGTTCGGATTTTATCGCTTCGACCTTGTCTTTGTCGTCAACCCATCCATTCAAAAGGTAGTCTGGAATTTTATTCACGCTTAGTCTCCATAGACTCTTTTATTCCTTTTATAACAAAATACAGATCATCACAGTAATCTTGCTTTGACGTTTCATTCAGGTCTTCGTACTCGTACTTGCTTAGTACTTCGAACACTGTGTCGCTAACGTTTTTGTTAGACAGTGTTATATAACCTAGTTTTTCACCGACTACTAATTGCCTGTTTGTTATGTCTGAAAAATTTTTACATCCAGAAAAATCAAACTGTTTGCCAAAAATATAAGTTGAATTAAAAATGACATACAGATTTTCTAGGTCTTTTGCTGAAACATTGTCTTGCAAAACAGCAGTTTTAACTGATTCTGTTATTGCGTTTTCGTCGTAACTTCTAGCCGTCGTTCCTAGAAGCATAGATATTGCTATAAACAGCACTATAAAATTTCTTGTTAACATCTTCTATGTCTTTCAAAAGTTGACTGTCTCCAGCAGCCCGTGCTCTGTTTTGGAGCCAAACAAAAGAAACAATGTCTTTTTCTACGTCATCACCAGCTGAATCAAACGGGCACGAGAATCCAGCGCCGTGGGCGTCGTTTTTATTAACAGTTTTCTGCGCGGAATCCTGTATTGATGATACAATCTGTTTTGCTTTTTTTAAAATTGGTTCTAAAGCATAACTAGATAGCAAAACCACAACAGCTGCTATCTGCCAGTTATTCGCTAGAAAACCATAAATCAAATCCGTCATTCGTTATCCTTAGCAAGTTTTGTAACCAGTTCTATTACTGCTGTAATTGCTGGTATAGCTAAAGCATACCCAATCGGCCCCAAATTTTCTGAATTTAATAGACCAAGGGAATGAGTAAGTCCAGAAGCAAGTCCAACAAAAACAGAAGTTCTTACGACTTTAGCCAGGTCAACCATGTTGACCTTGCCTTTGCCGGACGAGTCTTCTACCTTTGTAACAAATACACTTAACAATGTTTTTAGCGCGTTCATATTTTACCTCACAGTTTAGTTAAAGAAGAAAAGCTGTGTACAGATGGAGAGTTCTTGTCTAGAACAACAAAGTTTGGAGGCGTGCCGTACGGGTCTTTTGCTGAATCAGCAGGTTTGTCAACTGGTGTTCCGCTGCCGGCCTTGAGTGGATAATCCACCCCTGTGTCTGAACTCAGGGTTACATTGCCGTGAATATCCATCGACGTAATTTCGTACTTTGTTGCGTATTTATTAGAATGTTGCTCGACTACAACAGAGCCATTTGCAGACGGAACCAGGTCGTTTCCAGCGATTCCGTTTATATCTTTTATTTTATTGTCTACTGTTATAGCGCCGGTTCTTATTTTGTTTATAGTTCCGCCGCTTTGAAACACTGCACTACTAGAACTGGCGTCATAAGTTTTTGAACCAAATTGAACAGCCGGGTTTACAGTAGAAACAAATGTTCCAGCATTATTTCCAGCCCCGAGTACCGTCCCTGTAACAGATCCCTCTGTTCCGTAAATGCCTTCTGATGCTGAATGAGCCATTGTTTTCCCTTTGTTTTTATTATGTTTTTAAGTTTTAAAAAGCCTGTTTGGCTGCTTATAGCTTCTCAATAAAACAAAAAAACTATAAAAATAAAAAATTTTAATTTAAAACACGTGTTCTTTTGAGGCATAAAATATGAATATATTCAAAAGTGTTTATCAAAGTTTCAAATTAAGAAGAAGAGTACGCGGGGCGCGTCGTGCCCAGAAACAACTAGAAACCATAGTTAACGACCCGCTGGAGTTTACATCATATGAATTAAATTTGACTTCTTCAAAAAATAACCTAAACACCCAAGCCTTGAGTGATCTGGCAGATTTAAACAAAACACTTGACGAGTTGCACTAAAATCAAATACAGGGTATTAAAACGAAATGTTTCAGCGTTCTACTAACTAAAGTGGTTCAGTACGAAGTCGTTCTGATGGCTGATGATGAAATCGAGGCAGAAGCTAAGGCCACCTGTGGTGGACTAGAACAAGTAGAGAATAAAGAGAACGTATATTCCGTTAAGGAAACAGATGCAAGTCAAGCCAACTTTACTGTCTCAGTAAAAGAAATTGATCTCCGCACGTTTAATGCTAAGACGCATGATCCGTCTGAACTTTGTTCTTCATGTGGTGAGCCATTTGATTCAGACGGCAGATGCTTTTATTGCAAGTATTTAATGATAGAATGATGATACAAGAAAAGGTAAAATGGAAATTGTCCATGTGGTATTCTTCCCGAATGGAAGCATACAAGGCGTTTATTCTGGTAGGGATACCGCCCAGAGATTCGCAAACCGGGTTGATGGTTATATCACCGCGATGGAGATTGACCCGCACTTGACCCCTTTCGCTATAAGGTAATACAAAGTGAAAAGAGAAACAACGGACGCGTATCAATTCAGCCTAGAGAAATTGATCACGGAACTCAATAAAAAAGACCCGGGCAAAAAAGTAATTTTTGATCGTCAGGAATTAGGTTCGCCAGATGGTGTTGACAGTTATAGGGGGTATTATAGAGACTTGGCAATTGGATTTTCAAAAAACACTCAATGTGATGTACAACGGGTGACAAAAGAGTTATTTGACGCGATCGGAACAATTTTCGATGGGTACAAGGGTGGTGAATACGTAATGCATGAAAGCACTAATGTGTGGGTGGCAAATTATGGAGAACTCGGATACAAAGTAATCGGTGTCGACGAAGACGAATCATATGTCTATCTAGTAACAAGTTCGTGCGTATCTTGATGGCTATGCCGGTTATTCTAGACAATAAAATTTTCATCCAACATTTTTTACAAGTGGCAAAAAATGAGACTAGGCTTTATCTTCGTGGTTGTGTGGATCGTCTTTTTCTTTGGGCCAATTACAAAAGTAGAAAAACGACCCCCTCAAACAAAACCGAATACAGAGTTACAACTTATGTCCGATAAACGAGCTACAAAACCGACGAATATTCTTGTTATCAGAGGGGTTCAAAAAAGTTATGAAAATATGGCACATAAGTGACACTCATATGGCTCATCAAAAATTACAAGTCCCTAAAGTAGACACGGTAATCCACTCTGGTGACGCAACAAATTCCAGAGACTCGCACAGAAACACCTCTGAGTTTACAATTTTTTTAGAATGGTTTTCTAATCTACAAATAAAGAACAAAATTTTTGTTGCAGGAAACCATGATGTTGTTACACAAAGGTTCAGGTACTGGCCGGAAAAAATATCCGAACTTGGAATAACTTACCTTGAAAATAACAGTACTGAAATCGACGGCATAAAAATGTGGGGAAGCCCTTACACCCCAAGCTTTGGAGAAGGGTGGGCGTGGAATATTCCTAGAAACAAAAGTTCTCTTTTGTGGTCAAACATTCCGGATGATACAGATATAGTGATTACACATGGTCCACCGGCTGGAATTTTAGATACTACTTTTGACAGGGACCAGCTACTTAAAAAGTGTGGAGACGCAAGTCTTGCCTACGCCATTCTAATAAAAAAAGTAAGGGCCCACTTTTTTGGCCATGTGCACAATTCTGGTAGAATTGTAAACTCAGGAGTTTTCAAACGTTATTTGCGCGACAAAACAATAACTTACAGTAACGGTTCTGTTGTAATGGATGGAAACAAAGATTATTTAGTTTCAAATGGAAATATTATAGATGCAAACTCTTTGTAAAAAAATCTTGACCTGTTTTTTGTTTTGTGGTTTCTTTTTTGAAAAACAAGGCGTCGCTGATTACCACTACATGATCAGATTGACTTCAGAAGCAAAAGTTTTGACTGGAGTTAACGTGTCTGATGGGCTCATAGTTTCGTGCGACAACTCTGGGGTTAATGCCTACGACGCGGTTTTCTTTGGGCCAAACGGAAAAAAAATGTCGCTCAAAGCAACAGTTGTCAAAAAAGATACCATCACCGGGCTTGTTTTGTTAAAGTACAACAAACCTAGTTTTATAACGCACAAAGTTCAGGACGCTGTAATCCAAGATCCAGTTATCAGTTTTTGTGACTTAAAAGGATGGGCGGAATCCAACATTATTTATCAATACAACGGACTCAAAATATCAAAAAATCTTGATCTCCTGGGGGGACACGGTTTTGATTACTCTGGATATATCATGACTCAAAACGAAACAGTTGTTGGAATAGTTTTTTACAACGAAAGACATGTTCTTTACTGGGTTGATTCTAGTTTTATAAAAAATTTTATTGAGAACTCGTTATGATCTTTAAAGGCTTTTGGAGAACTTGGTGTAAAGCAATAGGCGACAAATCTGGAAAAAACGATTCTGACAGTGACAAAATCGCTTTGGTAAGAACTGTGTTTCTGGTTTTTCCGGTGATGGCGACCAACTTTTTTATTGTCCTTAACATTTTTAAATCTAATGGTTGGTTTCCATTTTAGGAATTTGCTATTGATCTAGATAGTGAAAAACAATCAGGAGGAATTCATGATCAAGGAATTGACAATGATTTACTGCGCCATAGCTTCTATTTGGTCCGGTGGTATGACGGATCAGATGAAATGTCAGGCAGAAGCAAATTATATGCTTGAACACCGTCAGTTTCGCCATGTTGGCCCAACAATTGGAAATTTCGAAGGAATTGGGTGGAATTTTTCTGGACAGCTCCCAGGAACATGTCTACCACTCAAAAGAATGAGGCTTACTGGTGACGCCACAGCCCGAAAAGGAAACATTGTTGTTAGAGTAAGAAGCTGGAGATAAGATGCAAGAAAAGCCGCATGATTTTATAGTTACTCACTTTTATAATATAAAAGGAATACCAAATGTTAGCGAAAAAGCGCATTGGCAATTTGTTGGTCAAAACAATAACGGCACCAAGTTGTTGTTTCATTATTTTGGTGTGGATTTATGGATAAACAAAAAAGATTTGTATGATTATGAATTTATCAAGTTGCCTTTGTAAAAAAATGCAGTAGCTTTTAATCTTTATATAAAACTGAAAACACAAATGAACAGAATGCTTGATTTCAGCAACGGACGCGGATACGGATACGGACGCGGATACGGATATGGGCACGGATACGGAGACGGATACGGAAACGGGGACGGACACGGATACGGATACGGAATCGGAAACGGAAGCGGATACGGATACGGATACGGATACGGATACGGATACGGATACGGATACGGATACGTACACGGACACGGATGCGGATACGGATACGTACGCAGATACATATACGGATACGGATACGGAAATGACGTATACGGAGACGGACGTGGAGGCGGACGCGGAGACGGACGCGGATATGGATACGGATACGGATATCAGTATACAATACACAATTCTGATGTGAAACGAAAATGAACAGATATAGATACGAATTAACAACACCGATACATTATTCTAACGCGAGGAGAAAATCAAAATGAACGAACCGAGAATCAAAGTTGGCACCAAAATAAAAACACCTGATGGAAAAATTTTGTGTACAATAGTAAAAATAAATAAAGAAAACGTCGAGGTCGAACTTGACAAAAAAAGAAGAACTACCTATACTTTACAACAGATGGACGAAATATTTGAAATTCAACCAATTACAGAAAGAACAAGATGACTGAGATAATGGTTATTCCTTGGGGCGACGAGTACTGCAATAATATATTGGATTCAGCTACATTAAATGACTTGGACATCCAAAAAATTGGATTCGATAATCCTGGCGTTTGTTTTATCGAAAGAGACGCCGCCGAAACAAACAAAGACTTCAAACAATTGATTCCGTACTGCGTTGTTAGATTCGAAGATCAAGTTTTGTCTTATTCAAGAGGACCGACTCTTGGCGAAGAACGTTTGCATGGCAAATTTTCGATAGGGTTCGGCGGTCATGTAGACAAGACAGACATCGACGAACACAATGGGATTATAGATGTCTTTTCGAACAACAAATCTGAGGCAATCGAACGAACGTTTTACTTGGCTCTAGAACGAGAACTAGAAGAAGAGCTTGGCCTCACAGGCGATTATTACTATATCGAACGTCAAATTTTGATAGACAATCAAACAGATGTCGGAAAAGTTCACTTGGGGGTTTGGTACGATGTTTATGTATCAGATGTTAACGACGTTAGCCCCAAAGAATCTGGCATACAAAATTTTGAATGGAAGTCAATACAAGACTTAAAAGAGAACGTAGACAATTATGAAAACTGGTCCCGTTTCTGTATAAGCGGGCTTTAATAATTTTTTTTAGAAAGAACAGAATGAACGCACTTACAGTTTTAGTTGGAAATCTTTGTGACGACCCAAGAGAGGTAAGGTCTGGTGACTCGGCTGCCGCTAGCATAAGGATTGCTTGTAGCACCGGCAAAGACCAGACCTTTTTCACCAGTGTTTTCTTCTCTGGAAGAGACGCGGAAACACTGTTGGAGCACGCAAAAAAGGGCAGGCTGCTCAATGTAACAGCAGTCCCCAAAAATTCAAGCTACGAAAAAGACGGTGTTACAATTAATACTGTAGATTTTTATGGCAGAAGTTTTAATTTTCTAGGTCCTAAAGGGAGCGCTAATGATGACGAAGAATGACACAAGTTGCACGAAAGTTAGCCAAGAGAGAATCGATTGGTCTAGCGTGTTGACCAATCGACATGTAACGGACACCTACAAAAGGTTCGCCAGTGGTGATCTTTCTGCGCGACAAGCTACTTCGGAACTCAAAAATACCGAACACGCCGGTTCTTTCAGAAAGCTTTTGCGAACCAGAAAAACAATGGTCGCAAGACAGCTTGCAAGAAAAGCCCTGAAAAGACGCGGCGAAGGTTGATCTTTATTTCTCTTTCATTTTTTTGTTTAGTGACGCACGGCAAATACGCGTTTATCGTGCGTCATTGTTTTTGGAGGTTTGAAAATGGTTACAAATGGTACAAGAGCAGTTGTTGTTATCGATAGAGGTTGGATTTTTGCTGGTGACGTAGAAGTTAATCACCATTCTACGTCTCACAGTGGAAGCATTATTCTTACTAACGTTGTTCACGTTCAATCGTGGAGCAGTGTTGGGTTTGATGGAATGATATCTAATCCAGTTTCTAAAAATGTAAACATCAAAAGAATGGAAGAACCAGTCGAGGTCCCTAATCACTCTATTATATTCCAGGTTCCAGTAAAACAAAACTGGGGGTTGTGATATTTCGAGTTGACTAGAATTAACACCGGGTGGTTGCGCGGCGACCACTCGGTGTTTTTTATTATAAAAATTACTGGCTGTAAAAAAAATGAATAAGCTTCTTGAACGACAGAGCGGATACGGATACGGATACGGATACGGATACGGAGACGGACGTGGATACGGAGACGGACGCGGATACGGATACGGATACGTAGACGGAGACGGAGACGGATTCGGACGCGGATACGGAGACGGAGACGGATACGTATACGGACGCGGATACGGATACGGAGGCAGATACGGACGTGGGTACGGATACGGAGGCGGAAACGGATATCCAATACACTATTCTGATACGAGACGAAAATGAACAGAATGCTTGATTTCAGCAACGGATACGCATCCGGAGGCGGATACGGAATTGGATACGGATACGGACACGGATACGGAAACGGACGCGGATACGGATACGTAGACGGATACGGATACGGAAACGGATGCGGATACGGATACG
>Ga0099848_1001042_pt1 | contig 12932 bp, 12 predicted proteins | sample CB_VirMetaG_3_FD_78179 | JGI IMG/M metagenome (GOLD analysis project Ga0099848, IMG submission 78179) | Freshwater to marine saline gradient viral communities from Chesapeake Bay - CB_1508_1S Viral MetaG | ecosystem: Environmental > Aquatic > Marine > Coastal | place: USA: Chesapeake Bay... | reverse complement strand
ATATAACCTTTTCCAGTATTTCGAACTATACCAGGAACAGTAAAATTAAAACCAAAATCTTTGGCATCAAATGACCAATAATTAAAGGGAAGAGGAACGAAGTTTACACCATTAATCTCGATATATTCACTGGTACTACTTAGATATTCATTTAAATCTTGGTATAAAACAGGGTCACTTGAAGTAAAAGTAAAATCTGTACCCATAACATTTTCTGCAATAAATTCCCATGCATCTGTGCTGTCACTTGATAAGTCTGATATAGTAAAATCACCATAATATGAACCATTAATACTGATATAATTTTTTGGTCTCAAATATACTCTATCGTTGACTTGATAGTTATATCCACCATTTTCAACATTTATTTTTGTAGGACAATAAGAAATATTATATTCTAATGTTTTTTTTGCTCCATTAACAATTGTATCGCATAATAATTTTTTATTTTTATTAAAAATTCCAGTATATTCTTCTAAAAATAATTCTCCTATTTTATATTGATCTATTCTATAGATAGAAGAATCTATTACTTTTGCACTTGCAGTTCTATTCCCATTAGAATCGGTTTGATAGATAAATCTATTATTAACTTCTCTAGTTAAATAATCTTTTATTGAGAATAATTTTATACTTCTTCTTTGAATCCAATTTCCAGAAGATGCTTTTAAAATTTTATCTCTTGGATATTTTATGTCAATTTCTGTATCAAATAAAAGTCTGAATAAAAATTTATAGGAATTAAGTGTTCCTTTTGATTCGTAAAATTTCTTTATATTTTTAATTACTGTTGTAATATTAAGAGGTGTTCCTGATTCATTGTCTATTGCCAATTCTTTCGGGAAATCTGGCAAAAATTGTGAATAAAAGAATGGTATAAAGTAATCAGATGTTTTATCAATATCATTAAAGTCAGATTGTTTAAAAGGAACAAGATATGGTGTATTTGAATTTTCTAAAAACTCATAATATTTTTGAATAAAAGTAATAAATTGTGGATAATCTGATATTATAAATTCTGGAATAAATTTTTTACCTAGTATAGAAACTTCTGTATTTTTTTCTATAGTTGTTTGTTTAATTTCTATATTTAATTGTATTTCTGTATTTTCTAATTTTTTATTATTTTTATTTACAGCATATGCTGTTATTTTGTTTTTTCCTATAACAAAAGAGTCTGGCAAAAAAGAACCAAAATAATCTTGTTTTGTGTATTTTTTATCATTTACTAAAAATACAAAATTTTTTATATTTTTATCATTACCATAAACTTCATATTTTATTTCTAAATTTTTAGTAAATAAAATACTTTCGTTTACTGGATTTTTAATAGTTATATTAACCATATTATTTATTTCTATATGGAATTAATTCTTCATTAATGTATAAAGAGTTTGAAGAAGTTATATCAAATTCTAAAATAGTTTTTTTGCTTGCAATTATATCTTTTTGTTTAGGAATTACTTGTATTGTTATTGGATAATTGTTTACTAAAAAGGAAGGTTTAAAATTATTTAAGGTAATACTACCAGTTTTATAATTAATAGTTCCTATTTTTTTATTAATATATATTTTTTTATTTCCTATATTATAATATAGAGATATGTTTCCCAATCCATCATCTTCTAATTGGCAATTCCTATCAATAAAATTGGAATCAGTATAGCCAAATAAGTTACTTGTAAGAGTTTTTGTTGAATTGTTTAATTCATTATCAAAATTTATAATATAATTATCAATTATAGCAAAATTTGGAATAAATCTTTTTTCTAGAACAATATCAATATTGTTAGAAATAATAGAATCATCTATATTTTGAATATTTTCTATTAATTCTGCAGAATAAAAATCTGCATCAAATTTTCTTACATAATAAGAAAAAAATTGATCTATTGTTTTTCTAATTTCTTGTTTAATATTTGTAGTTTTGTTTATAGTAATAGGATCAACTTTAACATGTATATTCAAATTTAAATAAATTGTATTTGGTTGTACGATTTCTAATTGTATTCCAACTACATTTCTTGTTGAAGTAAGACTTTCTATTAAATTATTTTTTTCTGATGTTGAAAGATCACTACCACCTATAGGTTTTGCACATATAAAAACTTTTCCATAATCTGGTGGACTATTTTCTTCACCACCCCATACAATAACATCTTGTATATAAGGATTGTCTTTTAAAATAATATTTTTATAATCATTTTTAGTTACGGCTCTTTCTGCTGTTGTATAATTTCGTATAGCATTGAATTTAATATTATCTTTTGTTTCTTTCGGTGAACCACCAAAAGAAGGTTGTATGACTTTTGTGGTAATAGAAGAAAAGGTTGGAATATTACCACTAAATGAAGAGAAATCTCCTTGAGATGTAGTAAAAATAGAAGTAGAATTAGTTATTCCTACCCCATTTCCTTGTTCTCCTATAGTTTCTATTATTTCTATTCTTATAACACTAGAATCTTTTAATTTTGTACCTAATATACCATCACCAAAAAATATTCTTAAAAATCCGTCGCTGCTTTCTTCAACAAAGTATACATTACTCTCTCCATTTATTTCTGTTATATTTTTTGCATAATAAAATACATTTTCTTCAGTATTTTCTGGATTTGGTTGAACTTTTACAACTAAAGTGCTAAAATCTACATTTTGAAATGGTATTACGAATTTTTGTGCTTGATTTTTTATATCATATATGAAAGAAAATGTTTTTAATTTTCCTTGTTTAAGAGTCACTATATTTGATTTTTTTGTTATAGTTGAAGATTGATTTTCGTTTATTACTGTAGAAAAATAAATATCTTCCATTGTGACAAAAGGAATATTTTCTCCATCTCTATTTGTAATATAAGTTGTATATTTTGGTATATAAAAGTTATTTAAATCTTGTGAATTTGATGTTGTAGTTATTTCTATAGTGGTTGTTGCTGCTGTTATTGTTTTTGGTAGATAGTTAAAATGTTTGGCTAAAGAAACAATAGAAGATCTTTTTAATGCGCTATCTAAAAACATTTCACTTATAGTAATATTATTATAATATGCATTATAATAAGTATTATATGCTAATATATCCATTAATACGTTTAATGCAGATCCTTCGAAATTATATGAATTAAATTCTTCTTGATTTTTTAAAAAATTAATTAAATTTTGTTTGATACCAAGAATATCCAATTCTGAAATTTTTAAATTTTTATTAATCATCTATTTCTACCAAAAGAAAAGGAAATTGAATCGGAAATGTTATTTTGATTTACTATTTTATATTTTATTTCTATTACCATGCTATTTGTTCTATCCAAATATTGTAATTCTATACTTTCTATTAAAATTCTAGGTTCAAATTTTAATAAAATTATTTCAATTTTTGATTTTAAAATATCTGCATCTACTATATTGATATTTTCAAACAAATATGATCTAATCCCAGCATTTATTTGTAAATTATAAGGTTTTTCATATAAATTTAAAAATAGTAAAGTTTTAATTGATTGTTTTATTGCTTCTTGATTTTTTGATAAAATTAAATTTCCTGTAACAGGATGAGACAAAAAATTGTAAGATAAATCTGTAATTTTAAATTCTTGTTTCATCTGAAATCTCTACTTTTTTATTATTTAGTATATTTTTAATCAAACTTAAAAATTTTCCACATAATTTTTGTATTTCTTCTTTATTTATTTTTTCTGATTTTGGTTCTGAACACCACTCTATCAATAAAAGTCCAATCATATTTACATTTTTTCCACATTTTATGGGTAAAAGTATAAAAGAAATTGTATTATTTGCATGGAAAAATCCTTTTAGATTTAAATCTTCCATATTTTCTACAGAAATAACAGTAAACTCTTTTTGTGCCAATTCTATTAATTTATAATATGGTGATAAATAATATCCTTGTATTTTTTGTATTGTACTTGAAACTCCTCTAGCACAAGATTCGTGTGTCATTGAAAATTTTAATATGGGAGATCCATTATAAAAATATTCTCCATTATGAAATTGCAATATGCTAATTCTAGCACAATCCGACAAAACTCTAAATTCAGTTAAAATTTCATCCAATTCTGAATAAATTTTTATATTTTTAGATGTAATTGCATCATTTAATTTTTTCTTTCTTTTTTGTAATAATTTCTTTATTTTTTCCGTGATCCATATTACTATAAAAGTAATTACAACAATCACTATGTAAGCAACATGTTCGCCCAATTTTTGTAATAATTGATCCATTGTTTTTCCTGTATATTATTGGGCTATTTATACTTTTATAGTTTTAAAACCATTTTTTATTATATCATCATAATTTATATTGTTTGAAAATACAGATAAAATCTGAAGATTTTGTACTCTAGGGCTTTCCTTTTCTTCCCAATTTTTATATAATTTTGAACATAAAACATGTAATTCATCGCCTTGTATATCAAAAAATACATTTTCAGTTGTCAATAAATTAAAATGTTTATCCGCAGAAAACCAAAATTCACCACCTCTATTTGTTCTTGGATTTTTATATGCAAAAAAATACATTTTTGGGTCTGGGTTTGTAGATCTTCCAACAGAAACAGGGTCCCAACCAGAAGCAATAGACATATTTGCACTAGAAGATATGGTTAGATCTCCTTCATTTGGATCTGCTGTTTCTATAACTGTTTGTTTATTTGATCTTGAAATATAATTATCAGAATAAATATAATAATTATTTTTCATTATTTTAGATTCTTTATTTCCTATGGTCTCTAAATGGGCATTATTATTATACATCTGCAAATAATCTAAAATGCCCCCTATTGAAGTAACTCTAGATCCTTCAATATGTTCAACTTTATTATCTCCAATATAAGTCTCATATTTTCCTATCACATGTAACCTATAATCTCCATTCACATAATGTTTGTAGTTTCCTTCTTCTTGACGAAGATTGACATCACCTTTTTTTATTAAAGTATTGGTATTACCCTCTTCTACTGTGATGTTAACATCTCCCTTTTCTACAAAAATATTTATATTTGCGTTTTTACCTATATGAATATCAAAATTTGTAGATTCTTCTTCTGTATTTTCATTTTCTCCTGCGTTAACAAGAATTTTTAAAGATTTATCTACAGTTATTTCCGAATAACCAGAAACATGTAATCTGCTATCTCGTAAAACAGATGTATAAGAATCTCTAACAACTTTATCAATTCTGTCACCATTAGGATGAAATTCAACAAAACTACCTGTTCTATGATTGATCGATATTCTTTCACTATCTTTGTTATCATCTATTTCTATTACATGACCACTTTCAGAATGATATACTTTATTGAATGGATATATTGTCCTTTTTTTGAAAAATTGCTCTTGATTATCTCCAGTACCCCAACTACCATCACAACTACATTGAAAATCTTTTTCTTCAATGTCTTTGCCTTTTATTTTGGCGTATTGTGTGGGTGATTCTTTCCAACCTAATTTATCCATAATTATATCTCTTCGTAAATTTCTTCGTTATTGGAATTTATTCTATTTTGTTCTTTTATTGCTCTATAATTAGAAAAATCAGATTTTATATCACTTGAATATTTATTACTTTCATTATATTGAATAAAATTTGTTTTTCTTTTGTTTGGAAATTGTATATTCGGTGTTACTTCATATTTCTCTGTTGGATATATTGCCAATTTTACTTTTTTCTCTAATACTCCACCATCTTCTAAACTTTTTCTTTTTATTTCTATTAATGTTTTTTCTATTCCTTCTATATTTGAATTTATTACAGAAGGACTCATTTTATCGATGTATTCTTCTCTTGGATAAAATTCTGGAGCCTTATTTATAATATTTACTTCTTCTCCTGGTAAATATTCTATTTGTTCTATTTCAACAGGATACTCATCTATTTTTTCTCTAAGATCTAAAAATCCATTTATTATATTTTTTTCTTCATCTGAAAAAATACTTTGTATTTGATTATTTGCATCAAAATGTGGTCTAGGTAAAACACCAAAAACAATAGGCTGTTGTCCATGAGGATCATCAAAATAACCAATAACTAATGAATTAATAGTAATTCCATTAGGTGATCCGCCAACTCCAGAATTAGAACCAATAGTAGTTGGTACTACTACCATAGCCCAAGGCAAACAAGAATTGTCTAATTGTTGTATATCTGGATTATGCTGCCCAAATATACGAACTCTTACCCTTCCTGCTTGAAGAGGGTCCATTATATCTACAACTATTCCTTTCCAAAATTCTGTACCATTCATATGTCAATAGAATCCTTATATGCTCTAATTCTACAAAAATATTTAGGATTTAACATATCTTTTAATTGTATAACATGTTTTACTGTAGTTACTAAAAATTTTCCATTATAAAAAATATCATTTTGTTTTACATCTTGTTCTGGGTTGTAAAATAATGGTCTACTAAAATATATTATGTTTCCAACTGCAACCTCTTCTTGATTTGAATTCCCAGATGCCAAAAATTCTATTCCAACTTGAAACAATTGACCAAGTTGACTTAATCTCTTAGATACACAATAAGGTTCATTTCTTTGACCTCCTGGCTTTTCTTTACAACAATATGAATGCTGTTTAACATTATAAGTTCTATAGCACATTGGTCCTTTTATTGCTTCCCAAAATTGAGAATCATCATCTATAAATTTATTTTCAGTTATATGTGTTTGTTTATCCCACTCTTCTTTTAAATCATAAGAGTTATATTCAAATCCATTTGTATAATGAGGATCAATATTAAAGATTGCAGAAGAAAATGTTCCTGCTAGACTTTCTTCTAATAGCCCTTTATTTAAAGCGTAATGTTCAGAAACTAATCTTCTTCCAAGAGAATAATCTCTATCTGACATAAATTCACCATACATAAAACCAACTGATGAAAAATTATTTCCACTTGGTTCGGGTTGGCTACCAAAAGTTGATTCTTTTGAATATAATTTTGCCAAACTTACAAAATTATGTTCTTTGTTTAAATTTTGCCAAAAAACATAATTTACATCATCTATATTTTCTTCACGAACTGAATATTTTAACATTGTTGAAATATGCTGAATTGTATTTGCATACGTCAACGCGGTTGTGATATCACCTTTTGTTTTTTCAACTTCTTTCCATGTTAATTCTATTTCATTTCCTAGTTCTTGTACTATATCTGATATTTTTTGTTTAGAAAAACATCTTGAAATTCTTTTTTCTTGATCAGTAAAAAAACATTTATGAATAAAATATAAAATAGAATCTTGGCCGGTTTTATTAAAAGGAGAAATAGGATCATATGCATAAACCAAATAATCTCCTTTAGTTATTTCTATATTTGGTTGTTTATTTCTTTTATCATCTAGTCCACAAAATGAAAAAGAAATTGTAGTTTCTGGTCCACCTTTTAATTTTAATTTTCTAACTATTTTATAAGAACCCGCATCCCTAACATGAACATAACCTCTTACATACGGAGAAAAAATATTTTCTTCTATTGATATTTCTTTAACATTAGCACTTATGTCTAATTCTTCTCCTTCACAATAAAGAAGTATTTTTGACCATTCTCCTAATAAAAATTGATTTCCTTTCATTATCAATCATCCATTTTTATAGTATTTGATATATTCAAAATATTACTTTGTTTGGAAGAGCCTTTGAGTAAAGAATTAAATTGAGAAATAATTTCACTCATATATTCCGGTTTAATTAAAATAATATTTCTTTTTGAATCATTATTTTCTAATTCATAATTATAATTTGTAACAGAAAATAATTCATTGTTATTTGCATAACTTTTTAAATATGTTACATTATTGTCTGCAAAAATTTTATCATAAGGAGATACTATAGTATTATTATTTTTAAAATAATTCAATCCAAATTTATCATCATAACTTATATTTTTTTTATCTGATTGTGTAATTTTTATTACATTATTATTTTCATCATATAAATACAAATCTTGTATATTAATATTGCTTGTTATTTTATTTATTATTAATTTATTTAAATTTTTATCATATTTTAATACTTTATATTTTTGAGTAGATGTTCCAATATAAAAAATATCATATAAATTTATATTTTTAGTTTCATCTGGATCTATTACAACAGAAGTATAATTATATTTTTTATTTAAATATTCTACAAATAATTCATATTTTAACGGCCATTCTTCATAATAATTTTGTATATCATTTAATAATAATATAAACCAAGAATACTCAACATTGTTGTATAGTAAACTTGCTAATAATTCTGGAGTGTCTTCTTCTTTTAAAAAATAATTTTCTACAAAATTTGAAGTTTTAAAAGAATCTGTAAAAAATACTTTTTGTAATATATTTCTTATTAAAGTATTGTCATATATTGTATAAGAATATTTTGCAAACATGAGCAATCCTTAATTTATATACTACTGTATTCTTCTGTAATAGATTCTCTTGTAGAAACAAGATTTTCTTGAAAAGTTAAATTTATATTTGCTATAGAAGGAGAACCGTCAACATGACCAGCATAAGTTCCAAGTTCTCCGTATGATACTTGCATATCTGTTAAAACACATCCTATTTTTTCACTACCACTTTCAAATTGTCTTATTCCATGTCCTAGTGAAAATAATCTTTTATTTGACCATGCTCCTCCTCCACCTCCATTTACTGTATTGACACTTATAGCAAATTTTGCAGGATATCCCATTCTCCACACTGTATTATCTGTTACAGGATAAATGTATTGTCTCATTGTGTCTATAAATTGTTTCAATGTATTTGCATCTTGAGAAGTAAATGGTGCTATTCTAAATTGAAACTGAATTTGTCTTAAATTTGGTCCTCTATATGCTAATTCTGTGTTTGGATTAATTGCTGTTCTTGTTGCAGTAGAATACTGATTGTAAATATTTCCTTGACCTGCCATTGCCTTTACTCCTAATAAATCATCGGAAGTATCCAAATCATAAAATCCCAATGAAACCAAATTTGCAGCATTCTTACCAAGAAATTCAGCCAGAGATAATCCTGCTTGTGCTGCAGCAGCACCAATGGAACCATTTTTCATTGCATTTTGTAGAACTTTTGCCTCTGCAAATCCAACACCTTCATAATTTGCACTATGCAAATCGATTATATCTATTGGTGGTGGTAATACCCAATTTATACCTCCGTTACCATTTGTTAAATCTTCTCCATTTGTATTAGTACCTATAGATAATGTTTGTATAGAAGCATAAACCAACAAATCATTTCTTTGGTTTCCAATATCAATAACAGAAGGAATATCTACTGATATACCAAATGAAGTCGTTGCCTTTTGTTTTGCTTGATTTATTATATCTTCTATTGATGCCATATTTTTCCTCTTTACTATATATGTATATGTCATATAAAGGAATATATAAAATTCAAAATATAGAAAAATACGAGGGAGATTATACAAAAATAATATACAGATCCCTCTGGGAAAGAAAATTTATGCATTTTTGTGACCATAATAAGAATATTTTAAAATGGTCATCAGAAGAAGTAGTAATTCCTTATGTATCTATTGACGAGAAAATACATAATTATTATGTTGATTTTTGGATAAAAATGAAAACTAAATCGGGAATTGAAACTTTTTTAGTAGAAATCAAACCATTATATCAATGTAAACCGCCAAAAATAAAAAATAAAGACAAAATTTCTAAAAAAGAATTAAATGAAATAAAAAAATGGAATATAAATAAAAGAAAATGGGCATATGCTAAAAAATTTGCAGAAGAAAAAAATTGGAAATTTAAAATTCTTACAGAAAATCACCTAAATATAAACTAATATGATACCATCATTTATAACAAAATTTAAAATTGCAAGAACTAATAGATTTGTTGCAGTAATTACTCCACCCTCAAATCTTAGTTCTTCTTCTTCATTCAGAGATATAGAAATAGAGGCTGCAGAAATTCCAAGTATGTCCTTAATGACGACAGAAGTTAAATACGATCAATCGCCAAATATATTGATACCATATCAAAGAAATCCTCAAGGACAAGCAACTCTAACAATCAGATTGGATGAAAAACATATATTTAGAAAATATATCAATGAATGGTTGGAAAAAATTATACAAATTCCAACAAATCCAAATACTCCTTACGGTTATAAAAAAGAATATTATAATAATTATACAGGAACAGTTGGAATATATCAACTTAATCTTCATGGAAAAATAACATCTGGTGTTACTTTAAGTAATGCATTTCCCATAAATATAGATAGTTTAAGATATGATTGGGGAGATAATGATCAATTTCACAGAATGAATGTAACATTCTCTTATTTGGATGCAACAAATCAATTTTTATGATTTATAATGAAAGGACATAAAATACTATGCAACTCCCAAAAATACAAACTCCAGTGTACACTACAAATCTTATTTCAAATGACAAAGAAATAACATTTAGGCCTCTTCTTGTAAAAGAGGAAAAAATATTACTAACAGCATTGCAAGAAGAAAATAATAAAATAAGTTTACAAAATTTCATACAAATTTTAAAAAATTGTATTTTAACAGATAATATAGATGTTGAAAATTTACCATCATTTGATGCAATGTATCTTTTTATTAAAATAAGAGAAAAATCTATGGGAGAAATTGTCAATATTTCTGTTAGAGATTCTGAAGCAAAAAAAACATTTGAAGCAGAAATGAATTTAAATGATGTTAAAGTAATCAAAAAGAAAAAAATAGAAACAAAATTTAATCTATCAGATGATATAGGAATAATATTAAAATATCCAACAATTAAAGAATTATTTAATGTTACAAATGAAAACATTACTAGTTCTAAACTTTTAGAAATTTTAATAGATTCTATTGATAAAATTTATGATAAAAATGAAGTATATGAAACAAAAAATTATACTAAAGAACAATTAAATGAATTTATAGAAAATTTATCGCCAGAAATGTTAAACAAAACAAAACAATTTTTTGATAATATTCCTAAAATTGTATACGAAAATGAATTTGAATCTCCCTTTTCAAAGAAAAAAATTAAAGTAGTAGTAGAAGATTTTATTGATTTTTTAATCTAAGTATGTCCAGAGAGAGTTTAGAGACTTATTATAGAAATAATTTTGTTTTATTGAAATTTTTTGGACATAATTTAAGTGATTTGGATAATTTATTACCCTGGGAAAGAACAATTTATTTACATTTAGTAAATAAATATCATGCAGATTTGGAAAAAAATAAAAAATAATGGAATTAGCACCACAAATATTAGGATCATTGATACCAAAAGGAAGTAATGCTTCTCCTTCGGGTAATAATATTTTTGGTGGTTTAGCAAAAAGTTTAAGTAAATCTTTAGGTGGTTCTATACAAAAAGCATTAACCTCAAGAGGAACTTCTTCTGTTTTAAGTGCAGCAAATGATCCTAGTTTTTTTGAAAAAGAACAACAAGTAGAAGCACAAAAACAACAATTAGAAGTATCCAAAAAAACTAATGTATTATTGGAAAAAATATTAGAATCGGTTAGTAGTTGTTGTATGGGAGGAAAATCTTCTTCTGGTGAAGGTTCTTCTGGTTCCGGTGGTGGCCTTATGGATATGCTTGGAAGTGTTTTGCCATTTTTATTAGCAGGTTCTGGTGGAGGAATAGTAAGAGGAGGATTAAAACTTTTAGGAAAAGCGGGAAGAGGAATAGGAGGTTTAGTTGGAAAGTTAATACCTGCTGGAGTAAAAAATGCTGCATCAAGAGGTAGTGCTAGATTAGCAGTAGCAACACAAAAAACTTTACCAAGAGCAGCAGGAAGGGCTGTAGGAAGAGTATTAAATGCAGGAAAAGCACTGAAAACAGGAGCAGCAGTTGCTGGAGGTGCTGCATTAACAGGTACTGCTATTTCTTCTGCAACAGAATCTGTAGCAGAAAAAACAGCAACAAAAACAGCAGAAAAAACAGCAACAAAAGCAGCAGAAAAAACAGCAACAAAAGCAGCAGAAAAAACAGCAACAAAAGCAGCAGGAAAATCAGCAACAAAAGCAGCAGGAAAATCAGTAGGAAAAACTGCTGTAAAATCAGTAGGAAAAGCAGTAGGAAAATCATTTGTAAAAAAAATACCAGTAATTGGTGCTTTATTCGGAGCAGCACTTGCAGCAGAAAGAGCATTTTCTGGTGATTGGTTAGGTGCTGCTGGAGAATTAGGATCTGGTCTTGTTTCTATAATTCCCGGAGTAGGAACTGCAGCAAGTGTTGCAATAGATGCTGCTTTACTTGCAAAAGATTTAAATGATGCATCTGGAGAAATAGAGGAAAATGCAGAAGAAGTTGAATCGGAAATACAAAATGCAGAAACTCCATTAGAAGAAGTTGAAAACAATTTAAATTCATCGGTAGAACCCACAACCTCTATACCCGAAATATCTTCTGAAACTCAACAAACACAAGAAGCAAAAACTATACCATCAATAACAACTTCTGGTATAGTAACTCCTAGTGTTTCTCCTGATTTAACTACTCCAATAGAATCGGAAAATATAACAATAAATGCTGAAAATATTTCTATTCCTCGTTTAGAAGAAACTATTGATCTTATAAGACAAAATTTAAGTAGTGGAAATGAAAAAACAATAGAACAATTTGCAACTGCTACTGGATCTTTAGTTGCAGGAAGTAATGATTTTTCTAATGTAACCGCTTCTAGAGGTATTTCTGATATTAAAACTGGACCGATTCCCAATAATGATAAAATAAATTCTGAAAATTATACAGAACCAAAAAATTCTATTTTATCAAAACTTATTAAATACTCTCCTGTTGGGATGATTGGATCATTATCTTCTGGAATTGGATCATTATCTTCTGGATTGATATCAAATTCTCCAATTGGATCATTATCTTCTGGAATTGGATCATTATCTTCTGGATTGATATCAAATTCTCCAATT
>Ga0099848_1001041_pt1 | contig 12935 bp, 15 predicted proteins | sample CB_VirMetaG_3_FD_78179 | JGI IMG/M metagenome (GOLD analysis project Ga0099848, IMG submission 78179) | Freshwater to marine saline gradient viral communities from Chesapeake Bay - CB_1508_1S Viral MetaG | ecosystem: Environmental > Aquatic > Marine > Coastal | place: USA: Chesapeake Bay... | reverse complement strand
GTTTGGTTGCATGCGAACAGGGGCTCGAAAGGAATCCGTTGAATCTCGAGGGAGCACGTCCTGGAATGACGGGTTACATTCCGTCGATGGAGGAGGGCTTGTCGATGGGGGCATCTCCGAAACCCAAGACTCTGGTATTGGAACTGGAGGAACCGGACGAGGAGGAGCAGATGTTATCAGCCAAACGACGTGGTTTGCTCCGGTAGAAGAAGAAATCAGTGATTGCCCAGGGGGAGTGTGTCCTGTTCCCTGGGCAAAGACTATCGAAGGAATGTCTGAATCAAAGTTTTTATCTAGTGATAGAAACTCAAACTTTCCTAATGAAAACACAATAGAAAATACCCCTGTAATTCAGGAGGATCAAGTTAATCATCCGTCCCATTACACAGATGGCGGTGGAATTGAATGTATCGAAGCGATTGAAGCACAATTAACTGCAGAGGAGTACCAAGGCTATCTGCGTGGGAACTGCGTTAAGTATTTGTGGCGTTGGCGTCACAAGGGCGGCAAGACTGACCTGGCAAAGGCTCAGTGGTATTTAGACCGCCTACTGACGTTTACCGAAGCTCAGAACGGCTGAAGCTCGTCATCGTCTTCGTCATACTCGTCGTCTTCACCCATACATGCGGCGGCGAGTTCGGCTAATTCTAGATCTGTGGGATGATCCCAGTCAATCTCAATGTTCTCAGATGCCATGATGTCTTTGATGGCATGCCACTCCATCATGCGTTGGTGATAGAGGCTAAGCAAAGCGTAACGCAGTTCTTCCCACGTCATCTCCTGGGATTGCAGTTCCGCCTTACGCATTGCAAATTGGAGTTCCAAGGGGAGTTCAAATTCCCGTGGTTCAACTGACCTCTCCATTCCGCTCTGCATTTGCTCGTTGCAATTATTCTAATCCTAGCTATTAAACAGCAGATCGAGTTCTTGGTCTAAAAACTCGTCCCACTTTTTCTCGTCAATGCGGAAAGAATTAGCAAACTCAGACAAGATATAAGGGCTTATGCGTTCTTCTAGTTCTCGAATCGCACGTACTTCGTGGGGAGCAGCACTGTAATTACGAAATGCTGTCAACAAAATCTCAGTGGATGACCAGGGATTAGCATCAATCTCCTGGAGGAACAGGTTAATTTCTTCTCGGCGACGATCCAGGAGGCCACCGATAACGTTATGTTCTTCATCGAAGATCCAACGCCCAATCTCCTGCGTGGCACCACAAAAGTCTTCGATCTCAATAAAGTCAATAACGTGACTGTACAAAAAAGGCTCCCAGCCGATGGAGTGCACAAACGAAATCAAAGCTTGACGCATGCTGTTGTCTAAGCCCAGGTTTTGCTTTGCTAGCTGATTGTCAATGACGTTGATCTCGTGAAAAAGATACTCCAGTGCTTTCTCGCGAGTACAGCATTGACCTCGCTTGACGGGAGAACCATCGGGGTAGAACTGAGTTCCAAATCCGATGGTGTAAGGCTCTTCACCAGTGATCGGATCGGGGTATGCTTTTTCGCTATACCCCTCGTACTTGCGAATTAAATTAACCGCATGCGAAAGATCCGACATAGGAGTAACAGTTAGTACTCCCAATATACATAAATTTTATTTACCTTGGCCCCTCAATTTTTTACGGCCATGATTGGCCAAGGAATTGCGGCCTTGTCCTTGACGAGTTTTTTTAGGTTTTGCTTCAAGGCGTAGTGCAGTTGACTTTGGCTTTGCCATCCTGATAAAAAAATCAGCTCATACAGTTTACCGCGCCTTGATGTAACGTGCTCACTCGCGTTGGAGATATGTGATCAACACATGACACCACTGACTGCATTTAGAACATTCCACGTGAAGCCAGCGAGCGGTACTAATGGCAGCATGGCCCAGGCCTTGCATGACCAATACCCTGCTGTTAGCTTGCTCTTTGGTTCATCACAGTTGTGACGAGCGCGAAAATTTTTGCGTCTTTCTGGATTGTCGCGTTTAATTTCCATATTTGCATCGCCAAAACGAACAATTTTTTCTTCTCCGTTTTCACAAGCTTTTACAACCGATTTCTTTCCGCCTTGTACATCGCGTCGTGGTTTATTGCAAGGCATTGAATCCTTTGCAATTTTTGCCGCTTTTGCCGCTTTTTTACGTTTGTCAGACATCAGCTAAGACCTTTAAAGATGGAAGTAAAATCGCTCAAGATTGTTTTACCTGTTTCAGACTTGTAATCTTGAGAAGTTGTGTCATCAAACAAGGAAAAATAACTTGGCGCAGGGCTTGCGGAAGTCGTTGTTTTTGTTTGCGTTGACTCATCATTAAACAAGCCTTCAATGGATACCAGGGCTTCAAATGGGTCTGCGCTAGAAAGGCCACCAAATAAGCTGCTTGTCTGTAATCCTTTGCTTGCTTGCGTTACAAGCTGCATTTCACTACGGTTTATATCTGTCATGAATTCATTATAAAACTCATCTTCAGTTCCCTGGTACCCAGCACCCTGAAATATTTTGTACAACTGTGTAGCATTTGGGTCGGCAATGGGAGCCTCGTCTTCGGGGCGCTCAATGTAAGTTACGCCAAGCCTTTCTTGCGTGGGTTTTAACTTTTTCTCATTTAAATATTTAATTGATTCTCGTATTTGTTTTGCGGCGTTTGTTGTAAAAGCATCGATAATGTATTGCTTAACTTCCGCCACGCCAGTTTCTACGCCAGTGAGGCCTAGGCCTTCTAGCAACTTATCCCATTCTTCTTTGTTTTGCGTTGGGTCAATACCTTCAAGTAATTGATCGGCATATTCTTGAGGAGTAATAAAATTCAAAAAAGTAATATCGCCTATGTTTAATTTTTCATTAACAAGTTCTGGAATGATAGTTGCTTGAATGTAATCCTCCGCATCTTTTGGAGTGATTACATCTTTTGCGGGATCAAAACCTTGAGATGCTCCTTTGACTTGGTAGTGTAATTTTGCAAACTGACTCCGATCATTGGGATCTAGTCCGTAGTAATAGGCCCATTGATTCCAGGTCCAGTCTGTACCTGGTACAACGGCCGTATCTCCTTGTGTTTTTGCAATTTCCCAATCGGCCGCTACTTCATCTTTTTGTTGAAGATATTTTTGATACTTTGGATCGTCAGTTGTAAAGTTTCCTTCTGGATTCCAATAAAAATCAACGTTGAAGTTTAAAGGGACTGCTGCCCTTATGTTGTCCAAGTAAGCCTTAGATCTAAGGTCTGCAATGTCTCGCAATGCGTCAAGTGCGGTCTGCGTTTGGAAAACATTCTGCTCGTTTTGCTTTACGTCCATATAGCTCACGAATTCTGTCATAGAACGTGAAGTATCAAAGCGAGGTTTTAAATAACGATCGATATAATCTTGAGCAAATTGAGCATCAAGTGTATATGTGACAGTAGGGTCAAAGGGATCAACAATCTCAGAACCCCCTTGATAACGGGTAACAAGTTGCTCATCAAACCACTTTTGCCAATTGTAAACAGCGGTATTTCTAGATGGTATGCCAGTGGCTGCGCTTAAACTTTTTTCTAAACTTTCCTGAACGTTACCCGTATTTCCCATCCAACCAAAGATACCTCCCACGCCTGTATCACCAAGTATTGAATTAGACAGTGTTTCATTCACTGTCATAATCTCACTTAAGCCAGGCAGCCCTCTGTAGAAATCAAATTGTTGCTCATTTAATTTTTGACGCTGTAATTCTATCGCCGCTTCTTTTAAAGAGTCCTGGGTTAATGCACCAAACAATTTTTGTTGTTCTATGTCTTTTAATCCAATGACGGTGGACAACTGTCCTTCTAAAAGAGTGGTGCCTTTTCTTATTTGCGCTTGATCTCGCAATCTTTCTGGAATTGAATCCAGAGTTGGTATAGGAAGCGTCCCCTCGTCATATTGAGCCTTTTGTTCTGGAGGCAAAGAATTGTACCATTCTTGCAGGAAAGCCGGATCCTGAGCAGAAGACCACTCGGCTAGTGTAGTAAAACTAGGTGAAAGGCCCAAAACCTGATCTCGATATTGCTGGTATTCTGCATCAGTTAAAAACTCTGTATATGTTTCGGGTAAACTTGCAACTTCTGCCTGATTGCCTCGATCACCAGCGGCCTTACCCTGCGTCGTATAATACCATTGCAGATAAGTGTCTCTTGTGTACTTTGCACTAATATCTAAATCAGGAAAGAAAGAAGTTCCAACTTGCACCGATGTCTGAGCATTGGTCCACTCTTGTTCGGCAAGCTGGCCTCCCGGTGTGTTTAGGCGATAGTACTCTGGATCAAAGCCCCCTGTTGGTGGCTGTGCTCCAAGCGCAACTGGATCCCAAGGCTGCCCAGCTTTGTTTGTTAAGTAAAAATTATCAAAAACTCCCTTTGCTTGACTTATGAAAAGACTTCTTTCACCAGCGGTCATACTATTGCCGCCCGCAAGATTTGCTATAAGAGTTTTGTAATTACCTCCAGGGCTAGCGTTAAAAGCGTTTATGGCATTCTGATATTTAGTGCGCAGTACGGCGTTTACACCAGGATCCGTGATGGTTAACTGTCCATTAACAATACCTATTCTTGGTGGTATTAATACATCAGTGGTTACGTACGATCCAGCAGCGGGTGCTTGTGCTAATCCTGTCGCAGCAGAAGGGTTTGTGACCGCAAGGACGTTGTAGGAATCCTGAGTTGCATTTCCTGAATAATTAGGAAGCACACTTCCATTTCTTGAGCCTACCTTGCTCCAGTCAATAAATCCAAACTCGTCATAGTTATAAAACAAATCAATGCCGTTGCCACCTTGTCTATTGTTTGGGTCATAGTTGTAAGGAAGCCTTCTTCCTTCTCGTGCGCCAAAATTAGAATAATGGTATTGCCCCCATTCCGCTCTTGAAGTAACAGTTGGCCCTCCCGCAGCCGTACCCTGATAAAAATATGGAACTACACGCCCTTCTCTCGCGCCGTTGGTGTTGTAATGGTTTTGCCCCCAGTCACCTTTAGCGCCTTGTGCTGTGGCTGGATTATTAAAGGCAGCTTGCTGCGCTGGTGTAAATGCATTCCAGGTTGCTGCCAGGTCTCGATGATAATCAACATATGCGCCCCATGCTTTGTTGCGTTCAGCCTGAGACCAGGCTTGCTGTAAATCACCGTTAAGTACAACGTATCCTTCCCATGCCGGTCCAGCTGCAATTGCCGCGTTGTAACGCTGTTGCACTGCCGGATAGGCGTCCGCGTAAAGCCCATAAGGAGAAGTCGCCATTTATCACACAACGAAAGACATGTTTTTTGATTCTAATTGATAAGGAATGAGATCAATAACTTCTGCTCTTACCCAGGCTTTAATTTCTTTCAGACGCTCTTCATTGTAGAATTTTTGTTTTCTAAACCAAGTCTCCATTTCTTCGCTCCCTTTATTCCTATTGCATGACACACAAGCAGGAATTAAATTGTTTCTCGTAGTTGTTCCGGACTTAAAGCGGGGCACAATGTGATCAAGACTTGTTGCAGCGTCTCCGCAATAACAGCATTTACAGTCCCAGGCTTTATATATCTCATCTCTAAATCTTTTTTTGGCAAGTTTTGGTCTAAGTTCAACTAGCAGGGCAAGGGGCTCGTGCTCGTTGCAAAACATGCTATTTAATTGCCGTTACTTTATTTTAATTTGCCCACATATATCGCAGACTTAAGTAAAGAGATAAAAATTTGCTTAAAAACGTTGACAGGGCCTTGACCTGCGTTAAGTTATACTGGTAATCATCGCCACTCCAATGGCTAAGCATCCGGGTTGGGTTTCTATCCAGCAAGCAGAACAGCTTCTTGGTATTGATAAAAAAACCCTGTTTCAGTACCGCGACAATGGGACGCTTAAACTTGGACCGCACTTTGCGGCATTTCCTGGAACCATGTCTAGGGATAGCTATAAATGGAACGTAGCGGCAGTTAAGAAACACCTGCACAAGCAAGGTGTGTTGCCGACCGCTGCCTGAGTTGCTTATAGTGATTTTTGCGGAGTTTATGAGCAAGAATTAAATCAGTGATGTTCAACTGAACATCCTGAAAAGCCATTGCCTCATAAAGATTTGAACAAAGGGATGTATAGCAGCTCTGCAAATTGCGGGGCTGCTTTTCTTTTAGGTTAAACAAGAAGACCCACTGTGGATGAAGTGGGCGCACGCAGCGCTTTTTACTGGGCACATCGATAGCAAAATCAGAGTGCCAATGGAGATCGGCCAGCTCTTCTGGTTTCAGGCCGTAGGTAGCGACCATGCCATAAACCCAGGCGATTTCTTTGGTTTTTTTACTGTTGGATAAGTGAAAATACTCATCCACTATTCTTTGATCAAGAGGAGGTGAGTGGGACATAGCCTTAAAGGTCTTGGCTACCAGAACCATAGGAATCAATCGGCTCTGATCGCAACCGGTGAACAATCTCTTAATAAGTCTCGAAAGACTTTATAGCATTATAAAATATTAAGAATTTTAAACATTAGCCAGGTCCGCCGCCGCTGGCAAAGGCTGCCCAAGCCAGACCAACCGCTTCCATAGATGAAACTTCCCCGGAAGAATAAGGAAGATGTACGACATCACCAACATGATAAACAGTGGGCACGCCACTGTAAGCAATAGTACTTTCTCCGTATATACGTGTATTTAATTGGTTTGTCGAATAAATAAAATTTGAATCAACAACGTCTCCAAAATTTGCCATTTTATACAGCGGGCTTTTCGCCATTAGAAGGAATGTAAACATTCCCATTTTTATCCAACATTTTAAAACCTGCCATTTTTACAAAATTAGAGGGGATATTGAACAGTTTCTGCATCATAGGCATCATCATGGGAGATTGGCAGTTATAAGGAGGTACGTCCATTAACCCCAATGCTTTTCTTTGGAGATTTGCGGCGGATGCTTCTTTTTGATCTTTTTCATTATCTTCAACTAATTTTTGTTCCCATGCTGCCATGCTTTCAATTCCTACCGGAAAATCAGACGGCTCAGGTGGAAAAACTCCTTCTTCATATTTCATTGCATAGATATGTTTGCAGTAACGCATCTCATCCAGTAATGGCGTCCAGGTATCAGTTAATGATGTAATCACATTATCAACAGCTGCATAGTCCTGATAGGAAGGCATGCCCTCTGATCTTGAGCCAGGGAGAGAAGGATCTGTGGTACTGCGGAGATACATCGATCCAAAGTCTCTGAACACACCTGGATTGTCTCTTGCGGCTCCTGGTTTTGTAGAAGTAGTAGGTGTAACAGTAGGTGGAACATTATATTGCGGAGATGGCGATACAATTTCCATGTCTCTATTTTCCAGGGCACTTGTCATCGCACTATTATCTACTACACCAGAAAACGTCATGATCTCGTAACGTCCTGGCTTCAAAGAAGATAAACTACTTCTTGGAAACTTTGACTTCAATGATTCTGATACACGATTTAAAGAAGATATAAAGCTGTAATCTCTGCGGTTGAAATCTTGACAAGAACAACAATAACGCGTTCCTGTCATTAGGAATCTTCCAATATTCGGAGGTCTAGTTGCAGGCGTAACCAAGGCCCTGTCTGGGGTGGCTTCCACGGAGCCAGCCTTTCTGAGTTTTAGGATTCCGTTGAAGGGATCAGTGTCTGCCAAAACAGCCTGAACATAGCCATATCTTGTTTGTGTATCAGGATTTATCGTATCTCTGTTAATGGGTACGCCTTGTGCTGTAATAATCCGATCCTCCAAAACCTCACCGTTAATTGCTTTTAATCCCGTTGGAGATCCAGGGAGAGGAACATACAGGGGAGGCGGAAGTGGGTTTGAGATGCTCCAAGAGCCTTCAAGCTGTACATACCAATAGTTAGCATCTTCAGTGATTGATTTTATTGACGCTAAAACACCTGTGCTGTCAGAAATATTATCGAAACGCAAACTACCTGCTGCACGAGTACCTGCCCAGTGCATTCCAAATTCTTTATTCTTGGTAGGAAATCCTTTAAATACCCCTGGGATAGATGGAGGATTGCCACTGGTTGGCGTGCCAGGGGGCAATGGAATCATGTAAACAAAAGGATATTCATAAGAATTATCATAAAAAGCAGCCGTTGCGAGTTCATATCCTCGCCTCCATCTGGACCAAGCTGATTCTCTGTTGACACTATAAATCGAATCGGGAACTGAACCTCTAGAGAACTCAGTTGTAATTGGTTTTACTGGACGTGGATCAAAGATTTCAGCCCTGCTAAAACTACCAAAAGAGCTTCCACTCTTTTTTGCCATAATCAGAAGAAACCGCCTTGCGCAACTACATGCGCGCCGGGTGTATATCCTGCTGCGTTGGGGCCGTCTGAAAAAACACCAACATAAATACGATCGCCTCTTTCCAGGTAAATACCCTTGTTCCTTAATGGCGCAGTGGGTCCCAGTCCGTTTGTATTACCTGCTTGCGCTACGGGTGCTGCAATCTGTGGGAGTACGTCAGAACAGTCTACGGTACCACTATTGGCTGGAAGTGTTTTAGCAAAAAGTACCCTGTAGTCACCGGAAGCGGGGATAGGGGTTGTTGTTCCACGAGTATGATAAAACACAAAGGTAACAGCAGGCCGATAACCGTAAGCAACACCGTTATACAAGAAGCCCGTCGCAGTACCACCGGAGTACTCTAGGGAGGTATTAACACCCGTCAGTGTAGTACCACCGGTGTAAGTGTAATAACCGTAACCACTGGCTGGGGCAGTGCCAACAACGCCTGTCTGTTCTACAAAAACAACCTGTCCGCTTGTCAGCGAAATTACGTTACCTGATGTACCGCTGTTAACGGTGTAATCAGCGCCGCGATAAAAATCATTTCGTGTAATAGTAATGGAATCAACAACGCCGCCACTGTTGTTGTCTTCCTGCAAGGCGGCATCCATATCGACTAAGATAGATGGAGCTTGTCCGCCTTGAACAAAGAGCGTATTTGCGGTAGAGCTGCCAACAGTCTGTGTCGTTACTCGAACTGAATCAAATAACGGCCTGTCAATTAACAGTGGCTGCTTGTTGCTGCTAGTACTCGACAATGTTCTACTCGCTAGATGTTTACATTATAAAGCTTATTGACCAAGCAAGCCCATCAGTCCCGATAAGTTGGCCAAACCAGAAGTAGGTTTAGGCGTCAACAAGTCCAACATGACTTGTTCTTTAAAAAGATCAAGAAAACTCTTTGCTTTTTGTTGAGGAACAAGTTGACTCAATACAGCTTCAGGTGATTGAGCCGTCTGCGCTTGCCGTGGAACATCTTGGCCATAAACCTTCTGTAGATCAGCAAGTTTCTTAACGGGCTGTCCGTAGTAACTCTTGCCGCTTTCGGTCGGAAGCGAGGCCCACTCGGGCGCTAATGCAGCAGAAACACGTGGACTAAAGCCCTCTTTTTCCAGGGTGGAAAGACCGCCGATTGGCATTAAACGGTTACGAATACCACGGACGGCCGCAAGATCTTGACTTCGGGGGCCAAAATCTTTTAATCCTAAAGCACTTGCATGTGACTGCCAAGTTCCAGGAAGAAACTGATAGGCGCCTGCGGCTGCACTGGAATAGCCGCCAGGGCTACTAATTACTTTGTCGGGATGCCTTTGTAGATTAGGCGCCAAGCCGCCACCAAACATAACGCGATAAGAATCTTGCCCACCACGCTCAGTTCCTTCTGCAAAGCGAAGAACCTTTAACGCTTTTTGAATGGCGGGTTTATTTACGTATTGTTCAAGAAGTTCGCGTTCATTCATGGGAACACCCCTATTCTCCTACCCAATTTGACTCTGCCTTAAGGCCGGGAGTAAAGACTGTTTGTAGGGCCAGTACAAGACTCAGTTTGGTCGTCAGGCGTTTAACAAAATTGGGACAAAGAATCATGGAACTAAAGCAACAACACTGGCCTCCGTGAATCAGTGATTCGTATCCAGCAGGTTGGGCTTACATGCGAAGCAATGCCAATTAGATTATTTACTTGCTTGTTGAAGAAGTTTTTGCTTCATTTCTTCGATTTTCTCAGGAGTTAGTCCATAGGCGGCGGGGTCATATCCCGTCTCCAAAGTTGCACGCGTACCGAGATCACCCTGCTGATACGGCACTGCTCCTGGGGCCACGGGAATTGGTGCAGCAGTTCTTTGCATCTCTGCAAGTTGATCGGGGGCCATGCCAGCTTGATAGCCAAAAGTACGGTCCATCAAGGGATTAAAAGATCCAACTGCGCCACCTGTTTGTCCCATTGGGGTAGCACCATATTTCTGTCGCCAAATCTGCATGCCAATATCTTCTGCAGATTGAATCTGTTCTGGTGTTGCGCCAGGGGCTACGGCTTTAAGACGAGCTTCTTCATAGCGCTTAAGCTCAGGATCTTGTGCAGTTAACTGAGCAATACGAGATGCTTCCGCAGCTTGTGCACGTTCTTCTGGTGTTCCGCCAAGGGGACGAAAGTTGGGTACTGAATAACCAGCATTGCCACCACCTCCTCCTCCACCGCCGGGACGCGCTGCATCTGCCAGACGTAACTCGGCGCGGCGGTAAGATTCGCCATTGGCGCTAGGGGGAATAGACCCAACCACGCCGCTGTATCGATTGCGGCCTACATTTGCGCGTCGATTGGGACTTGGCGTATTGGATGGTGTTTGGGCGGCTGCGTTAATAAGTGCGCCAATACCTGCAGTACCAGCGGAAATTCCTGCACTTTGAAGTAAAGGAATACCAAACCTAGAAAGTAAAGAGGCTCCTTGTAATGCAGGGCCAACAAATCCGACGGGCATAATTACCTCCAAACCTCATGTAAATAGATGCGAGAACCCACAGCCGTATCAGCCGGGCCTGGTAAGCTCTGAATAAACTCAGCGCCTGAACGCTCGTAACGGTAACGAGCTTGGAAAGGATCCTTATAGTTAGGAACGTAAAGGATGCCAGCTAAACGGTTGGTCTCATAGAGATAAATCTCATCCCAAACCTTGAGAGCTTCTTTGGCATTACTGGACCGAATTGTACGGTCCACGTCGCCAATGATGCTTTCTAACCGAGTGGAAGGCGATGTTGCAACTTCTGTTTTCTTTTCAGCAGTATCACAGCGACCGATCTGAATAACAATCTTGTCGTAGAAGTATGAATCCGGGACGGTATTCATTGCCTCTTCCAAACGAGCGTAGTCACCCGCTGGCACGGAAACCGTGAAGTAGCCCAGGTGATACCGGACCCTACTTTTGTCAAAATCGCTGAGCTGCACAGCTTACTTCCGTATGTTTTTAATTATAAAGGGACTGAATTAACCGAGATAAGGATTGTATTGCGGCGACAAAAGCATATTGAATAGGTCAGGAGATGCACTCGGCTTCATTAAGCTACCGATCATTTCTCTTTTGACTCTTGTTTCGGCGCTTTCTGTTGGCTGCTGATTAGACGCTGCGCCTAATAAAAAGCCTTGTAGAAGTGCTCCAAAGTCTGATGGATCAGCTGTTTTAGGTTGCTCGGGAGAACTTGGCAGGCTAGATGCCTTGCCAAGAGATTTCATGTGTCCAATGCCTATTTCATATTTGTTGTCACCCGTTACCAGTGTGGCTAGATTACCGTAACCACCTTGGTTGGCAAGAGGTTTAAATGTACCCCCGCCTTCGTAATAAACTGGTGTTCCCTCTGGTAAAGCCCAGTCTTCTCCCTGGTGATAAGTAGACGCACCAGCAGTCGGCGCATTTCGCGGGCCAAATTCAGATGTAAGCGTAATTCCTGCTTTCGGATTAAATTTAATATTTCCTTTTTCGTCTTTGATTAGTGCGGGTAAACGATTCTCGCCTACACGCAAACCTAACAACGGAGTGCGAATAGTTGCGGGGTTTAAATACTTGCCAGATGCAAGATCTTTAACATATAGATGCTTGTGGGGTCCGGTAGCCGTCCCTGTGGAACCAACTTGCCCTAAATATTGAATGCCAGCCATATTGGTTTTTATTTACAATTCTAAAGTAAAAACCCCCGGTCTCCCAGGGGATTTAATCTGTAAAAGAGTTATTCACACACGTATCAAGTCGGCAGCAAAGACCGCGTCCCAGTCAACTCTTTTAATTTGTTTTAGCTGTTCGAGATTATTGAACCTTTCACCCGATAAGGACATCTGAAGATCTTTAATCTCTCGTGCCGTTTTCAATCCGATACCCTTAATATGATCAGAGATCATTTGAGCGGTAGCGGCATTGATGTTTAAACGTGTGTCAGGAGGGAAGGTACGAGGCTCTTCTTGTGCTGCTTTATCTTTTACCTGAAGCGTTTTTACTTTTTTAGTAGCTTCTTCATCAGGTTCAATCTCTGTCTTATAAACGGTAAAAAGGCGACCGTCCTGATCCTCGACCATGAACCAATCGCCTTGATCCCATTCGCTGACAACCTTGACTCGAGCACCTGTTTTTTTGTGCTGATAAAGCATTGTTGCTGTTGTTGACATAAGACCAGTGATTAACTGGTCTTAGTTTAACTCAATCAGCTAACAGTGCGTCCCAGGAGGTAGCCATCGATGTCTTCGTAACCAGGGGCCACATCGGGTTGGATGTAGCAAACTTCAACCACGAAGTAACCGGTACGGCCGCCAGAAGCATCGCCACTGGAGATGTACCAACCACCAGAGGTGGAGGTGGCAGTCTGCGACTCACGGGCTTGGACGGTATAGGTGGTAGCAGAAGTGATCTCCTTGAACACCTTGTTCACACTCACACCAGCAGCGCCGGTAGCGGTGAGGAAGGCGTTGGCACCGTAAGCGGCAGTACCAGCGGTGAAGAAGATTTCGCCGGGCTGGGAACCAGAGGTGGTGGAGGTCAGGTTGGCTTGTGCAACAGCTTCACCAGCGGTGCCAGTGGAAGTCAGGCCAGGACCGAAGGTGATCACGTTGCCGGTAGCAGCGTAAACACCGGAAGCAACACGACCGTCACCCCAACCAGAGGCCACGGACACAGCTGCGCGATACACATAAGCAGG
>Ga0099848_1001040_pt1 | contig 12941 bp, 29 predicted proteins | sample CB_VirMetaG_3_FD_78179 | JGI IMG/M metagenome (GOLD analysis project Ga0099848, IMG submission 78179) | Freshwater to marine saline gradient viral communities from Chesapeake Bay - CB_1508_1S Viral MetaG | ecosystem: Environmental > Aquatic > Marine > Coastal | place: USA: Chesapeake Bay... | reverse complement strand
TTGAGAAAATCATTGATATGAAAGGCAAAAAGTGAACCTTTCTACTCACTTTACTCTAGAAGAACTGACGCACACGGATCACCGTGAGTTTGACAATACCCCTAATGACGCAGAGAAAAATAACCTTAAACGGCTGGCAGAGTTTCTTGAGCAGGTCAAAACCGTACTTGATGGAAAACCCATCATGGTCAATTCAGCATTCCGCTGTAAACAAGTCAATGATGCTGTGGGTTCTAAAGATACTTCTCAGCATCGTATCGGCTGTGCTGCTGACATTCGGGTTCCCGGCATGACGCCAGACGAGGTGGTCAAGGCTGTGATTGCCTCTGGAATTGGCTACGACCAAATCATTCGGGAATTTGACCGTTGGACACATATTTCTATTCCCAACACAATTACCGACACGCCGCGCCGACAAGCCCTTATCATTGACAAAACCGGAACCCGTATTTACAAGGAGTAATCATGGCAACCAAAATGACTATTGCACGCGCCAAGGCCCGTAATGACGAGCCCAAAGAATATCTGATTGAAAAAGAGTATGTGAAAGAAGCACGCAAGATTGCCGCTTTGGAAAAAGAACTCAAGGCACACGAGAAAATGCCTATGGATCGCGCTCACCCGCAGGGAGGCTCACAGAAAGACGCCCCTTTGCCCAATATGCGTAAATACTGATCCGTAAACGGAATCTCCTCGGGCCACAACCCGGCAGTTGCCAAACTCTGGAGAGTTTTCAGGTGGGCCTGTTCCCACCTGTTTTTTCGCTCCTCTTTGGACAACTCCTTACCCTGGTCTATCTGGTAGTGACACCAGAAGCAAAGCGCAGCAATTTCGTTGTCGCTTGCCTTTATTCCCCGTCCCTTCCCGCCGCCCCAATTGCTGTGAGCCGCCTGTACTTGCTGGCCTGACCCGCACCATTGACAGTCCAGACCTGCAACCAGTTTAAGGAGTTTCTTGCTCCTAACGTATTGGGTTTTTGGGAACTTCATTTAATTAGTTTTGTCCAAACAAAGCCACCGACCACTTTTGAGACAAACTGCATAGCAACGATTTCAGGCATCAGCCCACCAAATGCTATGGTTGGAAAGGTGATTGAATCAACCCCCGCCCCGACCAGATTGGATGCTGTGGTGCGCTTCTCCCAGGGTTGGTCTTTTAGTTTCTGATAGACAAATGAATCTGCCGCCATAGACAGGCAGAAGGCAACCACGCTAGCAATCGCTATCTGGCCTGTTGCGGGGTTGAGCAGATAACTAATCAATCCTGCGGCAACAATTAACCCACCAATCTTTAGTGGGTTTCCGTTCCATTTGTCGTGCAATTTGTCTCTCAAGGTCAGGTCTAGGCCGATCAGGACAAAAGAATTGATGACGCTAAACCAAGGCCCAATAAAGGCAACCAGAAGATTAGCGGCGACTAAGCTGGCGATGTAAATTGCGGGATAGATCACAGTAAAAGTCCTTGTTCAACTTGCGGAAATCCCCAGGTTGCCGGGGCGTTAAATGCTTCAATCCGAGAACGCATGACCTGCGCCCTCATTTCTTTGGTTGGAGGTTGGTAATTACCCACTTTCCATTTGTTGTCGATGCCGACATTGCGCCCGATATTGGTGGAATCGGCAGAGGAAAAGGGGAATTTGGAAAAGATAGCCGGGTCTAGCATTCGCAATCCATGCAATTTGCATACTGGTCTGCCCATGTCGTCACAAATGACCCTCATGGCTTGCCCCATTCTTGACCACCAATCTGATGTGCCAACGGTTGCAAAGTCGCCAGAACTGCCAATGCAGACTCTTGCGTAGGTGTTTGCCAGTTGCTCAAGGCGCTCTAGGCTTTCATGCAAGTGCCAGACAGGAGCTCCAAACCAATTGGGAAACGGGCAGTCTTTCAGCAACGCATCATTGTCTGCCTCCGTTCCATCAATTACATCTGGAATAACGGCAAAGTCGCATGACGGTACTTTCTTGACGTTTAGCGCCCAATCGTAAAACTCAGTCCAATCCGTTACCGGGTTGCCGCTTTTCCAAGCAGAAAACGCCCCGTTATCTATCGCAAAGGATTGGCAAACTTCAATTGCAATGGACAACTGGTAGGAGTGAGCAAAAGACACAAAAGCGTGTCCCGCATCAAGGGCTTTGTGCGCCGCTGTTGATGGGTTAATTGGTAGTCCGTGATAGTGGATCATTCGTGACTCTTGATCTGTAGCCTTGCGCTTGCTTGACGGGTTCGCCAAATCTCAATGTCTAGCCGGTGGCTTTCCAGTTCCCATTTAAGCGTTTCCTCAACCTCAATGGCATCCTGAAGTTCCGTCAATAAGGCTTTATATTCAGGGTCGGCTAGTGCCTCACGCTCCTGGGCGTTTGCTGCCTCGATTCCCTTGGTAAGCGCATCTTTCATCAGAATGGCTTTCTGAACCCTTCTGTACTCCTCCAAGTACGTCCTACGCCCCTTTGCCTGACCAAACCGTGGCGCTTTCTCTCGGATGGATTCGGCGGCTTTTTCGGGGCTCATTCGTTGTCCTCCTCATTACATCTCTCGCAACCCGGATGGTCTGGATCACGGCAATCAGGAGCGCCAATTAAACGATAAAGGCGTTTCTTTTCCCACCAAACCAATGCTTTCAATTCTTCTGTTTCATCATTCATTTTTTCACCATTACAAGCACTATTAAAAAGAAAACAAACCCAACCAAGCCAATTAATCCCAACATAATCAGCAATGATTCGGTGGCGTCATTCACAAAGGCGCATCCTCTGCGTCAGACGGATATTTCGGCCCCCGAGGTTCTTTATACGGAGGTAACGGAAAAGGTGGAAAAGGCCAATCACTCACGTTTCATGCTCCTTATAAATACAGCAAAACTAGCCAATGTGTTTGGCCCAAAAGCCTTAAATTGCTCAATTGCTCGGGCAATTTCCTCAATGGTTCTATTCCGTACTTCAGTCTCATACGGGTTTAGATCAATCTTCTCACTCATTCCAGTTCCTCCTTTACCATGATGTCAACGCCAGGCTCACTCGAATACACCTTTGTGCAGTGCAACGAAACGATCTGAGAATCGTCCTTAAAAACAATCCCATTCATGCCATCCAACAGGGATTTGGCAAGGTTGTCGATGTCAGGCTTCTTAATTGGCTTCTCCAAGCCCGTTAAACAGTCCTCTGTGCGTTTTTTAGAGTGCGACTTAGGGATACCTAGCCTGATGTACAAATAAACGCCTACAGGGGTTTCTAGAGGCTCGTTCGATCCCATGGCGTTTTGTGAGGTCAAGCGCACATGATCCTCATACGTCCGGGTTCCCTTGTCGGTGTAGGACTGGACGATGCCGTTGAATTGGCGAAATCTGGGGCGCTTTTTGGGAACTGGTGTGCCCTCAACGTGGAAGTGAAGCATAAAAGTCATTTGTTAAACCTGTTCATTCGTTGGCGTAAATCAAAAGCGGCATCTTCACCGCGCAGCCTGGTAATGTGACTGATGATTCTGTCCCACCACATCCTGGCTTCGTTGGGGCCAACCTCTTTGGCTTTCTCCCGGTATCTCCTGATCCATTCCCGCGCTTCCGTGTCGCGTAGAAATTCCAAGGTCGCCGGTGACGAGTAAGGCGAGCGTGATTTTGTATTTCGGGGTCGGGATACCATTTTTAATTCCGTCAAGAATTTGGTGCGCTTCTGTGTTGGTCATTTCATTCCCCTCAATGCTGCCATCTTTGCCAGAACTTCTAAAGGTGGTGGCGCGGCTCTTTTCCTGTCCTCATCCAGTTTGACAAGGGCCGGGTCGCGTTCTTTGGTTCCGGGGACGGTGGTTCTGGCAATGTCTGCTAGGGATGGTTTTGGCGCAACCCAATCGGCTTTGAAGGATTGCCAGCCACGTAGCACGCATTCCTTGAGGGCGTCATTCAGGGATACGCCAGCAGTCTTGGCTTCTTTTGCCAAACCCTCGACAACCCGGTCTGTGATGGGTGCTCGGCGTTTTTTGCGGATTTGCAGGAAGTCTTGCCAAACCAAGTTATCCACACCGTCAGGTGTGTGTATATGGTTATTGGTTATTGGTTTATGGTTATTGGTTGGTTGAACGTCCGTTGAACGGGCGTTAAGCCTCCGTTCAGCAGACGCTTTACCGGCGCGTGAGGCTTGTTCAATTTTGGCGTGAAAACTGTCAATTTCTGCGTCTGCGCGGGGGTTTATAAACCCGTTCTCGGTAGATACAAAAAACTCATTCAACACCGTCAACACATCTTGTTCGTGCTCCCTCATGTTGATCTGGCGTGCAATATCACGCTGTCGAATGGGAGTTTCGTGAAGATAGTAGTAATCCAGAAGTCTGCGATAAGCGCAATCTTCTATTACGGTCAAATGCCGTGTGTGACTTGCATAGTCACCAATGTGAAAGTTGTAGTAGTGCATACAAGACCCAAACAAGACCCTTTGGGAAACCATCGGCAGGCGGGGTCTAGACGCTTTTCGGCGGGGTAGCTACCCCCCACCTAGCCGGGTTTCAAAACACTATAACTCAGAAACAGGTCGTGTTGCAATTATTTCCAAAACAACAGGTAGTGCAGGTAACCATACGACCACCGGACATGATCGTGTGGGTAGTACAAGACGCCCAAACCATAGTGGCTGAGAGGGCAAACCAGGCGGCAATGATTGCTTTTTTCATGTTTCAAACTCCTTTGTGAAAAACCAACACATTAGGGAAAGTCCCTACTTAAACCATTCTGGACGTAACAGTTGCAATTGCCAAATTCGTGCTTTGGGAACTGTTTTCCATTGGGCAACTGCCGCCTGGCTAATGCCAAGCAAATCAGCTAGCTTACGCTGTGAGCCTGCAAGACGAATAAAATGTTCCTTTGACATAAGCCAGATTATACAAAAACAACACTTTGTCGTGTTAGGGTAAGTCCCTACAAAAAAACATTTGACACAAGCATAAGCTAGGTTATAGTTCAGTCATCCCGGAGCGCAACGCATACGGTATTTTTTGGAGCACTTAACATGAACACCAGCAACACAAATCGCGTCACCATTTACTTTGCCGACAAGCTGGCTGGTAAAACCGGCATGGGCGGCGGTCTTGACATTAACGGCAACGTGGCGACTCGCGGTGGCGTTGTCAGCATGAGCCCCGTTTTCGCGCAACTCGCAATGGCACGCGCCAAAGCAAAGCATCCTGATTGGCAGGTTGAAATAGTCACCTCGACTGCTGATGCTGCATTTTTTGACATTCCCAAAAAAGAAGCGATCGAAAAAGCGCAACGCGAATTGGAATTGCTTGCACACTAATTCCTGGGGCTACGGCCCCTTCTTTTGAGCATTAACTGGAGCAAACACATGAAGAACTACAAAACCCCCCGCAACCTTGCAGATGCCACCTACACGGTTGGTCATAGAGCCGAACAACCTGAAAAGGTCTTGCGGTATGTCTACGCATTCGCTGCAGGTTTCCTAGTTGCCATGATCGTTTTTGGAGGTTGAACATGAACGCACAACAAATCATTGAGAGCATTCGTTCTTACCGTGATGCCCATTTCGCAATTGATGACCCTATGCGTAACGAGTACCAGGTGGGATGCCTTGAGACAAAGATCATGGAACTCTGCTTTATCTACAACAACACGGTTGAAGCCCTGAAAGACCTTCAGCGCGAAATCAACGACTGAGGAGACATCATGGAAACACCTATTCAACCCAAAATTGCCTCCGCCTTTGTGAAAGCACAACGCGCATTTGGCCCTGCGCTTAAAACCTCATCTAACCCGCATTTCCGGTCACGTTATGCTGATCTATCGGCTTGTGTTGAGGCTGTCATTGACGCGCTTAACGACAACGGTATTGCCTTGATCCAGAAAACCTACGAATGCAAAGATGGGGTGATGGTTGAGACAATTTTTGTTCACGAATCTGGCGAGGTTATGGAAGGCGGCATCTTGCACGTTCCTGCGGTCAAGCATGACGCACAGGGATTTGGAAGTGCCCTGACCTATGCCCGTAGATATAGCCTACAAGCTGCCTGTGGTATTGCTCCAGAGGATGACGATGGAAATGCCGCATCACGCCGCCTAGAAGCCAAGCCCACGACAAAAGTTGACCCCGGCATGATGGCAGATCACCTGGCGGCAATCGAGGCGTGCATTGATATGGCAACACTCAAGACTACTTACAACGCCGCCTATGCGTCCTGTGACGGGGATGCGGTATGGCAAGCAAAGGTAATGGCAGCAAAAGACAAGCGCAAAAAGGAGTTGTCTTAATGAGAAAACACTACCTTTTACCAAGTGACTTTGCTGGATTTGCGGTGACTAAATTTAAGAGGGCAAAAGATGCGGCATTAAAAGCAAAACGCGAACTTCTTGAAAAAGAAAAAGCAGATGCCGTGGTCAGGATTGAACGTCAAGGTTTGGGTTTGATCTACAAAGAAAAAACTGTTCGATCTGGGTTTACTTTACCAACAAGCTATGAAGGTTATTGGCTAATCAAACCAAAGAAAAACACCATTATTGGAAAGCGTGTCCAAAAAGAAATGGACGAGGTTTGTGGGCTACTTGATGATTGGCAATGGTCAACAGAAAATGCTTTGGGTATATATGAATCCGTGTATGAATTAGGACAATTCCACAACACGGTTTGTTATGCCCTGAAAGATGATTCAGTTGCGGTGAGCCAGCACACAAAAGCAAAACATCAATTGCCTGAAAATTACGCAATAAAGGCACAAGATTTTGAAACAATAATTAAGGAGGCAATTTAATGGATCAAAGATCAGAAGAATGGTTTAAAGCCCGTCTAGGCAAGGTAACCGCCAGCCGTGTTGCTGACGTAATCGCCAAGACCAAAACGGGTTACAGCGCCAGCCGTGAAAACTACATGGCTCAGTTGGTTGTGGAGCGCATGACCAACACCCAGGCTGAATCGTTTACCAACGCTGCAATGCAATGGGGAACGGATCAGGAACCGTTTGCAAGGGCTGCTTATGAAGTCCAACAGAACGTCCTGGTAGACGAAACCGGCCTGGTCGATCACCCAACGATTGAGATGGCGGGTGCGTCCCCGGATGGGCTAGTGGGTGAAGACGGGTTGGTGGAGATCAAATGCCCCAACACGGCGACTCATATAGACACCTTGTTGACGCAGACAGTGCCCGGGAAATACATTACGCAGATGCAATTCCAAATGGCGTGTACCGGGCGTCAGTGGTGTGATTTTGTCTCTTTTGACCCAAGGATGCCGACTAAGGCTCAACTCTTTGTTAAAAGGGTGCAACGGGATGATGGTTTTATAAAGGAGATGGAACAGGAAATAACAAAGTTCTTGGCAGAAGTCACCGCCAAGGTGGAGCAACTTAACAAACTAATCGCATGAAACACCAATTCGACATCAAATTCGCCGCACGCAAGTACACAACCCAAAACGGGCAGGAAAAGACGTACTGGAGCCCTCATGGGACGGTTTGGATTGAATCTGACCAGCCTTTGGACATAAAAAGCCTGACCATCAAGATTGACAGCATCCCGCAGTCAGCCAATTGGGAAGGGTATTTCAAGGCATTTGCCCACCGCCCCAAGGATGAAGGCAATATGTACCCCAAGGGTGGATTTCCCCCCAACGATTACAACGAAGATTTTTGATTAACGGGCGGGAAAACGGGTTAGCGCCGTGGTCACTTTTCTAAAGTGTTGTTCAAGCCTACGCTGCTTTATGCGACCCGCCCACCAACTTGAGCTTATAAGGAGCAAATATGACTAAAGATGACATCATCCGCATGGCGCTGGAGGCTGGGTTTTATGAGTACAGAGACAATAGATTGGATTGTGTACCTGAAGAACTTGAACGTTTTGCAGACCTTGTCGCCGCCGCAGAGCGTGAGGCGTGTGCGAAGGTGTGTGAAAAAGATGCGACTGCGTGGGGGTATGACTCAAATGGTGCAAGCTGTGCAATAGCAATCCGAGCAAGGGGACAAGCATGAGCATTTTTGACATTCTGAAGAAAACCAATATCTTCCCCAGGGTTCGCAACGCCGACCCCAACACAAGCGCCGAGGCTGCTGACAAGGCCGGTAATCTGTCCATCCAGCATGGGGAAATCATTGTCCAGGCTCTGGTTGCCTACGGGCCAATGGGCAAGGATCAGATTGCCGAGGTGACCTATTTGGACGGAAACCAGGTCGCCAGACGCATGAAAGAGCTTCAGACTTTGGGATTGGTGGAGTTAACCGGGCGCACCGTAAAGAACAAATCAGGTCGTCAAGAACGGGAGTGGGGGGCTACAATGTGTGCTTGACAAGTCCCTAGATTTGTCGAAAATTGAATTTCCCACAACCTTGCAAGGAATCAAAATGGGCAAAATGGACAGCATGAAAGGTGTTAAGAGCACCACCGGCGCAACCCCTCCCAAGGGCGCAACCTCCAGCGATATGTCTGGTGAGCGCAAGGGCAAGATGGTTGGCGGCGTGGCTATGGGTATGGAAGATGCAACGGGCGCTGACAAGCAGTTCAATACTGGTCGCACCCCTGGCATTTGCTACACCCACACCCGTAGCGAATACCGCTAAAACGAGGAACGCTAGGGAATGCCCTCCCTAACGTCCTCTAAACTCAACTGTTGAGGAGTTGAATCTGTGAATCATTGTAGCGATTGCCGACACTTTGTCGATCACGAGGTGATGGGTCAGTGCCGAGCCCATCCACAATTTGTCCACAAGCACCGAAATGACTGGTGCGGGGAACTGTCACCCAAACCGCTGCCAAACACCACGGTCACGGTATCTGCTGGTAGCGCGGTCATATTGCCTGTTGTTGATGCAATGACAGAGACTAAGAAACGCAAGTACACCCGGAGGAAAAATGTTGAAACCTCTGCGTGATCGCGTTGTGGTAAAACCCACAGTCAGAGAGTTATCCACAATTATCCATGTGAACAACACGGAACCTTTCAACGAGGGTACTGTGGTTGCGGTTGGGCCGTTAGTGGATCAAACCAAGGTCGGCGATTTCATCAAGTATGGAAACGGCGATTATCTCAATTGGCCTGTCCAGCGCATCAATGGGCAGGATTATCAAATCATCCAGGAAGCCGACATTTGTGCGGTAGTAGAAAATGACTAAAGAACTGATCGAAACCCGTATTCAAGACCTGATTGCCAAAGGGCGTGAAATAGAGCAAACTTTGCGTCAGCACCAGGTGCAGCTAGAGCAGATCAATGGTGCATTGCAACAATGCCAATGGTTCCTGTCTGAACTGGAAAAACAAAATGTCCAAGAAAGCTGAACACGACAAGCCCATTCCTCACAAAACCACGGGTAAGGACAAGACCTACAACCCAACGGAAAAGGGTGCAGGAATGACGGCAAAAGGTCGTGCTGAATACAACGCCAAGAACAACGCCAACCTGAAGCCACCGGCTCCCAACCCCAAGACCAAGAAGGACGAGGGGCGTAAAGCCTCTTTCTGCGCCCGAATGGAAGGGGTAGTCAAGAACGCCAAAGGCCCGGCAGAGCGTGCCAAAGCCTCTCTCAAGAACTGGAATTGCTGATGAAAAATGGACTTTATGCCAACATTCACCGAAAGCAAGAGCGCATAGAACGGCAAAAAGCAGAGGGAAAGCCTGTGGAAAAGATGCGAAAGCCAGGTTCAGAGGGTGCGCCAACTGCTAAAGCATTCAAAGAATCAGCAAAAACTGCCAAAAAGAAATGAATATTACGGAAAAGAATGTCGCAGAACTAATACCTTATACTAACAACAGCCGCACCCACAGCGATGAGCAAGTGGCACAGATTGCGGCAAGCATCAAGGAATTTGGCTGGACAAACCCGATCCTAATTACCGACAACAGCATCATTGCAGGTCATGGGCGGCTAATGGCTGCTCGAAAACTTGGGATGAGTAAGGTTCCTTGCATTGAAGTAAAAAATCTTACCCCCGCCCAGGTAAAGGCTTACATCATTGCCGACAACAAGCTGGCGCTGAATGCGGGGTGGGACAATGAACTGCTAAACATAGAATTTCAGGAACTCGAGGAATTAGGCTTTGACCTGGAGTTGACCGGCTTTAGCCTTGAGGAAATAGATGCGCTGAAGCCTGTGGAACTAACTGAGGGGCTGACGGACGAAGATGCTGCCCCAGATGTTCCCGCAAAGGCCAAGACAAAGCCTGGCGATATATACCAATTGGGCAACCACCGGCTTATGTGCGGTGATTCGTGTAGCACCAATGACATGGAAAAGCTATGCGATGGGCAACTTGTGGATATGTGGTTGACCGACCCGCCTTATAACGTGGCTTATGAAGGCAAGACAAAAGACGCCCTCAAAATCCAAAACGATAGCATGGGCGATGATCAATTCCGTCAATTCTTGCGGGATGCTTACGTTACTGCTGACTTGGTTATGAAGCCGGGGGCGGTCTTTTATATTTGGCACGCTGATTCTGAAGGTTATAACTTTCGAGGGGCGGCGCAAGATGCAGGCTGGAAAGTACGCCAATGCTTAATATGGAAGAAGTCCACTATGGTTATGGGGCGGCAAGATTACCATTGGAAGCACGAACCCTGTCTGTATGGTTGGAAGGAAGGTGCGGGGCATCTATGGGCCACAGACCGCAAGCAAACAACCATCCTGGAATTCGACAAACCGTCTAGGAATGGCGAACATCCCACAATGAAGCCTGTTGCGCTATTTGAATACCAAATGCTTAATAACACCAAAGGCGGCGATATTGTGCTGGATAGCTTTGGTGGAAGCGGGACAACGCTAATTGCGGCTGAAAAGAACGGGCGTGTTGCTCGGTTGATGGAACTAGACCCAAAGTATTGCGATGTAATCGTAAAACGGTGGGAAGACTTCACCGGCAAAAAGGCTGTTTTGTTGACGGAATTAACCGAAACTGCTTAAATATTAGCGAGTTCCCCTTTATAAAATGCCCGTAATACCTCAAGAACCTCACGTCCCAACGGATGAATTCCGTAAACTGGTCGAAAGCACCAGCGGATTAGGCTTGCCGCACGAGCAGATTGCCATTCTGGTGGGCATTGATGACAAGACTCTGCGGAAGTATTACCGGGCAGAGTTGGACACGGGCAAAGCCAAAGCCAACAGCCAGATTGCCAAGACGCTGTATCAAAAGGCTGTGGCGGGTGACACTACAAGCCTGATCTGGTGGACAAAAAGCCAAATGCGTTGGTCTGAAACGGTCAAGAATGAGCTTACAGGTGCTGATGGAGAGCCGTTGCAAGGCATTCAAGTCTCATTCGTAAAGCCCAATGAGTAGCTTTGCAGACGTCCGGTTTCCAGTAAAACTGGAGTTCCTGTTCCGCAAAAGCCGGTACAAATGCGCTTGGGGCGGTAGGGGCGGCGCTAAATCATGGGGATTTGCCAGGGCGTTGCTAATCCTTGGCGTCAAGAATCCCCTCCGAATCCTGTGCGCCCGTGAGTTTCAGACCTCAATCAAGGATTCTGTTCATAAGTTGCTGTGCGACCAGATCGTTGATATTGGCTTGCTAGACTTTTATGAAATCACCCAGAACAGTATCCGGGGCAAGAACGGGACGGAATTCTCCTTTGTTGGCCTGAAGAACAACGTAGCCAACGTCAAGTCCTATGAGGGCGTGGACATCTGTTGGGTTGAGGAAGCCCAGACAGTTAGCCGCAACTCCTGGAACGTACTAATCCCGACCATCCGTAAGGAAGGCTCTGAAATCTGGGTCAGCTTCAACCCAGAACTAGAGACAGACGAAACTTACCAGCGGTTTGTACTTAACCCGCCTGAAAACTGCGTTTCGGTCAAGATCAATTGGAACGACAACCCCTGGTTTCCTGAAACCCTGCGTTTGGAGAAAGACAGCCTCAAGAACCGCGATCCAGCCGCTTACAACGTGGTTTGGGAAGGTTTGTGCCGCCAGACTGTGGACGGGGCTATCTTTGCCCGTGAGATGCAGATGGCTGACCTCGAAGGCCGAATCACAAAGGTCGGCTATGAAGCCACGAAGCCTGTCCATGCGATATTTGACTTGGGATGGGCAGACGCCACGGCAATCTGGTTTCTGCAGTTTATTGGGATGGAAACCAGGCTAATTCGGTACATTGAAGGCAACCAGAAAACCATGTCTGAGTATCTTGCCCAGATGCAGACTTTCGGTTATGTTTACGATACTTTGTGGTTACCGCACGATGCCCAGAATAAAACGCTAGCAGCAAACGGCAGGAGCATTGAGGAAATCGTTAGGGCGGCAGGCTACAAAACAAGGATTCTGGACAGGGTTCCGGTGGCTGACTCAATCAACGCTGCTAGGACAATGTTCCGAAATTGCTGGTTTGATAGGGAAAATTGCCATGATGGTCTACAATGTCTCAGGCATTATCGGTACGAAGTTGACCCAGAAACGGGCCAATTCAGCCGTAATCCGTTGCATGACCATTACTCACACGGCGCAGACGCATTCAGAATGATTGGGCTTATGGTGAACGAACCCAAACAACCAAGGCGGGTCAGACCATTGCAAAACGCGCCGCTTTCTTACGGATGGATGGGCTGATATGGCTGAAAAAGAAGTTAGCGACTACAACCCTCTAATCGAGGAAGCAAAGCAATTCCTTAAACTTGCCAACGATTCAGACACCATGAATCGGCAAGAGGGATTAGAGGATTTGAAGTTCGTTAACGGCGACCAATGGCCCGTTGAACTGCAAAACAGCCGAAACCTAGAATCCCGCCCCGTTCTGACCATCAACAAACTTGACGGTTACTGCCGCCAGGTGGTCAACCAGATCAGGCAACAGCGCCCCCGTCCCAAGGTTCATGGGATGAACTCCCAGGCCGACTCCAAGGTTGCCCAAGTCCTCCAGGGCATCATTCGCCACATTGAGGCCAATTCCAACGCAGATAACGCCTACGACAATGCTGTTGACTATGCCGTTCGCATGGGTTGGGGCTATATCCGTATCCGTACAGA
>Ga0099848_1001039_pt1 | contig 12953 bp, 19 predicted proteins | sample CB_VirMetaG_3_FD_78179 | JGI IMG/M metagenome (GOLD analysis project Ga0099848, IMG submission 78179) | Freshwater to marine saline gradient viral communities from Chesapeake Bay - CB_1508_1S Viral MetaG | ecosystem: Environmental > Aquatic > Marine > Coastal | place: USA: Chesapeake Bay... | reverse complement strand
TCGGCCAACTGCATCAATTCTTCGGCCTGGACACGACCCTTGGCTTGAATCTGGCCGAGAGCACGCTGGATACGCCGCATGACCTCGGGGGAACCGCCCAAAGCGGCGGCGGCGTCACCGATCGCCGTCAACCGAGGGATCAAGTCGTCAGCGGCGGTACCCATAGCGATCATCTGCTGGGTAGTACCGAGCAGGTCTTTGAAGTTGAACGGGGTCTTAGCGGCGAAGTCCTGCAACTTCAGAAGCATCTTGTTTGCTTTATCGGCAGACCCCATAAACGTCGTGAACGCAATACGGGACTGATCCATCTGTTGATTGAAGTCAATCAACGCCGTTTTGGCGGCCGAGAACACCGAAGGGATGATCTGGGCCGCTCCGATCGCCGCGAAGGCTCTCGTCGCATTCGTCTTCAGTTTGAGCAGGTTTCCCTGGATGCTGTTGACACTCGCCTGGAGTTGCTGGAAACCAGCGGCCGTACTCCGGTTCGAGGAGTTGGCGGCCATCGCAAACTGCTGGGACGCCTGGGAGGCGCGAGCCATCCCCGAGACGTAGCCACCTACGTCAGCCCCGAGTATTGCGTCGACCCTGATTGCCATTATCTCTTCGCCTTAGCCTTTGCCTTTGCCATTGCCTCTTCCCGATCCCAAGCCGCTAGTTTGTCGTGAGCCGCCCACCCGATCAGTTCGTCTGAACTCAACGGACGATGGCTCGGAGACCCCCATAGCAACTCCTCGACGGTGCGCCCAAGGCGTTCAGCGAGAACGAAGTAGTAACGGTATTCAGGGTCGTCTAACTGTCTTTTCCCTCCGTATCGACTGCATTTGCGTTCATGCCCGACAACTCCATCGCATTACGGGCCACGAACTCGATCGCCGCCGCCGACTTGTCGGCAATCTGATCGAAATCGGATACATCGAAGACCTTCCCTCCGGTCTCGGGATCGAAACAGGCGGCGATCACGAGCATGGGGTACATCTTCTCCAGGTCGACGTTGCCTTCCCCGTCCGTACACGTCTTGATAAGACGGGTGCGCTCCAGGGCCGAGAGGGTACGAAGTTCAACCTCGACCTCCCACTGAGGGACAACGACACGGCGAGTCTGAATGTCTTCAGCCGCCAGGATTCGGTCACGAAGGGACACTGTTTACCTCTTTCTGGTTTATGCGTAGGTGCCGCGAGTTACAGCACCCGTGACTTGCAACTCCACCGAAGCGGAGACGGAATCGCCAACCGGCGAACCGATGTTGTAGGAGGTGACATAGCACTCTCCGGTGTATTTGACGTTGCCCGAGGTCGAGCCAGCGGGGCCGTACTCGAACGACAACGAAGCGGCCTGACCGAGAACTCCGGCGATGTAGCCATCGAACGTCGCATCCCACTTGCCGGTCAACGAAATGGTCGTGTCCTTCAAGCCGACGATGTACGACTTGGCCGACGCACCGAAAGCGGTCACATCGGCGGTCTCCACCGACTCAGGGAAGGAAACTTCCATGAGGTATGCGCTGATATCGTTGAGGGTTCCACCCGAATCATCGAGTTTGAACACCGTTGACTTGCCGTGTACGAATGCCATGATGCGCTCCTAACGCCTTGCGAAACTTGCCTGATAGGTGATGGAACCGGATGAACCGGCGAGGGTGTGACTCGCTCGAAGGTAGCGATTCACGGTTGACCCGCTGGCAACGATGACCTGCTCATATGTGGTTGAGGAGGTGCTGACAACGGAGAATGTTGCAAGATCGGCCCACGTCGAGTTGTCTGCCGAATGCTGAATCTTGATGGTCGTCGAGTCGTCACGGTCGTTGGCGGTGACGTGGAGGACTGCGGAACCACCATTGCTCGACGAGGCGGCTCCATCGTGTGAGGTGGTGGTGCCAGTGGATGTTTCGGCTCCGAGAGCGTGAAGACTGACCGCTCCGTCGACACCACCCGTGGCCTGCACCTCAGCGGACGCCGATACGACGTCGCCAACGGGGCTGGACAGGTTGTAGGAGGTCTCGTGGAAGGCGGCGGTGATTCCCCTGCTACCGATGCTGGAGCCGGACGGGAACACCGACAGGACGCCGGTTGAACCGCCAAGAGCGGCCTGGAAGATCGGGTCTGTAGCCCCTGCGGTGCCATCGAACATGCCGGTGAGCGACACCGTGCCATCCTTCAGGCCAACGATGTACGCCTTGGCTGAGGCTCCGAACGCCGTGACGTCGGCAGTTTCGACGCTGTTCGAGGTCGACGCTTCCTTCAAGAAGCCCGACATGTTCGTCGCATTGAACAGAACGACTGTGTTCTTGCCGTGGACGAAACTCATTCTTCGACCTCCTCGACCTCATCTTCGACGACCGGTTTTGGCTTCGGCTCGACGACGGGAGCGGTGTCCTTGGCGTTCACCGGCTCGACAATGCCCTGGTCAACAAGCCATTTGATCGACTTCGACGGCAACGACGTGTGCTCGACAACGGCTCCAGCCTCAATGCGGGCCGATGGGGTGTCGATTCCGATGTTGACCTTGTATTTCGCCACGTTGTCTTCCTTTAGACGCGCCACCTAGCACGTCCTAGACACTGAGGTCACGGAAGGACTAGGGGACACACGGTCACGTTGCCCAGAGTGTAGGTCACAACGACAATCGCATCGCCCAATACGGGTTTAGCGACAGGGCGTGGCCCACGGGCCTCGCCAACCACAACCGTGTTTCTGTTCGCCGTAGAGCCAGATCAACAGACCGCTCCTGAGATTCTTCTCGGCATCCCATAGATCGTCACAGGTATCGATCGCGCCCTGATCCTGCAACCAGCCTTGTGCTGAAAATTTTGAGGGCTTGCACCAATACCCATTGATCTGAAGCAAGCCCCTTGACCCTGCCGAGGTTGGATCGGTCTTGTTGTGGGCCGAAGGGTTGCATCGGCTTTCCCGATGAAGAACGTAGGACAAGGTGGGCCACTCGGCTTCGGGCCACCCAATCTCAATCGCCAAATCGTGCCACTGCCCACACTTGCCGTAGTCAACTTGGGCCTGGTCAATGGCCTCCTGAATGGCAATAGCGTCGAGCACCGTCGTTGTGGTCGCCGGAACCGTGGTGGTGGTGGAGGTGGTTATCGAGGGCCGAGTCGTCGCCGGAATCGAAACGGTCGCCGGAACCTCGGGATGCAATCGCATCGCCTCGTCGGTCTGGGTGGAGCAAGCCACCCCCAAAACGAGCATCCACACAATCCATGTCCGCTTGAACATGGGATGTAACACTACCGCAATATGCGAGTCAGGTCAATGACACCCGTGGTTTGCTTTACTCGTGACCGTTCGTTGCTTTACATCGAGGACAAATAACCGTCCACGGTCGAGTCAATCGAATAGCCAACAACCTGCGACAACGCCAACAACGAGGGTTCTCGTCGGCGGGTCGAACCCGACTGTACGGGTCAGGCGTTCCCGAGGTTGATTCCGCACTCATTACACATCACCTGGTCGCCACCCATCGTTTGAATTGTCAAGCGGGCCTCGATCGGGTGCCTGCAACCACCCTGAGAAGCCCGCTCCTCCTCGACCTGCAACAGCGCCACCAAACACTGTTGAACGGCATCCAACGACGCCTGAGCGGCCAATACGGCCTTATGAGCGGCCATCAACGTCGGGTTCACGGCACCACCCAACAAGTGAAATCACACGCCAACAATGGGCGCTCCTCGCCGTCGAAACCAGCCGGATAGATGCCACTCGCATCGAGCACCGACATGAACTGCGTCCCCGACAATGTAGACGAACGGATAGCACCCAAACTGGCCTGCACGCTGGCGATAAGCGTCCGAGCGGTCGGATAATCGTTGCGAGATGCCCGTGCAACCGCCATAACCGAATGCCGATACATGCCCGCTACCGACGCACCAAACACCTGGTCGACGCCACCCTTTTCCTCCATCAACACAACCGACACATCAGGACTGTCCTGAATTTGCGACAACCACAGGTTCGTCCCCAGCGTCGCTACGCCATCTGCCTGCAACTTTGCGCCCAAAGCATCAAGAATCGCCATGTCAGAACCCCAACCCAGCCAACATCCGACCAATATCGGACTGCATCGTTCGCATCATGCTCGGAGCCGACGCTTCGACCGGATCACTCAAATAGAGCGCCTTACGGCCAGGGGCGTGCCTGTAATTCAGGTTGTAATGCTGTTCATAAGCGTAAGGAGCGGCCGCCCCTCCATAGCCGATACGAACCATGACCTGACCTGCACCCAAATTGATCGGGGGTGACACGAAACCCGAGTTCGACAGAATGCCTCGACGGAATGGCACCTGCGCCTGCGACTCATTGAAGACTTTCGTGGCCGTCTTGTAGAGGCTGGATGCAATCGCATTGGAGGTCTGGACGGGCATAACGCGGAAAGCGTTCTCTAGCCTTTCCCAACCTCTGAGGGTGATAGACGCGTTCGTAGCGACGGAAATAGCCATTACGACCGCCCATAGGACACGGTGGTGTGATTCGTCCCGTCCTGGTCATAGTGAACCTGCACGCTCAGCAGGACTGGAGTTGACCCATCCGGCAACACAATCTTCGAGTCAAGGTCGATGGTGGGCGTACCGTAGAAAATGATGCGACCAACCTCGATGACCTGACGCCCATTTTGGTCGTGAGACAGTGTTCCGGTCTGCTGGATACGGCATCGAACGCCCGTCCCTGACCCCGACCAGGTTTGCGCCCCATACGCCGACTTTGCCGTCTGGGAGTAAACCGTCACGGTCGACGGCATCATCTCCAAAAAGGTGGCCTCGATCGTCATCAGTCCAGCGCTCCAGCGCTCGTGCCAGCGGTCGTCGAACCATTGTTGTCATCGATACCGACGCTGAATTGCATCGGGCCAAACACATTGTTGTTGTCATCCTGGTAGAAGTTCACCGAGGGCGGGAAACGTCGAGAAGCCTGGTTGCGAAGCCTTTCGGCCCGCTTCAGAAGCGTTGTCGACTGTGTGCCATATTGCGTGCTCAACGACAAATCGCCAACCGACCTCGAATAATCGGCTTTGGCAGAAACCTTTGACGCCATAGCCTCGCACGCACTAGCCGCCGCCAAATAGGTGTCAGAATTGACCTCAGCCAGCAGAAAAGCGATCTCGTCGTCCATGATCTGCTGGTTGTTGGTGTCAGTATCGCCAGACAAGAACCTCACTGCGTCGAGCGGACGAGCAGACGGATTGCCGGTATATGACCAGTTCGCCTCCGTCGTCCCGTATATCTCGACGGTAATCATTCCGTTGTTGGGTGCTGTCAACTTCCTGCCGTCGCCATAGGTGGCGGTGAAGGAGGCCAAATAGGAGCCTGCATCAAGCGTCGCATCTGTGGACGTCCAGATATACCGAACATCCCCATCGGCGGCATCAACAATGGTGCAAGAACCATTCGTGATTACCTGGGTGCCACTGCTGGCATTCCACATGTTGAAGACGACTGTCGCCCCGTCAAGGTCAACACCGGTACCGCCAAGAGTGAATTGGCGGTCTAACTGGGGGAGCCTGTCGCCCTTCCGAATTGAAACGTCTGCCATGCCTAAACTCCAGCCAAAACCCTGTTGTTGTCGCCTGTAATTGTCACCTCAGTTATATCACCCTCGACTCCGGCCACATTTGTGGCCCCTGCGCTCGATATCGAGGTGACGGTTCCAGAAACGCCCACAATCGAGGTTGGATTATCAACCAAAACAAGACCGAGGGCGCTGGCGATATCCAAGGCAATCAGCACGTCGCCGGTCGATTGAGAGCCATTTGACCCAGATGAGGCGGTGCGGACACTTTCAACCAAACGGGGCGCATCTTGACCTGAAGAAGCAGAAGCCGAAGCCAATCGCATCGGGACATAAACCCTGGTGATCGACTCTGAGCCAGTGGCCGAAGACGACCCCGTGCGAAGCACGATGCGGACACGGGTGACCGACGCCGTGCCTGCGACGGAACTAGAGGCCGTGCGAGGAACGATACGGAGCCTCTCGGATGTAGAGGAACCAAGCGCTGAGGCGCTCGCCTTTCTGGCCTGGAAAGACCGAGCCGAAGCCGAATTGTTGGTGTTTCCTTGACCGAGAGCCTGCGCTGTCCTCAAATGCCCATGAACAATCGAGTTCAACGAGCCAGAAACACCACTTGCGCTGGCTGTTCGAATATGAGCGTGCGTCGAAGTGCTGGATTCGCCTCCAAGGGCCGTATTTGATGCGGAACGAAGCAAGATTTCCAAAGCCGTTGAGGAACTACCTCCGGCAACGGACGAAGAAGCCGAACGAACGTGGATATGCGTAGAAGAATCAAGCGACGATCCCGAAGCCGGTGATTCGATCAATCGCACCGAAACAACTGTTCGTTGAGAGTTCGACCCACCCTGGCCGGACGACTCTCCAAACCGCACAGACGCCACTACATGCTGGGCATTCGACCCGCCCGTACCTGACGATGTGGCCGAAACACTAATCAGGCGCAATCCGATAACAGCAGAATCTCCGGTCGCTGTTGTGTCGGATGCCGAACGAATATGGGCGTGCAGAAGCGAAGAGGTCGAGGAGCCGAGACCAGAAGATTGGGCAGATCGAACCGAAATCACCAACTGATCGGCGGTTGACCCAGTTGTTCCTGACGAAGACGCCGAAACGGTTACGGCACGGACACCAGATACGGCAAAACCGCTGGTAGCAGTCGTGTCGCTGGCCGTGCGAAGGTGAACATGAACAACACTGCTTGCACTGCCACCAGAACCGGATGACGTTCCAGACGTCGACAGTGTTTCCAGGCCCGAATAAAGCCGTGCTGTCTCATAGCCCCGATCTAGGTCATAGACAGCCATAACTGCCTACGATCAATCGAGCGTCAACGTCAAAGAAGTGATTTGAAGAGTGTCGCCAGCCACGACCGAAGCGCTGGCCGAAAGAGCGCCATACCACAAGCAATTTCCCGAGGTCGAAGCATCCCACAATGACCAATGAGTCAAAGTTTCGGTTGCCGCCACGTTTGTCCACTCGACCGTAGCGGAAGAAGCAATCGCACCAGAGGCGGCCGACGAAAACGTCACGGCCTTGCGGGTCGTTTCGGTAGCAACATTCGACGCTCCGGTCTCACCAGGATCGCCCGTGTGCAACTGGGCGTAAGCACCGCTCGGGGCCGTCCATGCCGTCGTACCAGTCAGATGATCGAGAATCTTCAATTCTGCATAGTTCGCGATGGACATGGCCTAGCCTTTCACGCCGACTTGTTATCAGCCTTGGATGGTTTGTTGGCCTGCTTCTTCGGTTCCTCAGCCAACTTGGCCTTTACCTGGGCAATCTTGCTTTCCACCACAGGCTTCGGCTCTTCGGGCTTCGGTTCCGCTGGCTTCACCTCGGCCCGCTTTGCCGGTGCAGTCGCATCCGGCTTAGCGGACAACTCGATGCGCTGGATGTAACGTCCAGCCTCCAGAGTCCGGCGATTACGCCAGTTCTCTGCATCGACAGTCGTGCCAGGTTCAAGTTTCTTGCCTCCCCCAATCGGGATCGGCTTCAGAACCAGGTAGGCCATGAGGTCAGGAAACGACCGCTGAGAAGAAGTAGCCCAGATCGGAGGCCACAACCTTCATGTCGAAAGCCATTTCGCCTTCGATGCGGTCAGCCTTGATCGACTCCATGCGGACACGGCTCGCACCGATCGTCTGGCCGAGACCACCCGACACGCCCGTCCAAGACATGACGTATCCAGCGGACGGCTGGAGCAATCCAGGCGACGGAGCCGAGTAGCACAGGAGGGCATTCTTGCCTGCCGTGAAGTCGTAGGCGGCGGTGCCACCCTCGTTGTTGGTGGCCTTCACCGACTTCGACACGAGCACTCGGTCGACGTCGAACATGCGAGCAATCATGTCGGTCGTGATGACGTTGCTCGACGTGTATTTGATGCGATCCACCAGGTCAGGATGGTTCTTCAATTCCTTGAAGACGTCGTAACCGAGCACCAGGGTGTTCGGCTCGAAGCCGGTCGAGGCGAGAATCGCACGCTTGGCGTCTTCCACGTCATTCAGCGGGTCGCTGTTCGTGTAGTCCGACCACAGGTTCGCTGGGGTGCTGTCGGTGGCCCACACGCCCGAGGCGAAGAACGAACTGACCCACTGGGTCTCCATCTTCAGGAGAAGACGGCTGGTCACGAACTCGATCGCCTCACGCTCGACGTTGATCGGAGCGTCAGCGTTGGCGCGGGTCTGATCGCCCACGTCCTTGTGGAACGCCCACACGTCAGCCGAGTACGAACTGGTCGACAGGTTGTACCCGCCACCAGCCGATTCCGTCGCATCGGCACGCAACTGGGCCTCGTCACGGAACCAGTCGTTCTTGGTGTAGGTGTAATACTTGTCCGACTGCTTGTCCACAGGGACAATCGGGAACACCTTGTTGGCGATGAAGGCGTCTGCCTTCTGCATGTATGCGACCGAGATGTTGGTCAGGATCGCGTCAACATGGACTTGTGAGGAAGTCGGCTGGGGCATGTCAGGTTTCCCTTCTTATCAGGCGGCCCGTGCAGGGCTGGCGCAGTTGATGACGGCAGTCAGAACTTCCCCGTCCGCACCAGCGGCGAGAATGACCTGACCAACTCCGTATTCGGTGGTGTCGGTTCCAGGGGTCTTCGCATCGGCCTTGCCGGTCGAGGCGGTACCGATCAGCGAACCCTCGTCGATCGAGGCGCTTGCCACGATCTTCGTTCCACCGACGACCAGCACTTCAGCGGCCTGACCTGCGGTGGGGGTGTTCTGGAGGACACCAATCGGGCGATCCGTCGCGGCGGCGCACAGAGCGGCCTGACCCGACGTGTTGACCTTCACGAAGTAATACTGCTTCGCGGACAGGTCGGCGGCGGCGGGGAGGGTGATCTTGACGGAGTAGTTACTCAGTTCGTATGCCATTGCTGTGTCCCTTTCAGCGGGTCTCGGCCTGGTACTCGGCGTACAGGTCTGGGTTGGTGGCGATCAGACCAGCGATGGCCTGCTCGGTCGTTGCGAACTCGCCCTTGGTCACTGCGGCCTTGGCGAGCGATTCGATCTTCTGGTAGGCCGAGCCGGAGGCGGGGCTGAAAGAAGTACCGATTTCAGCGAAGATTTCAGCCGATTCGACCTGGCCGTTGGCGGCGTCGAGAGCCTTGAAGACCTTCTCGGCAATCTCGGGAGCAATCTCTTCGAGTCGTCGCATGGCGGGGCCGAAGTCGTCGTGCTCGACCGTCAGGTTGTGGAAACGCTCTTCCGACTTCAGGATGGCCTCGGCGTCGAGGCGGGTTGCTCGCTCCTTGGCGAGTTCCTCCTGGGCGGTCTCGGCGTCCTTGCGGGCCTTCTCCAGAATCTCGCGCACCGGAGCCGGAACGGACTTCATCAGTTCCTCTTCGTCGTCGCCAGCCGGTTCCTCGGGATCACTGATCTGTGCTTCGAGTTCAGCGATGCGCTCCAAGGCTTTTGCCAGGTCGGCTTCGAGGGCAACCGTCTTTTCGATCGACTCGAAGTCCTCGGTTGTCAGGTCAGCGTTCTTCATCAGAATCCACCCTTCGTCAAGGTGCGCCGGATGATCGACACCGGAGGTTTCTTCGATGTTGAGTTGAACCATCTTGCGCGCAGTCATTTGAGCGCCAAGGTAGTAACGGGTTACAGTCGCATCAACTAAACAACGGTTGCCGACACGCTAGAGGGTGTGCTCGGCCTCGATGAAGGATGCCCAGTCGTTGCCAGGGACTCGAACGGCATGTCTGCCGTATTCCTGTTCGACGTCGAAGTTGGGGACGTACAGGAACGCTTCTTGTTTGATCGTTCCTTCTCGTGTCGGTGTCTCCACTTCGGTGATGATTCGCCGGTAGTGGCTGGGAACGCCTTCGAGTCGGTCGAGGCGGTGGAGAACCTGCTGGTAGTGCTCGCCACGAATGTAAAGCAGTTCTCCGGTCGCTATCTCGTTGTCGTCGAGGATGGCGTATGGGAAGTATCCGTTGGTTGTCACGAGCCGAATGCCTGGGATGATGCAGGGGATCGAGATGCCGTATGGCTCCCATAGTCCCGAGTTGCCGTAGCCAAGCATCAGCGTGCCGTACACGGCGATGGGATGAGTTTTCATCGTGCGATCACCGTCACTTTCGGTTTCTCCACCAGCGGTAGTGAGACGTCTCCTCGGATGTGCGGGTGAATCCAGATCAGTCGATGGGAGTCTGGTGCTTCGACGGGGCCGAGCGTCGCATACCACTGTCGACGCCAGTGTCCTCGAACCACGACTCGGTAACTCAACGGCGTTCCTTCTCGACCGCCATCCTGATATTCGATTTCTTTGCGGAGCCGAAGCACGCAGATACCCTGGTCGAGCGCTCGTTTGAACTGTCGTTCGGCTTCTCGACGGATGGGTCGGTCAGGAGCCTCTCGACGCTCCTTCACAATCTCCTGCCAAGCGAATCTCATCAGCGACAAGAAGAACAGCCGGATGATCGACACCGATGGGATGAGGCCGGTCACGCCAGCATCCTTTTTCGCCCACTCGTCGACCTGTTGCCACGGCGCTCCGAACGCCCAAGGCAGGAAATCGACCGGCATCAGTTCTTGATGCTTTGCCATCGCATCGAGGTCGTCAATGTCGCCCGCCATCGTCTTGAAGGCGTCGTCTTCTTGGCTGAGTTCGAGAAGCAGTTTGGAGAAATCGGATCGTCCCTGGTAGTCGACGTAGGGTATGAGAACGACACCTGGGCCGGTAGTTCCGTCCGCTCGTTTCACCTGCTTGTGGATGCTCCACGAGATAGCCCTCACTGGCAGTTTGAGGCGCTCGTCGAGTTGTCCGGTCACCGGATGCAAATCGGGGATCATCAGCGCCCTGTCGAGGAACAACATGCCTTTGGGATAGATCAGGTCTGACTCGAACAGAGGTTCCGGCTCCATCGTCGATGAAGCGACCTCGATGACTGCCGAGACAGGTTCCGAAACGACGACCGTTTCCCCCGACAGACCCTCGTTCTCAATCAAAAGTGTTTCGCGCAAAGATTCGGCGCTGAACAGCGAACCGCTCGGGCCAGATGCCGTGTTCAGTTCGCTCGTGGGCGATTGCATCGACGTCAGAAGGAACGACCACTCCATCTCGGGTGTACGCATCCACTGTTTCTTGCCGATGAGACGTTCCTGAGATTGCAGGAATATGTTTCGCTCAATCTGAGAGGGCGTCAGCCTGGTAGCCGACGCCACTCTCTTGGAGCGCTGGACGTGGAGCCGAAGCGCCTGACTGACTGTCATTAGTCGAGCCGACTTTCGACAGTCGCCTGGACACCGTGCTTTTCCAGCACCTTCAGCGAGGCTTCCGTCAGAGCGGTCTTTCGCTGGTAGGACTGGCTAGTACGGTCGACCGAGGCGATGCTCCACGAAGGGACGGCCCAACCACCGTAGTAGTGCTTGTGTCCGATGCCCTTCGAACGCAGGAAACGGGCGAGTCCCGAACGGCCATCCTTGATGATGACCCAGGAGAACCCGCAGAGACCATCCGACCAATGCCACTGCTGGCCGGTCGCCTCGTCGGTCACGACAATCGCATCAGGCACCGCCTGAGTCCATGCCGTCGAACCCGCCTCCTGCACCTCCTCCCAAACCGCTTGCCACTTCGCTGTCATGGCCCTCTCCTCTCTGGAGGCTTCCCCACCTCCACTACAATTATGGCATATGACTGTAGCGGGGTCAAGTCACATTTCGGACTTTTCGCCCTTCAAGTTCGGCATCCAGCCATACGGTTTCGGCTTGTATTTCTTCACGAACGAACCCAGGTTTTCCTTGGGGCGACCGGCCTCGACCCATGCCTCAAAATCAAAGTCGGGGCTGTCCATAATGTCGAACTCGAAATCCTCGGTGGCGTCGACGATCATCCCTGGCACGGGCTTCAATGACAGTCGCATCTGAGCGACCAGTTCCTTTTCCTCCTCGTTGACGGCGTTTTCTTCGGCCACACCCTCGGGAGACAACTGAATCAACGTCACCAAGCGAGCAATTCGATCATCGTGAATCATGCCTTAGCCTCCATCTTCGCTAGATAGTCGAGAATGCCACCCTCGTATGTGATCTTCATTGGCTCCGTAGCCTTGGCGATGAAGCCGTCATACTGTTTCTGGTCGACAACGGTAATTTTCCCGTTCCCGCCTTCCATGAACTTGGTCGCCGGTCGCGCCCCCGTGTAGTAACCCTCAACCGAAGTATACATGTCTTGGGTCTCAGTAAATGCTCGTGAAGCGCTCGAATGGGCTGAACGGAGCGTCTCTTCAGGGACGTAGCGACTCGAACCGAATGCTCTTTGCATGCTTCGGTCAACGGCAATATCGGTTTCGACGGAAACAATCACAAGTTTGGTTTGATACTTGTGGCCTGCCGCTTCTCCGATTTTTGCAATCTGATCGATTCGAGCGCCCTGAGCACCAGGTTTACCATCGGCTGTTCCGTCGAGAACAATGTCGAGGCCCATGCCGATTGCTCTCGCATTGATGGCCTTGCTCAACATCGATGATTCTTCGTGAGCGAACGATGCCGCCCCGAATCGTGCCTTAGGGTCAGGGGACAAACCTGGATTGTATTCAATATCCTCGCCGCCGACCTTGGCCGACGTCCTCGTTGCCCCACCGTCAGTAAGAGCGTCATATTCAGGGATTTTCTTTTTCAAATCGTCAGAGTTGATTTCGATAGACGTCCGAGAATGATTCAAAACCGCTTTTGGCCCATTTTTTGTCTCGATGACGGAGCGCGTTGGGGCATCGACTTGACCACTATCAAGAATCGACGACTTGCCCGATGCCCCACCGCCACCAAGGAACGTGTACGTCGGGTCTCGGCCCGTCACGCCGGTCTTGCCAGCGAACTCGGAATCCATAATCGCATCGTGGAGCGCTCGACGCTCTTCGGTCAGAGGTTGCCGAACCAACGCATACTTAGCGGTTTCCCCGCTGTAAGCATCAGGATTTTTGTCCATTTCATCAGCAAC
>Ga0099848_1001038_pt1 | contig 12955 bp, 8 predicted proteins | sample CB_VirMetaG_3_FD_78179 | JGI IMG/M metagenome (GOLD analysis project Ga0099848, IMG submission 78179) | Freshwater to marine saline gradient viral communities from Chesapeake Bay - CB_1508_1S Viral MetaG | ecosystem: Environmental > Aquatic > Marine > Coastal | place: USA: Chesapeake Bay... | reverse complement strand
GGTGGTGGCGGTGGTGGCGGTGGCGGTGGTGGCGGTGGTGGCGGTGATGGTGGTCCCGGAATGCTTCCACTACCTGCTGATGTTGTTGTTTTATCGGAGATAGAAACACCAATAGAAGAACCAAGTCTGCCCGGATACTTAGCAACAAAAACATGACCACCAGCGATCAAAGCGGATTCTTTTTCTGGGTACTCACCAGAATTTCTAAGAATGCTGAATCCACCATTTGATGTTGCATTGACACTTGTGCTATCAGTAACACGAACAACCTGAAGGTCGCGACCATATGCGAGATAGTTCGCAGCGGTGAACCAGTATGGGAAGTTTTGATTTGTTGGTTTACGGAATGTCGAAACGAGGGCGTTCTCGCTAGCGACAGTGACTCGCTGACCGACTGGACCCCATTCGAAGAGTCCGGCCATACCGGCCTTTGTAGTCGCTACAGCGGGTACAATTGTTGTGAGGTCAACCTCATTAATCTCTACACCGGGACTTAGTTGAAATGCCATTTGTATCTCCTTTTCAACGCTGTAATATCTATGTTTTTATTGGGTTTCACCATTCTGGGTTGTCACTATCATCTACAACATTCCAACGATTACCTTCTTGGTCTACGAAAGTGTTATCCATGAAACCATCATCTATGAATCCAAAGGGGGCAAGATCCTCCTCGATCTGTGCCATTTTGTCTTGATACAACTTTGTCCTTATATCTAGGTCTGTGAGTTCCTTGAAATAATTCTGACTCGTACACCATGCGAAGATCACCATCGTCATAACAAGATCATCGTGGTGTCCAGTTTCTGCCTCGTAACTACCTTTTCTTGCAACAAAAGCAGTAAGTTCTTGAATACAGTCATAGTCTTCAATCAGCAGTTTGTCTTCCTCTATCAAGTCTTTGAGAAGAGAACAACCAACTTTCTTGACCATTGAAGATGTCTTCACACCCAACTGAGTCTGAAAACTACCAAAACCACCATCCATCGTTTGACCTTTGCGACCACGAACACTAGTGACAAGAAGGTTTTCGTACTCAAACTCGTTGTACAGAATATCTGATACCTGACCACCGATATCATTGATTTCGACCATGCAATATGCGTAATTGTAAATCTTACCAACAGCATTGACCACGGTTGGTAATAACATGGGTGCTAATGAATTGTTTCTATAGGTCGCAACGATTCGATATGGCATCTCTGTAATGTCGATGACAGTGATGGCATGATAATCAATTTCTTTACCGCGTGAAACATCAACCGCCATGAAGTATCTGTGGTTTTGTTCAGACTCGTAATACATCTTCAGACCATCATCTCTCGCTTTGATTGGTTTTCGGTACGCGAGACATTTTAGTTTGTGCGGACTGATCAGTGTGTTCTGTGACCCGATAAATTCGCACTCAAACTCAGCACGAAACTGGGACTCCGAAGTGTTGCGAATGGTTTCTTTCTTCCACTTTTCATCACGACCCGGAACTTCTGACCAATGAACTTCAATAGGGACATATGAGTTGTTTCCTTCCTCGGCATCCCTCCAAAGTTTGTAGTACATATTCAAACCTTTGGGGGTACTAATAATTAGGACTTTTGTTTCCTTACCAGATGAGATGGTCGGATACACGGACGAGAAGAATTCATCTGCAACATTCTCAGGAACATATGCAAATTCGTCCAGAAAGATCATGTTGAACGAACCACCACGAACGGCAGACGCAGAGGTTGATGATGCAAGAACCTTGGAACCGTTCTCCAAAGAAATATTTCCTTTGTTCCACTCAACAATACCTTGCTGTAACCATTTCGGTAAGTATTCGTATGCGAGTTTCAGACGATGGAGGAGTTCTCTTGCTGTTGCCTGTTTGTTTGCGAGGACTGCAACAGATACTTGTGGGTTGAAAAGAACATAATGTAACAAGTATGCAATAACTGTCGTGGACTTACCACTCTGACGAGGGAGTTTTGCGATAACGAAGCGGTTATTGTGAATGCTATTGACCATGTTCTCTTGATAGTCATATAATTCAAAGGGAACAAGACCCTCATCAAGAGACACGATCTGAATATAGTTTTTGATAAAGTAGATCGGGTCTTGAACACACTTCATATATTCGGTAACTTGTTCTTCGGTGAACTGAACCTCAACACCTGCTGCTTTGAGATTTGAATTTCCTAAGTAAGAACTTTTATCATTCACCAGACTTTTCCTTCAACTGCTTGAAATTATTTTTCACAAGTTCCTGAAGATCCTTAGTCGAACCGACAAAAATAGAATTATTGGTGATGCTTCCTGCTCTCTGTGCATCCGGGTTGTCCCGATCCAAATCTTTCATTTGTTGGTGGAGATTTATGAGATCCTTGTTCGCCTCGGTCACACTCTTGATGAGTTGTGAGACGACCTCATACGCTCTAGGAGACTCTCCTTCGCTCGCGACGGACAGAATCCCGTCAATCGCAACCATGCCGTTATCAATGATATTTTTTAGATTCTTCCGAACCTCGGCATAGTCTGAATTTTTCTCTGTTTCTCTTTTGTTGGACCGAACCTCGTCAGAAACCTTTATTTCTACTGGTTTCTTTATTTCGAGATCAGACTTTTCGACGACATCAATTACTGGTTCAATGTCCAGTGCGTCTTCTAGGTTTTTCTTTTTCATAATCAATCCCAATCAACATCTGGTAGTTCATCCATTGGGTTTATGTATGACCACGCATATTCAAGTGTTGCTCCGTATGTAGCAACAAACCCACCAGTAAGTCCCACATTTGCTGTTATTGTTCCGCTATAGTTATCAGGACCAATAGACAATGATTCGAAGGTGAAAGGAGAGTCTCCAGTTTCACCGAAAGAGAATGTTGTATCTCCCTCTTCGAATATAGAAGTTTCTCTATCGGAAGTAGAACCAAGTGTACTTATGTTCGTGTAGTTGGTCTGATCTATTGTTTCACCTGATACACCATCTGCAATAGGAACACCAATGAGTCTAGCAATAGGAGATTCCGTGTCATTGAACATTTGGTGAATTGTTGTATCAACAGTGGTGATAATTTTTCCTGTTTTCTTTGGTCCATAAACAAATGTCTTCGCTTCAAAGGTGAGGGTGAAAATAATAGATCGTTGTGTTGAAGTATCACCTTCGTAGTCAACTTCATTTGCAACACCAGTAAGAGTGATTGGTATATCAACTCTTCTATGTCTTTCAGAGAAATTGACGGTGACTGTAAAGTCCGGTGAAAAATATGCGAGTATCTGTTCCAGAATCTGTAGGGCATCGTCCATTGTTCTGGTGGTGATGCTGAGTTCAAAATCAACACTGTATGGAACTTCTGCATACTCGAAGTCTATTTGATTGGACTCTGTATTTGCGAAGTAACGCTTTGAAATGGTTGTTCTTTTTCGCTCTGAATCATAATTCATTGTCTGGATGTTAAATCCGATACGAGGAACGATTTGTCCAATGTCGATCGGATTACCCTGATCTTTGAACTTGGTATATTCATCCAACATTCGGATGAATTTTTCTTTTGGTGCATATGTGATGGGAACCTTGAAGAGAAATTCAGAACCATCTGATTTTGTTCTCTTGAGGTATATCTCATTGAACAAAGAACCGAAGGCGATTACTGTATTACGAATTGTTTCATTGTAGAATGGTTCGAACATCAGAGATCACCCTCCGAGAATGGATCAAGTTCAGTAAAGTCAAAGATTTCGTTCCCCTTCTCCTCGATGTCCAGATTATCGCCAAAGTCTTCGTTGGTGATGACAGTGGTGGATTCTGAACTTGACTGAATTTCATAGGATGCACCAGATGATTTTCCTACAATTGAAAGAAGAGGATCATATGTTCCCTTTATATTACTTATCTGTAATGTACCACTCACACGATCCCAACTTTCGACTCTTGCAGTCATCGTTGCAGTCTCGAAAGATGAACCCTGATAAACATATTCACCTTCTGTATAGTTACCTTCACCTGATGATATCACAATATCGAGCGGGTGTTCTGTATAACGAGTATTCATCTCATCAATAACAGTCCAACCTGTGTTGAACATCTCTCCGTTATACTGGAAGAGAGAACATGTGACTTTGTAGGTGCTGATTCTATTCAATTGGTAGAAAGGATTTTCTCTTTCGACAAAGTTGATCTCGAACAATGAACCTGAGATTGGAAAATAGAGGAGGTCGCCTTCTCTTGGTGTCAGGAATCCAAGATCAGCAAATTCTTTTTCGAATCGTCTTCGAGCAACCAACAAACTAATATTGTCTTTGATCTCAATACCAAGACGACCGAAGACCTCACCATCACCTTCAAATCCATCCACACTTTCTACAAGCATTTCGATCTCACGACCTGTTTTGAATTCAGATACTGACCGATCCTCGCCGAATATCTCGTCCTTTGCGACGAGAGTTCTTGGAAGATAGATCATATCAAAACCATGAATCTTGATGACCTCAACGGACAGATCATCAATTAGGTCTTGTTCTGTTCGAATTGACTTGCGAAAGTATGGATTAGTCGCCATCTACCTCGCTCCTTGTGAGATTGAGAAATTTGTCTATGATTTTCTTTACCGAGTCAGCACGGGTTGGCCATCGTAGATATTCCTTCTCGGGATTTTTGGATAGATTGACAAGAAACGGAAGAAGGAATTCTTCTATTTCTTTGATTCGGTCTTTATATTGCTCTTCGATTTCCTGATTCTTCTTCTTCAGTTCTGGTTCTGGTGAATCGACCAGTTCAAAACCAAAGTCAAAGTCAGCAAAATCTTCTGGGTTGATTTCCTTACTAAATGTCATGATTACCCCACAAAGAAGTCCGGTGGAAGTTCGTACTTGTTCGACAGAGACTCTTCAATTTTATCCATCTCATCGGATGCCTGTTGATAGATTTCAGCACCGTTGTATGAAAGACCACCGGGAAGAGTCACGTTTTGATACTTGGATAGGTTTTGACCCCATTGTTGCTTGAATGATGCAACGACATACTTCTTAAGAAGAATGTCGTTATAAACCTCTGGAAATTCATTTGGATCTATTGCAACATAACATTCAATAATGACTGTGTTGCCGACTTCGATATCTTCACCCCAGTTCATGTCAATGTAGATACGATTCGTTGCTCTGCTGAAACGAATCATCTTTTCTGGATCGAGATAGTCACGCATCAATTCGAGATGTTGTTGTGTCATTGTGTAATTGATGAGTGAACCGGGGGCACGAAGACCATACATGTCATTCAATGCAATCTGATAAGGAACACTGAACATGTTGCTCGATCCGCTCTCTGTGAATTCAAAGATACGAAGAACTGAAATGATCTGATTTCCATTTGAGATTTCAGGACCAATCGCCCCATCATTCTTGACAAGACTATCAGTGTCGATATAACCACGACTCCGATCTTCTTCTTTCACGATATAGCGATAGAATCCTCGTTGAACTCCATCGAAGTGGTATTCAGCGAACATCTGTAGAGCATCGTCAATACGATCCTCCAACTGAGCATCATCAACATTGATTTCAATGACAGGTGCCCCGAGTTTTCTTAGGGCGTATTCTTTGAGTTGCTCTCTTGATCTTGGTGTCATGTTTACGCTCCATCCCTATTATATGTAGGGGAGCGAAAACTTATCAAAATACAACTTGGTCAACTGCTCGAATAGAATTCTTCTGAAGAATTGTGTAGACTGTTGCAGAGCGATCAGAGTCTAGTTGCAACATTCTCTGTCCAACCTTCACACAAAACTCTTCGAGTTCACTTGTTCCCGATACAGTTCCACCGGAGATACCGTTTAGAGTAAGACCAGCAGTTGCTGCGTCTCCACTAAAACCATAGACGGTGAAGATACTAGACAATCTGGAGGAATCACCAGTGACTGCGGTGCTTCTCATGACGGGTAGTGTGAACTGGACAAACTCTTTGAGATCCTTATCATGTGGGTAGAATTTGACAGTTCTCACATTACTACCGACACCTATTGTTACACCTGCTATAGTCACTCCAGCAGAAATTGATTGAGAAAGGATGTGTGTCTTATATGATTCCAGTGGAATATAGGATGAAACTGTGGTGTTAGCAAGGGTGGTGCCGACGCTGTTTGTTTTGTTCTCGACGGTGTAACCTGTAAGAATGGAAGAAAATGCTGTGTTTGGAATATCTGCACCAGAAGTTCCATAGGCAACAAGATCCATGAGAGCAGTCGAACCTGCACCATATGTCAATCTTCCCAAGAATCCTTGGAAGGTTCCACCTTGTGTTCGAACATGGATTTCGTCCATGAAATCACCAGTGAATGAACCAGATGTTCCGTGGACGATGAACCCATATTGAATTCTTGGATCTGGTGTCACATCAACGGAGGCGTATGTAATACCTGAAGGGGTGATTTGTTCGACATATGATTGTCTTCTTCTCGTAAAATTTATATATGCGCTATTACTAACATATGGCAAAAGATCAGCAGTTGTTCCGTATGTGTTACCACCTGCGGTGACATAATCTGTTGTGATTGATGTGGACCCCGCATTCCACTCTAAAGATGTAATAAAGTTAGCATTTGTTCCTCCTGTTGCAGAGAAAACAAAAAGTCTCAAATCACCATACTTGTTTCCGCTATATGTTGCCATTTATTATCCTATTCTAGAAAACTCTGCTGAGTATGATCCGGGTGAGACAATCACAAAACCTGCTTGATATTCGGTCATGCTTGTTGTTTGTAGTAACTTTCCATGCGTCATGAATGGTTCAATCCGAACATGTTGTGATGCAGTTCCTGAATAAGAGAACACTGGAGACAACACTCTGATTCCAGATTGGTAAATGTCTTTGAAGTATATTCTCCCCGGCATCTCATATCGCACTCCGTCGATGTGGATGAACACACCAAGAATTCCTTGGTCTATTGGATGTGGTGATCCTATCAATTTTACTTGTGGGAACTTCACTGATATTTGGAAAGAACCAGTTTGCTCTAAGGTGCTGTCTTCTCGTCTGAAAGACAAAACTTCGGATGTGGTTGGTTGGTTTAAAGAAACTGACACTGGAGCATTATTGTTGAATGTGTAAAAATTACTAGCATTTGTGATTGTTCCAGAATACTTGGCATTTCTTGGTTCAAGTTTTCTCCAAGAACCGGAACTACCAGAGGACTGTATAATATTTGCACCAGTTGAACTGCTGCTTCCGAGAGTTCCACCGAGGTATAGTTTACCACTGACGATGTTCAGGGAACCATGAGTGGAACCTGTTGTTCCCCCATCAAACGAACTCAAACCACCGATAACAACATTACCATCTCGTCTTGCGTGTAATGTTGGTGTGAGGAGTGTACCGAAACCATTTGATGTATCGCTACCATAAACCATGAAACCAGATGTTCTACCCGAACCTGTGATTTCAAATTCGATTGAACCGTCAATCTGTTCGAAACGATATCTGTTTTCATCCTTCAAACTCTTGGTTGCAGGATGTCCACCATATGCAGAAATACCAGTTGCACCACCACCAGTTCTACCACCGTCAGAACCCCCGGCGATGAAACGCATGTTCAGAGTGCCACCTGCACTGTTGTGGAATGCGAAGATATTACCATTTGCATTATCGGCGATCGACAAGTTTGCACTTGGTGTTGTAATACCACCAATCGAAACTCTCTTGGTGTCGAAGTTGATCACAAAGTTTTCATATGAGGAACGAACACCACTGAAGTTTCTACCGCCGACTGTGAATAGGTGTGGACCTGTGGTTCCTAGTTTACCATAACGAATCTCAGCACCAGCAGTTGCAGATGTCGAATATGATGTATTCGATCCGTCAACCATATAGATGAGCGATGCAGTTGAACCAACCAGTTGGACATGTCCCTTGCGAATAATATTACTGGCAGCAGATGCACCACCAGCAGTAACACCAGCAAAGATACCACCACTTGCACCTATTGACAGATAATCCGCAGCAGCAGTTCCACCAGCAAAAAGTGGGTATCGAACATATGTTGTTCCTGCTGCATTGTAATAAAGAATATCACCGGATGTAATACCACCGGGACCACCAACGGATGTGAAGGTGACATCACCTGTCATGCCATTGAAAGAGCGAACAATTCTACCATATACAGTTGCACCAGTCGAACCTTCTGGATTGAGATCAAGAGTCAAACCAGAGATGTTGACTCCTTGTGTAAACGTAACACCACCACCGAAGACAAAATCTCCTGTGAGCGATCTCGGGAAACTGATACCGATAGATGCCATTCCACCAGAATCAATACTGATAGTAATACCAGCATTTTCGCCGGTTGCGGCAGTCACGCCATAGATTTCAAGCGGATTTATCGTGTTGATAATTTGGTTCGTTTTATCGAACCATGCTCGAAAGGTATCCGTGAGAAATATCTTTGAAAGGTTTTCGAATGCGTTTCCTGCCATGTATTATTCTCTTATATCTTGATTATGTAGTGAACTGAAACACACTGTGGAACATTGGTGTGGGAATAGTCTCCGCCCGTTACGCCTGTTATTTCCGTCACCGCAGTGCCTTCACCAAATTTTGGACCCAAACTCGCCGTGTCGCGAGTTCCTGCTTGTAGTGGGTTATTGTCTGGTGAATAAGTATGTCGGTGTGAGGCCATTTCAATTTCGTCGAGAGTGTGCCTCCATCGACCAAACGCTCTACCAACCATGATGGGTTGATTAGTGTTGATCGGTCCTTGTCCAGTTTGTTTGGTGTTGTTGTTCGACCCACCGTGGTCGGAACCTAGCGTTGGTGACAATGGTGGAACCTGACCCATCAAGAATCTACCGTTCAATGAAGGAACACGGAATTGTGATTCAGTGAATAGCGAATCAGATCCATTGTCTATAGAAGCATTAGAAAATGCACCATCATTTGCAAGTCCACCCTGACCTGCCATATGTGGACGATAATAACCACCACCCAATGCAGAATTATTCAAAAATTGTCTGTCCTTACCATACCCCAATGGGTCTACTGCGCCATCAAAAGTAAATCTCTTTCCGATCACATTGAAGAGTTCTCTAAGTTCTGTGTTGACATTGGTGTCATAGACAGATCCGTCACATGGCAAGAATCCTTCGGGTGTGACCTCACTACCATATGCGAGGATTGTTCCTACAGGAATGAATCTTCTAATTTCGTCCAAGTTTGATCTTCGCAGAGGAACCGCTTGTATTGAGTTCACGATCGGGATTGCAGACGCAGAACCAACATTTCCTTCTGAACCCATCAATACGAGTTTGATTTGGAATGCGTTGAATTCACCAGTCGTAGATGGGTCAGTCACAACACCGGGTGGTGTTGTGAATCGCATGACACCACCTGCTTCACCGAGTGGTTTGAACTGATCGAAAGAATCAGGATCACTGTTTCCTTCGATATACAGAGGAATCCATCTATTATCGTCAAAGTTTCCTTCCGGCGAATCAACACCCTGAACCTTGACATATGCCTTGATTATAGAGTCACCAACAACAGAACCCTCGACGAAAACTGCAATATCATCTGCTTGTTGGTTGAGAACAACCTTACGAGAAACATATCGAGAGCGGTTGGTTGCTTGTCGAGATGTTGGTTCAACCTCCTCGATGTCAGCAGCAGCGACGTTCTTGTTTGCCATGTATTCGACCGCAAGGAAATCAACTCTTTCGTTGTCAATCAAGGTACAGACACGACCAGTGGAATCTGTTCTCATTGTTGCTTCGAGTTGAACTGACTTCGAAATCGAGTCGGTTATACCTTGGTCATTCGCAAACATCTTCTGGTCAAACTCAACTGTTTGATTGGGTTGAATTGCTATCTGTGAGAAAACGGGATCATCAGAAGTTGCATCATAAACCCGAGTCTTGACAGTGAGCGATGGTTGTGTTTCACCGACAAGTTGTGTATTCATTGGAACAAATCCAACATGGAATTGTTTCGACACACCTTGGTTGGAAACAAATCTCACTGTCGAAGAACTTGTAGAGAATGAGCAAATATCAAGATCCATCGCAAGATATTCATCAGTGACTGATGTATATGTTCCGTTGTTACTCGGTTTGTGTAGTGCAACAAAAGAGTTTGGTCTTGTGATTGTTGTGGTGGTTGGTGAACTAAGGAAATCGAGAGCAAATTCACCTTCTTGACCCATCCATAATTCATATGCAGGATCGTTTGTAGTCAGACATATGGCATAACTCTTTCTTGGTTTGAGATATACTGGAGTGCTGAATGTGAATGTGGTTTTCACCGCACTGTTCGGACCAAAAAAACTGAATGTTGTTTCAGAAGGATTCTTTGTGACTTCTGAGAACGGTAGGACTTTGTATGGGTCAGGGGCACCCTCGAACATTGGACGAACATGAAGTTTGATTGGTAGACCATTGGTTTCTGGTCTGTTTTTAAACATCACAGAAACCTGTTTCAACATGACGCCATTTGGATATTTGGTAGAATCAACAAAGATTTCTTGTGCAAACGGAGTCTGTGAATTATAAGACCTAGAAAGGTTGTTCTTCTGGTTTGCTTCAAAGCGATCAGAAGTCACATCTTCAATGTTGCTTGCTTTCCTTCGGGTGATCGGTGGACGAACTGATGTGATATCATCAACATTCGTGTCCAACAAACCTTGTGCATAGAACACAGCATCAGCACTTGTCGTTGCGAGGTTGATTGTGTTTGTGCTATTGTCGATTAGGCGGAATAGTTTTTCACCTGTGAGGAAAGTGTTGTTTGGAATTGTGAATGATCCAGAGACAGCACCAAAAGAGTCAACACTATAACCTAAAGTTGTCCCGACATTTGTTCCATCGAAGAATGCGTACACGGTAGAACCGGGTTTCATGTTCTTGGCATCGAATGTTAGCGTTCTGTTTCGAACGTAAGGAACGACACTGAGGTCTACGATCTTGTCTCCGATCTTTCGAACAACCTTGTCAGAGAGAACTCTCTTCAAGTAAGACGACTTACGGACTGTTTCGTATTCTTTACCGAGTGGTTCGTGTTCGATTTCGATATCATTTCTTCTCTTGGAACCAAACCAGATTGACTCCCAATCTCTCCATTGGGCACCGAAACCTCTCGATCGACCTCTCTGATATGCGTTGAGATCAGATTCCCAGTTGTCCATTTCACCCACAGTATTGACTACAACCTTGGGACGAATTGTCGTTGAGAAATAGTTATCTGATGCTGGTGTGAGTTTACATGTTCCGAGATAGTCAGAAATTGCAAATCGGTTTGCGAAAATAGTTGTATTTGCCAGAGAGTTACCATCAAAACCATCTGCGGTGTTGTCAAGAACAAAAATACCATCATTGGTTAGTGTAACATCACTTGGTATGTCAGAACCTTCTGCTGTCAGAAGAACCATGTTGGATTCAAACGCAGGACGCATTTCGTTTCGCTCTGGGTCGATCGAACAGTTGTGATCTCTACCAGCAACAAGACCATTATTGTGACCGATGAAACTGTCAACGAAGATACCATCACCAAGAGCAGTTCTGGTTGACTTGAAACTGATTGCTCTATTGAGTGCTAGTTGTTCTAGATCGTTCTTGAAAATGAAGTATTGATCGTTTTGTTGGACCTTTTCATTTTCTGCGATCTCTTTCATAGTTGATCGCTGGTTGTCAACGTATCGAACACGAATATCATCAGGGGTGCTTGTGAATGGACTCATCACCAGATCACAAATATCCATATCCTCTGGATTGATCTCTGGACCTTGTGGGTTGAGTGATGGTGTTCCCTTCGACAAAATAAACTGTCGGTTCTTTGTAAGGACAACCTTGTCGATTCTTGGTAGATAGTGACGATATGTTACTCTACTTGGTGTCACACCATTTTCGAAAGCAACTGTGGGGGCACCACCTGAACCATTGTCGAACTGGAGTTCATCTGCGTCTTGAACAATGGGTCTAAAGTCGTATGCGTCACCGAGACTATATCTCTCACCTGTTTCTGGATCAGTAAAGATTGGAATATCAGAGTAACCAAACTCATCCGAACGAGGATATGAATCAACAGTGAATGGACCATCACCGGAGTGACTGAAATACTTGTAGGTTGCTGAAATGTTGTAGTTACCATCACCATCAACAGCACATGTTGAACCCGGTTTCAGTACAATTCTACTTCTTCTGTAGCAATCCACTGTGTCGTTTCTATCCAACTCAAACTCATTAGTAACATCACGACCACCAGTATCCACGATTGTGGTTAGTTCAAATACATCAGGGTTGTTTAGTGGAATGATACCAGTGCTGATAGATCCTGTTTTTCCAACAGCAGAACCGTCTGTGATTGTCTTGAATCGAATACCGAGTGTGTTTCCACTTTCTGCGATTGAAGTTCTATATTGCTGTGAGGCGATCAACGTACCACGACCGCCAGTTGGTATATCACCAGTGAGGTTAATAGTCAATCGCTTTGGTTGTGTTGTGTTGTTGACACTAACACTATAGTCTGTTCCATATGATTTGAGTGTTGCACCGGAGATACCTGCATCGGAAGAGTCAGTATAGAAGAAAGCATAGTTGCTTATTGTACCTTCCAAGAAGTCATGGTTAGATGTGATTATCTTTGATGACCCTGTAAAGTCAACATCATATGCTTTCTTGACAAGGAATGTGTTTGAGAAAGAACCATCACCGAATGATGTGAGAACCCTCTCGCCCCTCGGTACTCTAAAGATTTGACGACTTCCATTTGCTGTCTTGAGAATTGTTGGGATCGTAGGTTCACCGATCTTGAACAATTGTGAGAGATCAGATTCACCACCGATGGTATCTGATGATGGATCAATACACTCAATGTGTGTGCTATCCTTGAACTTCAGAGTATCATGTGTCAACTTGATATTGAAGAGATACAATCTGTTTTCGATAGAGGAACCAAGGTCTTTGGTTTCGATAGATCGAATGTTGCATGTACCAATTTCAGTCAACG
>Ga0099848_1001036_pt1 | contig 12978 bp, 5 predicted proteins | sample CB_VirMetaG_3_FD_78179 | JGI IMG/M metagenome (GOLD analysis project Ga0099848, IMG submission 78179) | Freshwater to marine saline gradient viral communities from Chesapeake Bay - CB_1508_1S Viral MetaG | ecosystem: Environmental > Aquatic > Marine > Coastal | place: USA: Chesapeake Bay... | reverse complement strand
TCAAATATACCTGGAGATCCATATCATTTTGAATATAAGGGTCAAACACAATCATCTCCAAAAGCAACAACAAAAAATATTGCATCTCAACAAAAAACTCCAATTACTCCTTTAGTTGGGGAAAGACAACAAGAAAAGATTAGTCCACAGGAACTAGAAGTACAAAATAACCTTATAAAAGAGATACAATATTTGTCAAATGATATACCCAATCAACCACAAATTTTATCTACTGGCAGTTCAAGAACGACTGAAATTGCAAATGTCATCACTTCTGAAAGAAAGGGTCAAGAAATACTCTTTATTGATGATAGATCTAATATAATGATTAATAATATGAATCAAGGATCTTCATCTTCGATATTAAGTTCAAAAGAAACTGGATCTACACAAAATGAGATTGGTACTATGTTAAATAGATATATCAAACAAAAAATGCTTTTAGATCTTAATTACGTATAATAATTCTTTAACCTAAATGGATTTTGCAGCAGTAAGAAAATCAGTATATGATGTATTAAAATTAGAATCATTTGATTTAAAAACAAAGGTAATTGGACTGGAATATTATGAGGATTTATTCTCTCCAATTATTACAATGAAATTGAAAATAATTAATAGTGGAGACCCTATTCTTCCTTTAGTTGGTGGTGAAAGATTGGTAGTGAAAATTTTAAAAAATAGTAAAACAAATACAGATTTAGACTTTTCAAAGAATCCTAATGATTATTTTCATGTTACATCTGTTACTGATGTAATAAAAGAAACTGGAAAAGAAAGTTTTACACTTCACTTGTCTCAAAAAGAATCTATTGCAAATGAGTTATCTAGAGTAGTAAAAAAATATCCAAAAGAATTAAATATACATGATTCTGTTAAAAAAATATTAACAGAAGTATTGCAAACTAATAAGATTAATAAAATCGATAAAACATCAAATAAGTATGGATTTATCGGTAATATGAGAAAACCTTTTACAGTTTTATTATGGTTAGCGTCAAAATCTGTACCAGTAAAATCTAAAGATGGTACTGCAGGATTTTTATTTTATCAAACAAAAGAAGGTTTTAATTTTAGATCAATAGATGAATTATCTAAAGAAGAACCCAAAGCAACTTATACATATACGCAAGGAAATGAGTCCTACGATAATAATAATGTAAAAGTAAATAATGATTTTAAAATTTTAAATTTTCACGCAAATCGTAATCAAAATTTAATAGAAAAATTAAGATTGGGATCATTTGCTAGTTCTAGAATGTTTTTTAATCCTTTGGATTTTAAATTTACAGACCCAGAAAAAGGTCTGTTTAAAGAATCTGATTATAAAAATAAAGTTGATACTTTAAATAATAAATCTAGTACTCCAGTTATTCCTCCAGGTGCTTTAGAACTTACTACAACTTCTCTCCAAACAAGACAAAATGGTGGATCTAGTGTATCGCAAAGTTTTTATGGAAGAGGAAGAAACCCAGAAATAGATCTTTCAAATACTCCAAGTAGATTAATAACACAAATATTAGATCTTGGAACCACAGATAAAGAAGTATCTACAGATTTTAATTCTGAACCTGAAAAATATCAATCCCAATCATTGATGAGATATAATTTGCTATTTAATACTGAATTATATTTAATAGTTCCATTAAATAGCAATTTGTGTGCTGGACACAATATTATCTGCAATTTTCCAAAATCTACAACTTCAAATAAATCCGAAGATGATGAGGAAATTAGTGGACTATATATGATAAAGGAATTGTGTCACCATTACGATAGTGAAAATTCTTACACAACAATGAAGTTAATTAGAGAGACTTAAGAAATGATAGAAGAATCTCTTTATAAAACATCTTTTATTGGTAGGGATGGATTTCGATGGTGGATAGGACAGATACCACCTATTAAATCGCATAGGGGGCAAACAAATGGACAAGGATGGGGAAATAGACTCAAGGTAAGAATATTAGGATATCATCCATATTCTGAAGCAGAATTATCTAATGATGATCTTCCATGGGCACAAGTTTTACTCTCACCAACTTCGGGAAGTGGTGCTTCAAATTATGCAACTAATTCGAAATTAAGACCTGGAGATACTGTCTTTGGTTTTTTCTTGGATGGAGATAACGGACAGTTACCAGTCATTGTAGGATGCTTTGGTAGAACAGATCAAGTTCCAAGTACACAATTTACATCCCCATTTGTTCCATATACTGGATATACTCCAAAGGTCGAAAAACCAAGCAAAACACTATATCCATCAGAATCTAACGAAGACAAAAAAAATTCACAAAAATCCCCAAGAGATTTACCTCCAAGTTTTGTTAATGGTGTAGATGAATTATTCTATTTCTCTGGAGTCGGTAAAAAAGTTGTTTTTGGTAATTCAGCAACTGATACTTTATCGCAAGGAATTGGAGCAGAAATTGGAAATCTTTTACAAAAAGTTAACGACGTAACAAATAAAATTTTAAATGTTACTGCTGAAATTAGTAGGTCTGTAGATAAAATAGTAGGAATCGCTAATGGGTTTGTTTCTCAAGCAGTTAATTCTTTATATAACAAATTAATTCCTCTATTTCAACAAGGATTGGATTTGTTATATAAACAAGTTTATTCTTTAGTTTATGCGGCAACTCAAAACGCAGCTATCGCTCATGCGGCAGGAGTAGCAGCACAAACTGCAATGGTTGGACCAGTTAAATTAGTACAAAGTTATATCCCAAGACTTTTTGGTACAGTAGTAAATAGTTTGTTTGATATGGTAACCAAAATGGTTACAGACGTGGTTAAAAACTCTAAAAAGTTTAGATCTTGTGTTGAAGAACAATTTACTGGATCATTATTAAATGGAATCATTGGTAAAATTGAAAGTGGCATCTCTGCTCCTTTAGCAGGTGTAAGTAAAATATTATCTGCAGCATTTTCTGTTGGAAATTTTTTGCGTAGTGGTGTAAGTGCATTGAGATCAGTTAATGGTCTTTTCAATTCATTTCAGCACAAAAATAAATCAGTTGGTGGATCTCTCTTATGGGTTATTAATCAAGGAAATTCTGACAGTGGTTATGATAAGACAAAATTTGAAAATATTTTAAGTAGTATGAATGCAGTAAGTGCATTAAAAAATTCGGCGTCAGATGTTGTAAACTCTACATCAGATGTTGTTGATAATTTTACTCGTGGATGGGATATTTTTTCACCAAATACCCAAAATAAAAATTCTAAAAAATCGAGAGCAAAATGCTATACTGGTCCAAAAGATAGTTGTTCTGGTCCAAAAGTTAAAATATTTGGTGGTTCCGGAAAGGGTGCTGAGGGTGAAGTTATCATGGGATCTTTTAATAAAAAATCTTCCAGAACGACAGGAAGTATAATTGGAATTAAATTAAAGAAAAAGGGAAAAAGATATAAGTATCCACCTTTTGTAGAAATAATTGATGATTGTGAACAGGGGTATGGAGCTATTGCAAGAGCAATAATTAATGAAGATGGTGAAGTGACATCAATTTATATGGTGTCTGAAGGAGAAAATTATCCTGTAGGAAATTCAAATATTAATATTTTAGAACCAATTGCAAATACTAATCCTGCAGAATTACCTTCTTATGTTTCTGACGTAGTTATCGTTGATCCCGGATATGGTTATAAATCTAATGATGTTGTATTTGATGATGTTGGTAACTTTTATAATATTGTTGTTGATTCTGATGGTTCTATAATAGATGTTAATATTGAAGTTCCTCAAATAGAAAACATTTCCAATTTGCCTGATGATGTGTGGAAAAATCAAATAATTGAAAGTGGTGTTATTGAAGCAACTCAATCATCATCACTAAATAAGTATATACGAGTTGATAATTTACCAACAATTACTATAGAATCTCAAACTGGATCTGGTGCTATTCTAAAAACAATTTTAGAAAAAATACCATTACAAGAAATTCAAAGACAAGAATCTTTTGTGAGAGGAACAAAGTACGTAAAGGATTGTATAGAATAAAATGGCAAGAAACGAAAATTGGGAAAGAAGAGATATTTGGAGTCTTGGTCCTAAGTTTAGAATTGATACCAATAATCCACAAATGGGTTATTCTGGTACAAATGTTTATTCTTTATATTCAGTTACTGATGATAAAAATGTAAATTTATGTGGTTTAAATGAAAATGGAAATTATAGAATATGGAATGATAGGACTATAGAACTTATTGGTGGTAATAAGGAATCTACTGAAGGTGTAGATATTGTCATTACTGGAATGAATGGTGATGTTACCATTACAGCAATGAGAAATGGAGTTGTAAGAATAAAAGGAAAAAATATTGTCTTAGAAGCAGATGAAGACATAGATTTAAAAGCAGGTAGAAATGTCAATATAAATGGAAAAGCTAGAGTATTGCTAAAGGGAAATGAGTGTGATGCGGATGGGTTGTTAGGAAATTTAATTCCAGATACGTTTGGAATGCTTTCTTTTGCAAATAGTTTTGTTGGTGGAGACATCTTATCATCTTCTTTTCTTTCTGGATTACCTACAGTTTTGGGAACAACTACTGATTTGGCAATAGCAGCGAAAGATGCTTTATCTAATGGTCCAGGAACTCTTGTTCAAGGTGCATCAAAATTTGCAAAAGATGCTATAAGTAAAAATATACCATTTGATCAAGTTGCAGAACCAGTTTTGCATAAGATGCAATCTGTATCCGACTTGGGCAATTCTATAAAATCAATTGAAAAAAATTCTGTTTTTAGAGATCCATCCTTTAGTTAAAATATGTCAGACATTACAGTAACAGGTAAAGAATCTTATTTTAACGAAAACGCTACATTCTTTAAAGATGTTACCGTCTATGGTAACATCTATGGTTCTTCTGCAAATTTAGCATATATAGATACCAAAAATTTATCTATTTCTGGAATAACTACATTTTCAGGTGATATAGATTTCACAGGACAAAATGTTACTGTAGATTTTCTAAAAGTAAATGAATATTTTTCTGTTGGTTTTGGAAATACTGTTTTAAATGCTGACGCATCTACTGGTAAAGTTGGCATAGGTAGTGTTTTTCCAGAACAATTATTGGATGTTTCTGGTAGTGTAAAAATTAATAAAGACATTTATGATTCTATAAACAATCCTGGAAATGTTGGCGGATTTTTAACAAAAGATGCCCAAGGTATTAAATGGGTTGATTTTGAACCAGCATTTAGTGAAGGTATCTTTGTTTATAATGATGGTGTTTTAATTGGAGTAGGATCTTATAGAGGATTAAATTTTATTTCTGGTGTAAACACAACAGGAACATCAACAGATAATATCCAAGCATATACAAGTTCATTAAACCCAACACTAGCAGATATTGTTGTTTCTGACTATTGGGGAGTAAATGCGCTCAATGAAGTTTATAGATTTTCCAACGTAGGAATTAATACTAATAATCCTGTTGTTGCTTTAGACGTTCGTGGTAATGGATATATTAGCGAATCATTAACTATTGATGACAATTTACAAGTTAATGGCATATCTACATTTATTGGAATAACATCTTTTATTGGCGATTCAAAATTTTACGGTAATGTTGGTATTAATAGTCAAGTTTACATAACAGGAATAACAACAGTTGGAAATACTTTTGAAGTTTATGGTCCTACATCTATTCAAAATAATTTAATAGTTAGTGGAACATCTAACTTCTTAAGTAATGTTTTTGTGGATGCTGACGCATATGTACAAAAATTATTTGTTACTAGTACTGTTGAATCTACTAACAAAAATACTGGATCAGTAGTTATTGAAGGTGGGGTTGGAATAGAAAAAAATGTTAATATAGGTGGTAATTTAAATGTTACTGGTGAATCTGTTCTTAATAGCGGATTACTTGTCAATGGAGAAACTACATTAAGTGGTGCATTGGGTGTTGGTGGTAATACCCTTTTAGGGCAAAATCTTCAAGTACTGGGAAATACCAGTTTACAATTAGAATTGGAAGTTGGTGGAGCAGCCAATTTTTATAATGATCTCAATGCATATGGACCTACGTACATCTTTAATTCTCTGTATGTTGAAGACCAAACAACGTTAGGAAGTAACTTAACAGTTTTTGGAACTGGATATTTTGAAGGAGAGGTTTTCCTTAATAATTTACTTACAGTAAATGGATCATCTATCATTAACGGATCTTTAACAGTCAATAGTGATTCATTTTTTATAGGTTTATCAACTTTTTCTAACACTGTAGATATTACAGGTGATCTTAGTGTGAATTCAAACTTGGTTGCAAGTGGATTAAGCACTTTCGTTGGATTAAGTACATTTAAAGACGATGTTTATATTGATAAGAATTTATACGTTAAACAAGATTTAAAAGTACAAGGTACTTCAGAATTTGTAGGGTCTGCAACTTTTAGAGGTGGTGTTATTGGTATTGGCGATTCAATTACTGATGATATTGTAATTGGTGGTGAATTTGCATCAGATTTAATACCAACTAATGATGATCAATATAATCTCGGAAAGGAAAATCAACAATGGAAAAACTTATATTTGAATGGGATTGCAGATTTAGATGATGTAAAAATTAAAGAAGCACTTTATGATAAAAATGATAATGTAGGATATAATACTGACAAATATGAAGTACCAAGATCAGTATTAACTTCAATTCCCATTGATGCACTGGGTGAGCGTATTAGTGGTAGATTTTTTGATGCTGCTAATTTGATCCGCCTAAATCTTGATTTTATAGCAGAAGAAGCAGTTGGTTATATTATTAGTAATGATTATAAATCATCGCCAACTTTTACACTATCATCTGGCAATTACACCTCTTGTAAAGATGATATAAAGGATATATTTAAAGCTATTACTATAGATTTAACCAAAGGTGGTAATGTTCAATCTATTGGTGCAGGACTATCATATTACAATGGCAATGCTCTCATTCACATTAATGGAACAGATGTTAATGGTTATAGTATAAAAGAAGCGTCCATTGCTGCTATTGGCGCCGCGGCTACGGTCGCTAGGTATGTAATTAATAATGCTCCTCTTCCAAAATCTTATCAACCAAGACCAATATCAGGTATAAATGCAGATGCTGCAAGACTTATAGAATTAAATAAAGATTTTATAGCAGCTGAAGCAGTAGATAGATTGCTTGCAGAATATCCATCATTCGTCATTCCAAATGGAAATCAAAAGTGTATTAGTGATATTAAATTAATTTTAGAAGCTATTGATTGGAATATACAGTTTGGTGGTAATGATAAGGTATTTGATGCCGCTTCTTTTTACATTAAAAATCCAGTTCTTCTTGAAGGTGAAGAAGAAGAATCTATCTATGCATATGAGCGTGTAAGAGATGTTGCTATTCAAGTTATTAGAAATGCCACTGTTACAAAAGTATCTGGAACTTTAAACACCTATACACAATATAAAGATCTTAGTATTATTGGTGACTACTCTGGAGTAGTTGGTGTATATCAAGTTGCTCCTTCTGGAATATATTATGATTCATATGATTTAATTCGTGCAAATCGCCAAGAAATTAAAGATAAATCTCTTGCAGCAATTGCAATCTCTCATCCTGATTTTTATTTCCCTGGAGATAATCAAACAAATTCAAGATCAAGGTATTATGATTCTTATCGATTAATACAAAATAACAAAAGTGTAATTGTAGATCAGGCATGGTCTAACACGATATCTGGATATCCACTCATTGCTGATGAAGAAGAAACATATAAGAGATATCTTGGACACTTTGTAGATGCTATTTCTACTGACGTATTTACTGGTGGAAATAAGTACTCTAGAGACTTTTCTTTCTTATTTTTTGATTCTTTTGGTGTTTTCTTATTTCCAATTGATCAAGCATCATCTTTAATTTATGCTTTTAATCTGGCAAGAAACTTTGCTAAGGAAGCGATTACCAATACTCTTGTCGGTGCTGCATATACTGATCTTACAGTAACTGGAGATCCAAATCCTGGACTGGGAAATGATCCTCCACCATATGGAACACCGGGAGTAACTACAAATAATACTGATCCAGATTCTTGTTACAATGTTCAGACGAATATAGACAATTTATCATCAATTGTTACAACCGTAATTGGAACTTATTCTCCCGCATATCTTGATACTTTTGATGAAAATCTTGGTGTTTTTAATTCTGGTGGAAATAAATGTTCTAGAGATATTGGATATTTGATTGATGCAGTTTCTACTGACGTTAGAGATTATACTAACCAAAATGTTGTTGGTGTGGCACTATCTTATTTTAAAAATGGAACCCCAATCAGCAATGGTCTTGTTGGTGAAGAAGTTGAATCTATAACTGCATTCCATGCGGCAAGAGATTTAATGAAACTTGCCATTACAAATAATTTGAATGTAAAAGATCTCACTATTGCTGCCGATCCAGTCACTGGATTCAATACTGATCCTGCATCATGTGCAAATGTTCAAAGTTTTATTGATAACCTTGTTGGTATTGTTACATTCCCAATTGGAACTGGTAATTTAAATACAATCCCATCAATAGCGATTGATTGTAATGATCAGGCATCTGCGATTACACAGTTTATTGGAATTGTTACTTATGCAATAGGAGAATCTAAATTACCATCAAAGAGAACTGTTGGTGTAACTAGCATACCTCAAATTAGAGATTTAACCCTTCAAGATGATCCGTCATATTCAAGTAATATGAATCCTGATGGGTGTGCGAATGTTGCTTCCGCGATTCACAGTTTTGCTGGTATTGTAACTACAATTATCGATAAAGGTCCTTCTTTTGCACCAAACACTACACAACCTGATGGAAAAATTGTTTGGGCACCTGCAGGGGCAGACTCTAAAAATACCATCTGGGTTACAAAATACGGAAATGATGATAATGGTGGAAGAACAGAAGGTGATGCCAAATTAACAATTGCTGCCGCTGTAGAAATTGCAGAACCTGGTGATACTATTTTTGTTAGACCTGGTGTTTATTATGAAAATAATCCAATAGGATTAAGACGTGATGTTGCAATAAGTGGACAAGATTTGAGATTGGTTACTGTTGTTCCGACTAATCTTGGAAAAGATCTTTTCCATGTAAGAAGAGGATGTTTAATTGAAAATATGAACTTCAATCTTGAAAGTGGTCAAGTTAATCCTGGTGGTGCAGTAGTCGCATTCCCACCAACTCCTAAAGATGTTTTAGCAGGCATTGCATATAGTTCAGTAAGTGGTTATTTAGAACCAGGTCCAGCAGATGAAGGTCCAAGTGGTAGATGGAGATCTCCTTATGTAAGAAACTGTACCAACTTCATGAACGGGAGTATTGGTATGAAGATCGATGGTGATCATGCAACAGGTAGTACTATTGCAGCAGACTTGAAATCAATGGTTCTTGATGCATTCACTCAATATAATGAGGCAGGTATTGGAGTATCAATTACAAATAGTGGATATGCACAGTTAGTTTCTCTGTTTACAATTGCATCCGACATTGCAGTTTATGTTTCTAGTGGAGGTCAGTGTGATCTCACAAACTCTAACTCATCATTTGGTAATTACGGATTATATGGTGATGGTCTCGGAAGATTAGAATTTACTGCAGAAGTTGGTCAATCTGTTGATACAGAATCTGATATTTTTACCCTCAATAATGTCTCAGATTTAATTAATAATCCCAGAAGACCCTATGATGGGCAAGCATTATACTTTAAAGTTCCTGTAAATGGTGTTCCTATAGAAGCACCGTTCCAACAGTTGGAGAGTGTAAGAGTCACAAATGGGGGAAGTGGATATAGTTCTGCAGCTCCTCCAAATGTTATTGTAAGAGATGCAGATGGTACTGTTCAACCAAAAGGTTTAGAGGGAATTATTGCCGAAGTAAGTCCAACTATAGATGATGCTACTGGTCAAATTATAGCGGTTGATGTTCTCAACAGTGGTAGAAATTATCTATCAACTCAAGATATTATAATTGAAATTGAAGGAACTGGTGGAGCAACTGCCGAAGCAAAAATGGGTCCAATTTATTATACAATTTCCGAAGCATCTCAACCAACAGAACCAAATGGAAGATATGCCGATGCCGTTACCTTAATTATGAAGAATCTTGACTTTATTGCTTCAGAAGCAGTTGATAGGATGTTATTTTATTACAACGTAGCTTTAGGTACACCATTTAGTGTTCCAACGGGAAGTCAATCTTGTGTTGATGATATTAAATTAGTTTTAACTGCAGTATCTCATAATGTTCAATTTGGCGGAAACGATAGGACCTATGATGCTGCCTTTGTTTATTATACAAATCCTTATCTAGAAGGTGAGGAGGAACAGTCGATTTATGCATATCATGTTGCTAGAGATCTTGCAAAAAATGTCATTAATAATGTAACGATTACAAAACAACAATATACATCAATTAATACATTTGATCAAGTATTTGATCTTACTCTGGTTCCAGATCCACTTACCCAATCTAATACTGATCCATTATCGTGTGCAGATGTTAGATCAACTATAGATAATTTAGTCGGAATTGTTACTTTTGCTATAAGATCAGATTCGCCAACCCTACCAAATAGCAGAACAATTGGCAATACAGTTGGAACAACGACCGTTGTATTGAATGAATTTGTTCCTTATCCAGTCAATAGTGGTGTTTCTGTTGAAATGTTTAGAATTAGTCGTATTCTTGCTAGCGGACATTCTTTTGAATACATTGGTTCGGGCACAGACATAAATAAAGCAACACCCCAACAGGGTGGAGTTCCCATTAAAGAAAATGAAGTTGTTGCTATAAATGGAGCACAAATTCCATACACAAGTAGCGATCAAAAAGGAAACTTTAATATTGGTGGGGGAATTCAAATTAGTCAAACAACAGCATCAATTAGCGGAAGAGATTTTAATAGATCAATTCAAGCACAAGTTACACCATTAATTTTGGCATTAAGTTAATATGGCAGTAGCACCACTAAATAAATTTCTAACTTTTTCAGTACCGATTGTTCCAGGGGAGCAAACTATCTATTCTGCACCTGTTGGAGTCTCCGCTATTGTTTTGAGAGCGCAGGTAGCAAATGTGGCGAAGGGAGAAACATATCCTACCGTAACTGTCACGCACAGAAGAAAAACAAATAAAACGGGAAACACAAGAGATATAAGAATTGTAAAAAATACAGAAATACCACCAGAAGATGCTCTGATTGTAATTGATGGTAGATTTGTTTTAGAGAGAACTGCTCTTATTACAGACTCTTTAGTTATTTCGGGATCTCAAACTGGAATTGTATCAATATTTAATTGTGAATATGATGAACCGACAGGGATTACAACCATTATAACTTGGGATTATCATAATTTTAGTGTTGGTGATGAAATTACAATGAGTGATTTAAAATTTACCTGCGTAAATTCTACAGGAATTACTACAGATATTTTTCCTTCACCACAACAATCATTTACAGTTTTAAGTGTTGAAGGTAATCCAGGTACTTCATATACATTTACAACAAAGGCTGGAACTGCTGTAGGAATTGAACATAATTATGTGAGTGGTGGAGTAGTTGGACCACTTCAAATGGAATTTACCTGCAGCATTCTAGAGAATAGTAATACATAAAATGGCAGAATATTTAAGTGGTAGAAAAAAACTTAGATCTTTTTCTGGGTTAAGTAGCGACCGATATAAGTACCTTGGACTAGAACAGGCAGAACCAAATCTTGGATTTCCAGGAGAAAAAGAATTACCAGTTGGAGTCGTAACATTATATGCATTAGTTACGAAGGATGGTGGGACTACTTATGATAGATATTGGCAAGAAACTGGATTAAGAATAGAAGATGAAGGAACTCCATTATCAGAAGGAAATAATATTAATGTTATAAATTTCGTCGGAACTGCTGTAACCGCAACTGGATCTGGAAATATATCAACAATAACTGTTTTTTCTCCAGGAGATAATGGGCAAATAATTTTCAATGATGATAATCAGTTTGCCGCAGCAGAGTCTGTATATTATGATAAAAATACTCAGCGAATTGGAATTGGTTCTACTACACCAGAACAATCTTTAGATATAAATGGTTCTTTTAGACTAACTGGTGAATTTTATGATGGAAATAATAATGTTGGACTCGCAGATTCAATACTAACTTCTACCGGATCTTCTGTCGAATGGCGTTCTCCATTACAAGGTGCTCAAGGATTACAAGGATTACAAGGTAATCAAGGTACTCAAGGATCACAAGGTATTCAAGGATCGCAAGGTCTTCAGGGTGTAGGTAGTCAAGGTATTCAAGGTATTCAAGGTAATCAAGGTTTACAAGGACCCTTAAGTAACTTCCAAGGAACTCAAGGTAATCAAGGTACTCAAGGTATAGGTGCTCAAGGTCTTCAAGGTAATCAAGGTAATCAAGGTAATCAAGGTCTTCAAGGATCTGGAACTCAAGGTAATCAAGGTCTTCAAGGTAATCAAGGCACCCAAGGATTGAGTAATCAAGGTGTTCAAGGTGACCAAGGACTTCAAGGTGATCAAGGTGTTCAAGGAAGTCAAGGTATAGGTAGTCAAGGTGTTCAAGGTAATCAAGGACTTCAAGGTAATCAAGGTAATCAAGGTAATCAAGGCACCCAAGGATTGAGTAATCAAGGTGTTCAAGGTGACCAAGGACTTCAAGGTGATCAAGGTGTTCAAGGTAATCAAGGAAACCAGGGAGTCCAAGGAGATCAAGGTACTCAAGGTAATCAAGGTCTTCAAGGTATAGGTACTCAAGGTAATCAAGGTACTCAAGGAAGTCAAGGTATAGGTAGTCAAGGTAATCAAGGTACTCAAGGTCTTCAGGGATCCTTAAGCAATTTCCAAGGTACTCAAGGAGATCAAGGTATTCAAGGAACGTTTGGAGAAACTGGTCTTCAAGGTGATCAAGGTGCTCAAGGTCTTCAGGGATCCTTAAGCAATTTCCAAGGTACTCAAGG
>Ga0099848_1001033_pt1 | contig 12997 bp, 18 predicted proteins | sample CB_VirMetaG_3_FD_78179 | JGI IMG/M metagenome (GOLD analysis project Ga0099848, IMG submission 78179) | Freshwater to marine saline gradient viral communities from Chesapeake Bay - CB_1508_1S Viral MetaG | ecosystem: Environmental > Aquatic > Marine > Coastal | place: USA: Chesapeake Bay... | reverse complement strand
ATTACCAAATAGATTTTGTAATGTGCCACCTAATCCGCCAAACAGTCCTGTGATTGCACCTAATAAACCGCCACCACCAGAACCAAATGCTCTTAGTGCATATCCAACAAATCCACCAATACCTTGTGAAGCAACACCATTTGCACCAAATACATTGTTTGCAACATAATTGCCTGTGGCTTGCATGATTTGACCAGTGCCATTACCAAAGTTGGCTACCTGTTGCAAGCCTCTGTTGTTCCATCCTGCTAGACTGGTTAAACTACCATCAATAAATGTGTTGAAACTACCCAACAAATCAACACCAAACAACAGTTTTGCATATTGATTGTATCTGTCTAATTCACTCTTGCTCTTGCCAGTCCATTTTTCTAACACGCCATAAATGTCATCGTATACCGCGCTGTATTCATTGCGGAAATCACTCAATGCACGTTCTTGTTCACGTAGAGCATCTCTATGCTGTTGGGTGATTGCCTGATTGATTTCATAATTGTATGCACGGATTGCATCTTGGGTTGCTTTTTCGTTTTCTAAACCTTGTTCACGAGCACGTCTAATGTACTGTTGTTTTTCATCTTCCAACTGTTGAGCACGAGTAGTTGTTGCTCTATAATAATCCTGTATCTTGCGTTCTGTATCACGTGTAAATTCTTCTGTAATACGTCTTTGTTCGCGGATTGCTTCTTGTGCTCTACGCTCTTCTTCACGTTTTGCTTCAGCTGCCGCTCTTTCAGCTTCACGTTCTGCTTCTATTGCCGCCCTGCGTTCTTCAGCCGCTTGTTGACGTGCTCTAGTGCCTGCGATAATGGCCTCAATTTGTTCATCTGAGATTTTTAGGAAATCTAAATGTGCTGCATCTTGCACATCTTTTAATTCATAGATTAAACGTATTTGATCTTGTGTTAGTGCTTCAACTTTATCGCCTAATGCTTCTCTATAACGCTGTTCTTCTTGAATAATGCGATTTAGAACATCACGTTCATCTTGTGAAATGCCTAAAGCTCTAGTTTCATTATCATAGGCCGCAATGCTATCCTCTACAGCTCTAGTACCTTCTTCTATTCGTCTTGTTAATTCTTCTTGTTCTCTTGCTAAAATTCTAGCCTGTTGTTCAGCATCGCTTCTGGCTTCAGTGTTATCTTCAGTTTCTCTAGTATTATCTTCAGTTGCTTCGGTGTTATCTTCAACAGCCCCAGTAGCATTCTTATTTTCATCAGCATTATCTTCAACAGCATCAGTATTGTTTTTAGTTGAAGATGTGGCTTCTGTTATTCTTTGATCTAATTCGGCGATTTTACCAGAAAAGTCTATGGTGCTACGGCTATTATTTGCAATTTGTTCTTCAGTTTCACGCATCGACTCTTTAAAAGCATCAAATGCATTTAAAGGATCCAATGCTGCCGCACCTATTGCCTTGAAAAATCCTACTGTTCTAGTTGCAAAGTTGCTTACCGCATTTATAACAGTGTTGATTGTGTCGCCGGCAAATTCATAAAACCATTTTTGAACTTTTAAACCTGCAATTTCGATTGCATCAAACGCCGCAACAGCCGTTGATTTAAAACTGTCCCAATGAGTGATTGCTAATAAGATTGCCGCTGAAATAGCCGCAACAGCCAATGCAATAGGATTGGTTAACATTGTGGCATTTAGAGCTAAAACACCTGCTCTCAATGTACCAATTGCTGTTGTTACAGCACCTATAACAGCAGGAGCCATACTTGCTAAAAATCCAGCCGCCCCTGCTGCTAAAGCTACAAATTCTCCCGTAATTGCGGCAATTTTTACAACCGCAAACGCACCAAAAAATACACCTGCGGCCAGAACAACTTTATCTAAATTATTGGCAACAAATAAGATAGCCTGTGCCACAGCATCAAATGCAGGAGTTGCATTAGTACCTAATTCTAAAAATTTATTTTGTAAAACTGTGAGTGCGCCACCTATAGTAACACTCATGTTACTGGTTCTAGCCGCTACATCATCAGCGGCGGCACTTAATGCATCAATTAGTATCTGACCTGTAATTTGGCCATCTGCGGCTAGAGCTCTAACTTGTCCTGCACTAACGCCTAATTCTCTTGCTAATATTGGTAAGATTTCACCAGCGGTTGCTTCAACAATACTGTTGAATTCATCACCACGTAAAGCACCTGAACCCAATGCCTGACCAAATTGTAGAATTGCGCTACTTGCACTATTTGCATCAGCACCTGCTAATCGTAACACTTCTGTAAATGTACGAGTAACTGTGGTTACCTGGTCTGCATTCAGTCCATATTGTTCTGCGTTTCTTGCAACCTTTTGATACAAATCTGCCACAGCATCTAATGGCTGAAAAGTTTCATTTGCAACTTTTGCAATGTTTGCAAAGTTTTCAGCGGCTGTGCCTAATGCAGGATTTACCAATGCAATTCTGTTTTGAATATTTTGAACTTCTGTACCAAAGTCTGCAAATGCTTTCACACTCAATGCTGCCGCCACAGCACCGATTGCACGTTGCATACCACCAAAACTATTGGAAGCACGAGTAGTACTTCTTTCTACTCCATCAATTTGGCTGGTGACAGACCCTAAACCACCTCTGGTCTGATCAACTATTTTAACAATAATACTAGCGTCTGCCATTTTTGCCCTTTCTCATATGCTTCTGGCGTTCTTTGGCTTCCATACTATAGTAGGTTACCCATAATTTGAACTCCAGAGTGCTCATCTCCATAATTTCTTCTAAAGTGCGACCTAGATCTTTGGCCAATTGCATCATGAACCTTAGATCTAGATCTTCTCTTAGTTTTTTTCAATCTCCTCCATTGTGGGTAATGCACCGCCGTTGATACGTTCGGCGATACGCAAAACCACATTGGGATCAACTTCATTCATCAACGCCGCTTTGTCATGTTTACCGAACATGGGTGTTCCATCTTCATGACGTGCTTTGTTGATTATAGTGGTTACCATAGCCTCAACAGTTTTATTCTGTCTAGCCAATTCAATAACTTGGCTTTCTTGTGCCAGGGTAGTCACTGGACGATAGTGAATAGTTACATCCCATTCTGGAACATGAAAACTACTCATTTCTTTGATTCTATTTTGGTAATGTTCTGTTGCTTTTGCTAAAACATTTGGTTTTTTTGGTTCGCTCATTAATATTTCCTCTGATTGCTCTTTTCAATTGTGCTACTCATGGCTTGTCTAACAAATCCATTTGGAGCCTGACGTGAATAGCCGTCCTCTAATTTGCCGATATAAGGAACAGTATTCTTTATTTCGGTTTTTCGAGCCTGCCATCCACGCCTTGCTCTGCCTGTATCTATTGGAGTTCTTGGCACAACCGCTGATTTATAATCGTCGGCGAGATTTTGTTTTTCACGCTCGACAATGTCTTCTAACCAACGTCTAATGTTTGTACCTTCAACTCTAATAGCAATAGCCATATTACACCTTAGATATTTGCTGTAGTAATTGCACCAGTGCCTTGGAAACTGACACTTGCTTCAACTAAACCATCATAACTTGCTGTAATGCTGTAGCTGGTGATGATAACATCGCCTGCAAATTTAGTTGCGTCTACAGCGCTATCACTGTAAAATTCTACAGAAACTGTATCATCAGTGTCTGGGTTCATTGCTGTGCTAACAATAGCATTTTCGCTATCATCATAAACAATGTCCATTGAACCACTGTAACTCTGTAGTCCTTTTAGATATGTGCGAACACCGCCACTTGACATTGAAGTATTTTCTACTGTGTCACGTGTGATGTCCATGCTCCAGCTGCGTACTGAAGCGATTGCTGTTAATGTGTCTGAACCGCTTTTGATTTTTACAGTTCCTGCACTTCCTTCATAACTGACCATTATGCCTCTCCTTTATTAATTGAAATTGATTCTTCCGAATCTGCCCAATCTTCGTTTAAATCCCACTCGGGCTCAACGGGTTTAACTTCAGCAGAGGCTTCAACAACCTTTGCTGGTGCGGACTTTTTCGCTTTGGCTACGGTCCAGCCTCTGTCGAGAAAGTTCTTGAGGTAACGCTCTTTTACAATTTGAGTTTTACCATTTTTCGTAATCTCATGCATTATTCTACTCCTCTGCGGTATCTGTATCTCACTTGAACAGTGATTATTACCTCAGCTAATGGAGGCAATCTATCAACCACTTCAATGGATGATATTAATGTGACAACACCAGGATTATTGGTGCCTCTGCGTCTATCTGCTTCTAAAGATTCAGATATCGCTTCTATTAAATCGTTTTTTTGACGATCCAATTCGTTTGCGCCGCGTACAAAACATCTCATGGTGTATTCTATTGTACCAGCTTTGAAAACCATGTCATAATCATCACGCTCTTCATTGCCTGAATTGATCATAATGGCTGGAAATTGGGTTATGGCTAATTTTTCCACATCGAAAGGCTCACGAGTAACCAGTACTGGTCTCGGATCTGTTAATTCTTTTAATGTGGTTACAATGTTATTGGCAATATCGTTGCGAAAGCTCACACTTTATCTCCTTAATCGGCCGAAGTAGCTGGGCTCTTTTTCTAGATCTTGGAATACACCATCGCTGTCTATATCGTAATGCACACCATCCGCTATAACGGCATCTATCTCTTCTCTATACAACCCTCTGTAAAATTCCATACGCATTTGAAATACATCCATCTCTGGTTCAAATTTGCTTAGTCTTGGAAATACATAGTAGGCGAGAGTTCTATACACATGAGCACGTTTTAGTTGGGCTGGATCTAGTTTATTTTCGTCCATTTCTACATTCAAACCAATTACGGTGATGTCGAATTTGCCTATTTGCTGTGTGGGCCACCATTTGATGCGGAGTTCTCTCAGAACATCCTCTTTGCCCTTTTCTAATGCATCGTCCCAATCATAGATTCCATAATCTTGTATGTTGGGTTCATACTCTAATACATCGCTTACTTGCGCTATTGTTAAAGCCATGATGGCCTCCTTCTGTCCTACTTCAGGGTTTACAGAGTCCTTCTCTGTAAACTATTTAGTTGATATAAAAAAAGGCCCCCCTAAAGAGGCCTTTTTCATGTTATTTCAAATCAATTAGTTGATTTGTGCATCGCTGTAGACCGCTACGCCATGTAGGTCTTGTAGTTCGCCTACGGCGTATGTCATGCTGCAAACTATTTCAGACGCCCTTAAGCTAGCATCACGTTGTGTTTCTATTGTTAAATCTTTTTTCAGTGCAAATGCTAGAGCATCGCTGTGCATTACCGCACCAACATAGTTGCCGGCACTATCACCAGTTACAACAGCTGATTCATAGACATCAACGTTGAATATACGTCCAATAAAGCCTTGATCTAGAACTCTATTACCCATGTCGCTTAGATTGTGGCTAAGAGCAGAAGCACCTGCGTTGGTTAGCTGCTTCTTTAGGTTATAGGTTTGATTGGGGTGGAAAATTGCAACGTAATTTCCTACCACGGAATTTGCTCTCAATTTTGATACGCACTGTAGAATAGTATCCGCTGTTAGTTCAGCTTGAGTAGTCAAACCAACTTCTTGGCTGAAGCCTGAGAAAAGAGCTGCGATATCAGTGTCAACTTTGCGAGCCATTGACTCACCTAGTACACGACCGATGCTTGCTGCAACATCATCATCTGCTGAATCACGTGCTGTGTCAGTTAGAGTTGCCATGATTGCTACTTCATCAGCGTTGAAAGTTTTTTCTACCGCTGTGATAGTAGTTGCTGTTGAGATGTCTGTGTTTTCACCAGTTGTCCAACCACTTGAAATTGCTGGGTAGATACCTACTTTTGCTTGCTTTCCTGGTTGACCTACTAGGTTGAAGTTGCGCACTAATGGACGCATAAAGCCATTTTCTTGCATTGTGAAAAGAGCTGTTTGTTGAATGTCACTAAACAGTGCGCCTAGTGTTGTTGAAGTTGTATTGGCCATCGATTATCTCCTTTTAAATCCTTATGCCTCTTTGTTTCATATACTGTTGATAGATCTTTCTATCTTCAGGGTTATTCATATTTAATTGAGACGTATCTATATTCCCCAGACCTTTTCGACTACCACTGTCGCTCACATTGCTCTGTGATCCCGAACCGCTTGGTCCTGCGCTACAAAAATGTGGATTGGCTTTTAAAAAATCATCTACCAATTGATCCACTGTCATCGCTGTACCATTATCGGTGTATCTAACATTGCCATTGCTGTCTACAACTTCAGCTTCGCCAGTATCTCCTAGCCTCACTTGATTGCGTAGCAACTGTGATACCTGCTGTGCATTGATAGCTCGTCTGCTACTTGCTGCATTTAACAGGCTACCATCAACTTTGATCTCTGTGAGTTGGCGTTGTAGTTCTTGGTATGCTTGATCTTTTTTCTGAACTGTGGTTTTTAGAATTTCTTCAAACTCTCCACGAGCTTTTTGTTGCTCTATGCGGTCGTTTTCTTCTTTTTCCATCAGTTGACGATAACGATCAACATCTACATCACCGTATTTCTTTTCCCAACGCTTTTGTTCACGCTGTAATCTCTCACGTACAATCTTATCGATGTCGTCTTGGGTGAATAACTTTTCAGTCGTCTCGGCCTGGTTTTCAGCAGGAGAATTTTCTTCTACTTGAGGCGTACCAGTTGCCTCATATGTTTCTTGTTCGCTCATTTTTTCCTCCAGTTATGGTCGAAGTCACCGAAATCCTCTAAAGAGTAAATCTGCACAACTATTTATGCAGATAAAACATAAAGGGGTTTATTTGCCGCCTCTACGCTTGGTTTTGCGTTTTTTCATTTTTGCCATTTCCACAGCCCTCCCTTGTCGTTCTGCTCTCCAGCGTTGTTTGTAAACTTTACCGGTAGCCCCCCACCGATATCCGCCTCTTACACGTTGCACTGGCATCAAACTATTCCTTGTGTGATAACATAGAGAAATTGGCCAAAAATAGCCAACATCACCGCCGCTAAAAACCACTTGATCATATTCATGTCTTTTTCCATGTGTCTAAGATGGTTTTTTAGTATTAGGTCGATTTTTTGTTCAACCAATGCTAACCTTTTGTCCAATTCTTCATATGCTTTCATCGTGTCTCCTCACGCTCTGCTTTTATTTCCAATCTTCTTTGTCGAGTCAATTTATGTAGAGCCAGTAGATGATTTCTTGCCCTAATGCTTGCCTCAAAATTACATTTTTTTATCCACTTCTCGTTTTCTTCAATATAGCCTTTGAAATGATCTATGATCTCTTGGTGAATTTCGCTTGGATGAAAATTGTACAGAAATTCATACTCCATGTATGTTTTTTCATCTATTTCGATAATCATTCTACTGGTCCTACAATTGGTTCAAATCCACCCGGCTGACTAAACAGCCCTTCTAATTCAGGATGCAATGCTAACATTTCTTCATCAGTGTATCCTGCTTGTACCATTTCTCTTAAATGTGTAACCAAATCAACAGCGTTTGTCACTGGAGTGTGTATTACAGCATCTTTAGGCGGTGCGGCTTTGATTTCTTCATAACGATCTTCGTCTACAATCAAACGCAACATTTTGTCTTCAATTTCTGCATTAAGGATTGGGTTTTTCACGCCTGCATCCTTTGCTAATTTCAGCATGTTCATGTCGTTGTATTTGTCTTGGATATTGAAACTGTCTGGATAGTCAACCATACCATTCCAAATTGTGCCTTGCCATAATGCAAATATACGCCAAATTTGTTCTTCTGCGTGTTCTAAATTGTCTGCTTTTTCTGCGAGACGTGCGTTTAAAAGTTGGAATTCAGTGGCTAGAGCTACTCCTGACAATCTACGTGATTCAATTGAACGTATACCACCCATGTGACTCATACGATCAATGGCTTCAATCTTTTGATTGATGCTGTTCAATAGACTGTCGATGCTTGCACCACTTGGTTGGAGTAGATATGGACGCAAATCGCCTGGAGTGTCTTCTGGTATTGTAATCATACTACCAGCACCTGCTGCCGCCGTCACACCAGGCGTGCGAACGAGGCTGGGGTGATTGCTGATGCGTTCAATTTGCTCTAATTCTGATAATTCATTGTAAATTGCACGTTGCATTTTGGCCACGTCTGCAACATCACTAATACCAACACCTCTGTGGCTACTTCTTTGGCTGTAAACACATACCGCTGGTATCATGCCCAATGCATTTGGAATTTCCATTTCGATGATGCCTTCATCTTCACCCGAACCAATACTCATTGTCATAATGCTTTCAGGTGTGTATATTCTAAACACATCTCTACCACTGTCATTGCCTTCATAGATTTTCAAATAGTTCAATCTATAAGCACCATTGGTACTTCTGCTGTATCTCCAATCTAAAACATTTTCAGGTGTGTAAATTGAAATATAAGGACGTATACCTTGATTTAATTCTTCTGCTCTAGTTGTTGCTACTGTAGCAGGTTTATCAATTACCACCCAGGTATTGCCGTAGATTGTTGCATATGTGCTGACATCTCTCATCACAGCATCAAAACTTCTACCATCCATATCAGCATCCATCATGAATGCATTTAATCCAGGATCATTTGTTAAACTACCAAATTCTCTTTTTGGAGGCATGCGGAACAGGAATGAATTGTAGATAGCAACCACAGCCTTGACGTGATTGTCTAATGCGGTGTTTTCTAATCGCTCTTCATATTCTTCTCTGCTTTCAAAAATATAAGAGGTAAGATATTCACCTTCTTTGTATTCATACCCACCCACATATGAGTCCATCAAAAATTCCCATTCTTTGATGTACTCTTTCCATTCTGGGTGTGATTCTATCATTTGCGATTTTTTAACCATTTCTTACCACCTTGATGTTTTTGTGCCGAAACTCCAACGTTCTGGTTCAGCTTCAACATAATGTCTCTTTATTGGGAACAGAAAATCAACAGGATAACTTGCCGCATCAAACATGTGCTCTAATCCTGCTTTTTCTATTTGATTTGTTCCTTCAATATAACTTAATCTGCCTAAACTATTAATTATGTTTTTGCATTTAGGAGATATTAATAATTTTCTTTCACCAGCACCATTTTTCAATCTTGCATTTAATGCATTAACACGATCTTTAATTGATGTGTGTGTAGGTCTCGCTTTTACGACAAAACCTGCATTCTGCAGGATACTAATGTCGCTTCGACCCGCTGATGCTGATTTCCTAGCACGGCCTGCTGGATCAGGATACACTATAACCTGTGCCCCTGGATATCTGTGTTTTAATTCTTCAACCATCATATCTGTGTTTGAGTTCAACATATATATTTCATCATGGAAGTGTATAATGTCACCTCTGATATCAAATATAGCCATTGTGCCAGGTGATAAGTTAAAGTCCATGCCAACGTGTATTACATTGGTATTTGGATTGTTTAGAGGTTTGATTGTTTCTTTATAATCAAAATTATATGCAACCACACCACCGTATTCTGTAAAGCTGGCTTCATATTCTTGCTTGAATGTACGCTCATCCAAATCACGTCTTGCCGCTTCTATTTCTTCAAGCGGGACATTGCCACCTTCAATAGTTGTAAATTGCCATGCATTCCAATCATCCAATTGCAATGCTGTGGTAAAAAGTTCATGACTCCACGAGCCATAACCTTTTGGAGTACCTGTAAACATTGCCTTACCTTTTCTATCAGACAATGTAGGTCTCAGAACTTCTGTGAATGCTTGTTTTGGAATGTCTTGAAATTCATCTAAGATCAAAAAGTCCAAACCAGCACCACGTAAACTATCTGGATTGTCTGCGCCTTTGAGTGCAATTACACTTTTATTCTTTAGGTAGATTGTCAATTCAGCTTCGTTTTTTCTTTCGATCCAGCGCAATCTTGACAGTTTATCAAGCAATGGTAACCATACCAATTGCTTGGCCATTCTATAACTTGGAGCAACCAGCCAATTCATACTGCCTGGTTTTTTTGCTGCGTGTTTACAGATCTCACTCATGCATAAATGGGTCTTGCCAAATCGTCGACGGCCTGTTATCAGGACCTTGAAGCGACTGACGTCATTTGCTACTTCATTTTGTGGTCCAGTTAACGGCACTGGCATCTCCTTTATAAATCATTTGTTTTCCAATAACAGTTCAAAATTCCAACTTGCCATCAGTCATCACTCCATGGCAGCGGCATATCATCATCTGTGTCCATTGGTGTTTCTTTTTGTGCCAGCCATTGCTTGCCTAACCAAATTAACATTCTATCAGAGCCTTCCATTGCTCTTTCAAATTGTTTACGACGCAGACTTCTTTTGCCAGTTGCTTGCGCTTCTTCAATGATGTCAGCGAAGTGTCTTTTTATAGTTTCTTCGTGTACACCTGTCATATAACTCATTTCTCGAAGTGTGCAACCAATGCTAGCGAGTTTATATACCAGACCTGGGTCTATGTCGCTAACTTTGATTCTCCCCTTTTTCTTTTTGGGTAATTCATCCATTATAGATTCCTTCAGATTGATCTTGCTTTTATCTTCACTCTAAAATAACGACGATCTGTTAGACCACCGTTGGTAGTGATAGTGTTGTATACTTTGTAAATGTTGCCTGAAGTTCCGCCTGAAAGGTTGATCGTTGTAGTGCTATCAGTGTTTGCATCACTGGCACTGGTCAATGGATCACCATCGCCTGTTATTGCCTCTATACTCCAACTTGATGTTGAAATTGTATCTCCTGAAGGAAGCCAATCACTCCAACTGATTAGATAATCCAATTGTGCTTCAGGATCTTTGTCGATTAAGGTGCCTTCATTGTCCTTGTAAAATCCGGTAACGGTTGCCATGATTGATTCCTTACATATTATTATTCAGTTGTCGCGTTTCTTGCTCGACAACTAAATCTCTAGTTTCTTTATTAACGATATTTATTCGGGTCTCCGATTCTAGGGTGTATAAACGTGTTTCTTTGACCATTTTTGCGATATTTGACTCAAACGGTACTGATATTCTACGACTTGGTGGTACTGTAAATCTATAGGTGCCAATTGCATCAACTGTGAATGCGCTGTTGACGTTTGCAATACCTTTGCGTTTTCTTGTGCCGTTTACGTCTGTTGTAAACACCAAACCACTTGATGCACTGTTGTCTAATTTTCTATTTGCACTTGCATCTATACCAAATACACCAGTTATATCTGTAATACCACCACGTTTTCTTGTGCTGGTTGCACTGGTTGTAAATGCACTGTTGATATCGCTAATAGCAAATCTTGTAATAGTTGCTTGAGCATCAACTGTGAATGCGGCACTGAGATCTGCATTGCCTTTATCAAACGGGAAGCCTTGTGCGGTTAAACCAAATGCGGCACTGATTGCACTGGCCGCACCACGTATTCTTCTTGCCTCAGCAGATAAGCTGGCCTCACTGTTGATAGTTGCAACACCACCTGCACGTTTTGTAGGAGTGCTTGCCACAGTGAATGCGCTGTTGATTGAACTTGAGTTTGAACTCTTGATTCCGGCAGCGGCACTGGTTGTAAATGCGCTGGCAATGCTTGCGCTGTTTGTGCTTTTGATACCACCTGTTGTACTGGTTGTGAAAGCGGCGCTTAGTGCGGCAACACCAAATTCTCTAACCAAAATATCTGCATCTGCACTCAAACTAAATGCACTTGAAACAGCACCTGCGGCATTGGCTGTTCTAACAGCATCAGCATCTAAGGAGAAAGCACCGGTTATTGTGCTGGATGCACTTATCTTGGTTACGGCTGTGGCTGAGAGTGTTGAAACTGAGTGTATTCTGAAATCGGTAGGATCCCAAACATCAGTATACCAATCATCCCAACTAACATCACCTAAATCATCCCAGGTATAATCTGTGCCTGAGATGTAAATTCTTCCATTTCCAGTGGCCGATAGCGTAAATGCTGAATCAATGTTCACACTGATACGGATCACATCCGCGCTTGCTGTGAGTGTGAATATTATGCTGTCGCCAATGACAACATAATCATCTTCAACATATTGATCTTCTACATAGAGGCCGCCTATGGGGCCAGAGTCGATGTATCTTTGTACATAACCCTGATCAGCATAGCCGTTCTCATAGTATAAACTATCAGCCATGCCACTATGCCCCTATTAGGCTAGGCTAACGCTTAGGTTACCTGCGACGATGGTGAAAATATCGGCTTCATCAACTTGCTTACTTGCGCTAAGGCTGCCGAAAAAAAGTGCATTCCCGCCGGTCGACGCATCGCTGATAAAGATACCAATAACAGTTCCCCATCCGCCTGCACCTGCTGCTGGAAACTCTACGTCTGCGCTGTTGGTTGCTGTACCACCTGATGCCGCACCAAATGTAACCGCTGTTCTAGCATAGTTTGTGCCAGATACTTCAGTCCATGAGGCTGTTTCGCCATCGCTGATTGCTGTGTAAAGACCAACATAAAGGTTTGCTGGACTTGTGAAATCACGTGTGCCTTTTCCCAGTACGTGATCGAGTACTTCGTTCTCTAAATAATTTGTTGCATTGCTCATGCTTTTTTCTCCTTAGAATTTTGTAATTACAATTTGTATTTCATTAGTTGCTGTAAAAGTTGAATCTGCAACTAACCTATATGAATTTGATCCACCTGGTGTTACAATAAGATTAACAGGTATACTTTCCATAGAATTTAGTACCCATGTAACCTGTTTTAAGCTACTGGCTCCTGTAACATCTTTAAAATCAAAATCTCTTTGACTTCCGCTATTTTGTCCAAATTGAACTTGTAATAGATATCTACCAGCACCTAATGTAATAACACCAGTGGTTCCGTCAACAGATACAATAGAATCTAAATCACTGGTTTCACTAAATGTTACATTGTATCTATAATAAGTTGCAATCCCGGTATCATAAGTTCCATTACTGGTTAGAATGGCAATGCTTGGACCACCGCTTGATGCTGCTCCAGGTTCCCATGCACCTGAAGTTGAATTATAGGTGAGAATATCACCATTGTTAGGCGAGGCAATATCAAAAGTATCAATGATGCTGTTTACATTGTCGATGT
>Ga0099848_1001027_pt1 | contig 13044 bp, 15 predicted proteins | sample CB_VirMetaG_3_FD_78179 | JGI IMG/M metagenome (GOLD analysis project Ga0099848, IMG submission 78179) | Freshwater to marine saline gradient viral communities from Chesapeake Bay - CB_1508_1S Viral MetaG | ecosystem: Environmental > Aquatic > Marine > Coastal | place: USA: Chesapeake Bay... | reverse complement strand
CCAGATATTATAAAACGTATTGTAGAAGAAAAACGCAGTTTGTCTGACACAGTTTATTTGTTAAACAGCGAAAGTGTACATGACTACAAAGAACACACAGGTAAAGATATAGGTGTACTTGACCATTATATAGGTGTTGCCGCAGGCTTTAAAGGCGTACTGCTATTAAAGGTCAATGGATTTACAGACACAACTACTATTACATACGTAGATGTAAGCCAAGCAGGACTACAGTTTCAACAGTATCTATTAGACAACTGGAACGGTGACTTGGGCAATTATAAACAAGTTACTGACAACTTCCAGGCTCTACATCCTGAGTATAGATACGCATGGCGATCCTGGAACTCATGGGATAGTGAAGTACAGTCGTTTTTAGATCAAAGTCAAGTAACTAAACAAGAGTTTAAAGAACTTTGGGAAAAGACAAGCAAATTAAAACACAACTTTGTGTGTGCTGACTTCTTAGATATGGACATTACTGCACATATAAACTACGAAAATAAAAATGTTTATGTATGGTTAAGTAATGTTTTTGACATGCAGTGGACATCTTTTATGATAGGCAGGAAACATGCTCATAGAAGAAAAGACGTTATGTTAAAAAGTTTATCAAGTTCAAATAATAATATTGTTATTGAGTATTCTGGGCAATATACTGTCTATAACTCTGTTGCATAATATTTGAAAATTGCCAGTGCGGAGCACCATGTACAATCATATGGTATCTTGGTTCATCGCTTCGATTCCAAACACAATGGTTGTATGCATTATTAAATGCCATAACGGTTCCTGAATCCTTAAATGGTACAGTGCCTATATTCTCCATAACCATTTTACATTCATCTGGATTATTTAAACTAATATTGATAGCGGCAATTTCAAAGTGTATGCCATCACCATCGTTATGCGGAGTGATATATCCACCTGGTGCTAGGCGCATGAAACGTAACCTATCGTATGCAGTATAAGGAAACGTGGTTTTAAAATAATCTGCGGCAATGGGACACATATCTGCCAACTCAGTCCAGTGTTTATCTGTTCCTGCTAGTTCTGGATATATACTGTCTGCATCTGTACAAGTTAGACATAAGCCATGTAAACACAAACTAGACCATCCACTACTATAACCATCGTCTCTGTGTTTAACAAATAAATGGTCCACACGTTTAATTTCTTCTAGAATAGCCTTCCAGGGACCATCAATATTGAGTGGTAAGTAGGGTATTGTGTTTGTGAATGTTTCGGGCCAGTTGTAGGTTTTGTCTACATGCTCATTAAAAAATGTTTCAAGTTCCATGAAAATATTTATTTTGGCTTAGCTATGGTTGATTTTAAATACAACTTGCTATATAATACAGGCATGAAAAAATACATTCATGTTAATCAAAACGTAATTAAAAGTAATTTAAAAAAACAGAGACTTGATCCTGAATTTATAGATGTGGAGCCAACCATAACTATCAAAGAGGGAAAGAAGAATACATACTGTCACGAAGTGGAAATACTAGGACCTAGCCGAGTAATTTATGGTGTTAACGGTAAGCAAATACTAAGCTGTGGTGCTAGAGTTGTAATCGAGACAGAGAGTGACGTTAAGATAATTAGATAAGGAGACAGACACATGCAAGTTCATTATGTACCGAACGTAACATGGAATACACGAGTAAGAGACGAAAGTGTTGGTGGTGACAACCCTTACCGTTGGCAAGAAGTTACCACTGAAGACCTTTTTGCAAATAAGAAAGTAATTTTATTTTCTTTACCAGGAGCATTTACTCCTACTTGTTCTACATACCAGTTGCCAGGTTTCGAAAAAATGTACAACGATTTCAAAGACCTAGGTATAGATGAAATCTACTGTATGTCAGTAAACGACTCATTTGTAATGAATGCGTGGGCTAAATCACAAAACTTAGAAAATGTAAAGGTTATTCCAGACGGTAATGGAGACTTTACACGACACATGGGTATGCTAGTTAATATGAGTGGTGCCACATTTGGCTATCGTTCATGGAGATATGCTGTGGTAGTGGATAGTGGAAAAATTACTCATTGGTTTGTTGAACCTGGTAAACAGGATAACTTGCCAGCCGATCCCTACGGCGAGAGTGCACCAGAAAATATCTATAAGGTATTATCAAGTACGAGTGGTTTATAATTACAAGATAGAAAAGGCGGCTTCGGCCGCTTTTTCATTTACGTTCTTATAGAAGTGTTCTATACCTAATTCTAACTCTGGGTGCCATGGATACTTTTCGGCACCTTTCTTTCTACCCTGTGTAATTAATCTAACTGCTTCAGCATCTTCTGCCGCCGCAACGTTATAGGCCGCTATTTGTGCCTCCACAAACTCAGGGTCAAATCCAACTACTTCATCACTGTGAAAATACTCTACAACATTAACACTGGTGTCTGTGGTAGCGCCAGGCCATATAGTACTCATTACAATAGTATTGGGATACCACTCTAACATTATGTTAGGATAGATTGCCAACCATAGTGCGCCGTGTGTTGTTTCTGGGTAGCGTTCTGCTACAATGTTTTCTAAACGTCTAAACTCTGCATTAGGGTTTTGCCCCAAGCGTGTTGTGATAGGACATTCCTGTAGACTCCAGTTGTTGCCAAAGTACCACTTGTAACTGTTCATATCTATAAAGTTACCCAGTCCTGGATGGAATGGTTCCACATGATATAAATCCAAATATATTTCCATAAACACCTGCCAACTGCTGTCCAAGTTTGCTACTTCGGTATTGGTATGCACATAGTTGTCAGTGTTGAACATTGCATCAAATGGCTTGGGCAACACTATGTCAGGAAAGTCCTCGGTAAACACAAAGTTATTCCAAGTTTTAGTTGCTCTTGATTTCAAACACTTGTTGCTAAAGTTAATACCCTGTAGTACGCCCGCTTGGTCGTATGTCCATCTGTGTATGGGACAGGTTAAGAAGCCTGTGTAGTCCTGTCGTTGCTCAACCATTCTAGCACCGCGGTGTGCGCAATGGTTTTCAAACAGAGTAATTTTGTTGTCGTAATTAGCCGCTAGCCATTCGTTGTTAAACTGTGCTAGTGGTGCTACAGTATTATTAGGTAGACAAAGTGTTGATGTCAAGTATGTCATGATATTCTACTTATCACAGATTATAGAGTAAATAAAGTTATCTTCCTATAGTATTTTACACATTTTTATTATATAATAGCTCAATGATATACACATTTGGATGTAGTGTTACAAAATGGTATTGGCCTACCTGGGCAGACTGGTTAAGTGTGTACAAAGGTCCCGTAACCAACTTAGCCTACAAAGGTTATGGTAACGACAATATCTATTATACATTACTCGACACCATAGACAAAATTAAAACCAGTGATCAAGTAATGATCATGTGGACTCAGAATCATAGATTTAATTACTGGTATGATCAGCAATATGTAGAACAACACGATATCAAAAAGTTCTTTCCGGAAACTGATGGAGAGCTTTGGTATAGTAACAAACCATATACCGGCATGTATAGGACACACCCCAATTACATGCCAAGTTTAACTCATATGATGTTTGATGAGTTTCGCACTATCTATAATACTCAACTGCTACTAGAACAACATGGTTGTGATTATAAGATGATGTTTGTTCACAATCCTTTCTTAGATTGTAGGCCTATATACAGTCCTACATTTAAAATGACCTGGACAAAAAAAGAAATTATCAGCGAAAAAGAACTCGAAGTTGCAAAAGAAGCCGTGGCGTTGAAACCATTTAATAACCTTTTAAAACGTATCAATTGGGAAAACTTTGCCAGTGCTCCAACTGATCCTTTTGATCCGTTAACTTATACAGGAATGTGGGAGTACTTTTTTAATAAGAAAGAATACTTAATTTATGCACACGACACCGATCCACATCCTGCTACGTTGGTCTATCACGATTTTGCTCTTGATAAAATATTAGGTTGGGAATTCAGAGACTCGCCACATAGACAAATAGCAAAAGACATGAGTTATGAATCTTTAAGTATGCCAATGCCTGAGTTTACACAACAAGATTTTATTGGCAAACCAGAAACACTATTACTACGTAAGAACTTAAACAATAAACTTAATGAACTCAGACGTTATTAAAAACTTTTATAGCGAACTGGCCTTTCCTGGACATTACACTTGGGAAGATATACAGTTCTATGAACAGGAAGGTATACACAATATATACCTACGTGAAATAGATCGCCACTTACAGCATGACACAGATATACTTGATGTGGGCTGTGGTACAGGCTTAGTTAGTAATCTATTTGCCAGTCGTTATCGTAGTAGATTTACCGCAGTTGACTTTAGCGACAGCATAGACTATGCTCGTAAGTTTGCCAAAACAAACAACATTGACAACGTAAACTGGGTAAAGGAAGATTTCTTATCGTTCCACTCTGACAAAAAATTTAACACAATAATCTGTTGTGGAGTGCTACATCATATACCCAACTATAAAGAAGCACTAAAAAAGATTAAATACTTATTAAAGCCAGGCGGACAACTACTACTAGCCTTATACAATCCTTGGGGCAAATTTCTTAAACGCTATTTTACAATCAAGTACCATTCACCGATACTGTACAAGGATCAAGAACACAATCCATTTGAACTAAGTTTTACTCGTCAGCAGACACTAAAGATGTGTGAGGATCTACAGTTTGAAGCAGTAGTACCCAGTTGTTATAATAGATTTGTTGACCTGCATGCTCTGTTTAACAATCAAAACGGAGGCTTGGCACTATACGTATTCAGGAAATGAAAAACATAGTCATAGCGAATTTCCCTCGCTTTAACAATCAGATATGGTTACCAGTATTATGGGCCAGTGCTAAAACATACTACGAGCGCAATGGCGAGCGTGTTAACGAATGGCACTGGGAACCTAGTCTGTTGGATATCTACAGTGAAGAATACTTTGATGACATTTGTGATAGACTGCGCAAATTAAAACCCACTATATTTGCTATCAGTTTGTACGTTTGGAATTACAAAATTAGCCACCGTGTAGCAGAATGGGTAAAGACCACTTTCCCTGATTGTTTGGTTATCAGTGGTGGACCACACCAATATTTCAAACACGATATGGATTGGTTCAAGGACAAGTGGTATATTGATGCTAGTCTGCCGGGCGATAGTTATGGTGAAATCTGTTTTAAAGAAATACTAGACAATTACGATAATGGAAAAGTAGATTGGGAACAGGTAACTGATCTGCATTATCCTATAGGCAAGCAACGTAGGGTACAGCGTAGTCGCAAGACAATGACCAAAAAAGAAGAGCGTGTATACGATTATGATTATACTGTATACGCTAGTCAAGCAGAATACATAGAACAGTTTGTAGAGTTTCAGCGCAGTAAAACACCCCATGCAATACTACTAGCACTACTAGAAACAACACGTGGTTGTCCATATGGATGTACCTATTGCGATTGGGGCGGAGGTACAAGCACAGCAGTTATCAAACGTGGACTAGACAAAGTCAAGGCAGACATAGACTGTTTAAAACAGTACTACCTGGACTTCTTGTACATAGGTGATGCTAACTTTGGTATATTTGAAGAACGTGACATTGATATTATTCGTCACCTAACTGATCGCCCTTGGTGGAGTAAGCAACGTTTTAAAGTAGGCTATGGAGGCTTTGCTAAGACTGCCAACCGCATGGATGCAGTACGTGAGATTGTGCGTCTTGACGTTGAAGCAGGACTAAGTCAGCAGAAAGAAATTAAACTTAGTATGCAGACACTCGATGATGAAGTGTTAGAAAATATTGACAGAAAGAACATACCGCTGGACATACAGTTAGGCGCACTGGAGCCTATTGCTCGTGACAACAAACTGCCTATGTATGTAGAAATTATTATGGGCTTGCCAGGTATGACCTTGGACAAGTTTTACACAGACTTTAATATACTAGGCGACCGCAGACTTAGTCTACAGTTCTTCGAATGGATACTGTTACCTGAAACACCTGCGTATGCTAGAGACTATAGAGAGCGGTACGGCATTCTCAGCATAGAAAAGACTAACGGTTGGACTGACTATGAATTACATGGACACGCTAACATTGTAGTAGGTGCAAAGAGTTTTACAACAGATGATTACCTGCAGATGTTGTTAAGCGCCAGTATGTATCGTATGCTTATACAAGGCGGGTATTATCGCAACACCATAGAAGAAATACTAGGTCAAGGTGTGCGTGTAGGCGAATTGATTAGAACAGTTATTGAAGAATTTTATTATGTACAGTTACGTGGACATGCTGATCAAGTACGTAAGGACTGGCAACATATATTAGATAACAGAGAAATACCCTGTCAAACTATTGTAGCCAACGAACGTGTATATATAGGTTGGTACTTTGTTGCATTGGCATTTCATAATCCTGAAGAGTTCACTGCACCACTTATAAACTTCTTACAACACAAGTATAATATCAAGTTAAATACAATAGAACAAGATCAAAAATTTACAATTAACTGTACGAACTTCAATAAAAAATACTTAAAGTTTCCATACGTTTACGATTACACAAAAGATGACAACAGTCGTCATGACTTTGATTATTTTTTAAGTTTGTTCCAACATTTTTCAGAGTCGGGTAAAATCTTCTCTGGTAACAAGAAATTATTAGGTGTAATATAATGTATAAAGAACGTGTAACTTGGGTCCATCATTGGGGCGACAAAACATTTAGTTTTAGAACAACACGCAACCAAGCGTTTAGATTTAATGCTGGCGAGTTTGCTATGATTGGGTTAGAAGCAGACGGTAAAAAGATTCTACGTGCCTACAGCGTAGCCAGTGCGCCGTGGGAAGAACACACAGAGTGGTTAAGTGTTAAAGTACAAGACGGTGAACTGACCAGTAGACTACAGCATTTGAAAGTAGGCGATGAAGTTATTATGATGCCCAAATGTACAGGCACACTACGCAACGAAGCATTAACACCAGGTGGTACACTATGGATGTTGGCCACAGGCACAGGGCTTGCTCCGTTTATGAGCCTTATACGTGACATAGACACACTGGAGCAGTGGAACAAGATTAATATTGTACACAGCGTTAGAGAGCGACACGAGCTGGCCTACTACGAACAGTTAAACACAAACTTTGATGGTACAGACATATATGAAATGGTTGCTCGAGTGTTGACCTACCGCCCTATTGTTACAGGTGAAGGCGAAGAACGCATAACAGACAAGTTATGGCGTGAACGTTTACCTGTTAAAGCACAAGACAAAGTAATGATCTGTGGTAACATGCGTTTCAACGAAGACATGATCAAATGGTGCGAGCACATGGGTATGAAGGAAGGCACACTTAAGAACCCAGGTGAGTATGTTATTGAGCGAGCATTTATTGACCCTTCATGAAAATACTTTTCTTAGGCAATAATCAAAGAAATACTGATGAGTCTGTTAGTTATCTTGCTGACTCTAAGTTATCGGTCAACAATGGGCTAATAGAAGATAGTAATTTTGTCCCAACTGAGGACGGGTATTATCACACATCTATTGCGGATATTAATTTTGGCGGTATAGTTAAATTAAGCAAACATTTTGATCAAGTTCAAATGCTAGACCAACCCTACCAAGAATGGAGTAGTTGGAAATTATTGTTATCTACTTATAAAGTTTGTAAAGAACTTGAAAAAAATAACATACAAGTTATTTTCAAGAATAATAAAAATATTCGTTCATTGGAATACTTTGATCGGCTAGTAGACGAAAACAAAAGTTTTTGTATCTATCCTTGGATGCACTTCATCGAAGAACATGGTAAAAATGTTTTATGTGCCAGAAGCAGTTATAAAAAAGTATGCGGCAGAACAGAATCCATGGAGAACTGGGACACAAATCCAGAATATGTTCGCATAAGAAATCAAATGTTAAATGGTGAAAAAGTTGATGACCACTGTAAGTACTGCTATAACTTAGAGGCTAAAGGCATTGAAAGCTATAGACAGTTTGAAACTAAAGAGTGGGCCGCAAAACTAAATCTACAGTCTATAGATGATGTAAAAAAGATAACACACCCGTACTATTATGAGATTAGACTAAGCAATAAATGTAATCTCATGTGTAGAGGATGCAAGCCTGAGTGGAGTCATTTGATTGCTCGAGAATTTGCAGAAAATGGTATCGAGCACCCTATCAAACAAGTGCTTGAATATTCAAGTCTTGATGTTGTTGATATAGATAAACTGACCCCACAATCAAGAATTTATCTAACAGGTGGAGAGCCCACAGTAATGTCAGAAGTGTATGAGTTTATGCGTAACTGCGTAGAGGCTAATAAGATAGATTTTGAATTTACATTAGGATCAAATGCACAATCAATTACCCCTGGCTTTATAGAACTAGCAAGACATTTTAACAGTATTAAGTTTGCTATAAGCCTCGACGGATTTGGTAAAGTAAACGACTATTGGCGTTGGAAAAGTGATTGGAACACCGTTACACGTAATATGAAGTTGCTTGAAAAAGAAGGTCATCATATTTCAATTAATATTGTACCTGGAATATATAACGCAACTAACTTACATCTATTATATGAATACTTAGATCAAGAATTCCCAATGGCAGGTATGTACTTACAGATAAATCATAATCCGTGGCAAAGTGTGTTTAACCATCCAAATAAAGAAATGGTAATAGAGTCAATGGAGCGTTGTCGTAAAACCAACGTTTATCTAACAGATGGTAAAAGTAACCGTACCACAATAGACAGCATATATAACCATTACGCGGATCCAAATTTCGAGTATGATCCGGTTGCTCTTAGAGAGTTTTTTATGTATAATGATAAACTGGATAAAGCAAGAGGTAGTCAGTTAGGAGACTACATTCCAGAATTAGAAGCATGTAGAAGTTTAGTAACATGAGTTACTACCGTGTAACAGAAAGTTGGGATTTACATTATTCACACGATGAAGAGTTAGATCCAAATTATAATCCTGCACGAGAGAAAGGTTATAGTATTGCGTGGACAGAAGAAGAACAGAATTTATGGCATGATTATATTTCAAATTTAGTAAAAGAAGATAGATTTATTTTGCCATCAATTGATTACGAAGGAATGCAAACATATTCAGAATACTATCCATTAAAAGATAGTACTATATATGTTGTAAAAAAGTTTAAAGATTTAGAAGGTGCACAGGGTTATGTAAACATAATGAAAAGTTTAGGTGATCCTGTTGTAATGAAAATAGAGTTTGTTGCGGGTATGGTGTAATGGTAACCCGAGACCTTGCCAAGGTTTAGTTGAGAGTTCGATTCTCTCTACCCGCTCCAGTGTTCGGTTCGTCTAGCGGTCTAGGACTCCGCCCTTTCACGGCGGCAACACGGGTTCGAGTCCCGTACCGAATGCCAACACGGTGCGTTAGTTCAGTTGGTTAGAATACAGCCCTGTCACGGCTGTGGTCATGGGTTCGAGTCCCATACGCATCGCCATTACTATACATTAACCCAGAATTTTATTCCGTAACGTTTAGGACCAAAGTTACATATTTGATGGTAAGATTTGTCTGAATTAATCAACAACCAACCTTTTTCAAACCCAGAAGGTACTACAACACCGTGTGTACTTTCCCAATTATCAAATACCGTGCCTCTTGTTAATGAATTTTCTGAATCAAAATATATCAGTCCAAGAGCAATGATTTGGTTTATAGGTTCGTCTACGTGTGCTCCTCCAAATTTATAATTTTCTGACACAACATAAAAATTTGATGTCATTTTTGTATTTTTCATTAACCAGTCTACAGTATATGTTGGATGTTGTTTGACAAATACTTCGTTTGACACTAATAAGGAAAATAACTGTTGTTTGAAATCTCGTGAGAAAAATTGATTCCAATATTGGTAAAGATCCGATAATTTGTCAGTCGGAAGAAAATCCCCAATATAATTATTATTAGAATGGTGTAAATTCCAAGGAGTATTTTCTTGTTCTAATTTATTCTTTATATGACTCGCATCAACAGAAGTTTCTGCGAGTTCTAGCATATACAGATGTTTGTCAATTTGGTTTGGAATTATTTTCATAGAAATATTTATTGACTAATACGTAGACAGAGCATATAATTAACAACATGGAAGAGTGGATGAGTGGTTGAAATCACATTCCTGCTAAGAATGCATACGGGGATAACCTGTATCGAGGGTTCGAATCCCTCCTCTTCCGCCAGAATAACAAGAGGCAACTATGATAAAGAAAAAATGGAATTCACTAACACACCTAAGCGGTAAGCCCAGACTGGGACCGTTAAGTGTGCCTAAGTTAGAAGAACTACTTGGTAGATGCAGACCAAGGATGAAAACAAAAATTATGAACGAGTTAGCAAAGAGAAGTAAATAGTAGGATGCAGTCTGCATTGTGCTGGCATAGCTCAGTTGGTAGAGCACCTGATTTGTAATCAGGATGTCCCGAGTTCGATTCTTGGTGCCAGCACCACTTCTTACTTTTCTTAACAATATATGAATCACAAATGCCTGGGTGGCGAAATAGGTAGACGCAAGGGACTTGAAATAAAAAATTGAGTGCCCTAGAGGAAACTTTAGGAGTAGAACTCGTCAAATTCGGTGAAGGCTGTAAAATGCTAATACCGAGCCAAGCTTCAGTAGAAATACTGTTGAAGGTGTAGAGACTAGACGGCGAGCATCTAAAGCGAGAGCTATGATGAAGATATAGTCCAGACCACAAACTTAACAGGTAGCGAAAGCTATAGTGGTAAGAAAATCCCTCGGTAGTAATACCGTGCCGGTTCGACTCCGGCCCTAGGTACCAAATTATAAGGAACAGTATGTCACTAGTACCAATGGTAATTGAAACAACGTCAAAAGGTGAACGTGCCTATGACATCTACAGTCGCTTACTAAAAGAGCGTATCATTATGCTCAACGGACCTGTAGAAGATACAATGAGCAACTTGATTGTTAGCCAATTACTGTTCCTAGAATCAGAAGATCCAGACAAAGACATTAATCTATTTGTTAACAGCCCAGGTGGTGTTATCACAGCAGGTATGGCCATTTATGATACTATGCAGTTTATTAAATGTGATGTGGCTACTTTTGTTATTGGACAGGCCTGTAGTATGGGATCATTCCTAGCACAAGCAGGTACAGCAGGCAAACGACACATACTGCCCTACGCTAGACATATGATACATCAGCCCAGTGGCGGCACACGTGGTATGCAAAGTGATATTGAAATACAGTATCACGAGATCACTAAAATGAAACACATCTTAACTGACCTGTACGTTAAACATAATTCAGCAGGTAAGACCTACGAAGAGTTTGCTCGTGATATGGATAGAGACACATTCATGAGCGCACAGGAAGCACTAGAATATGGACTTGTAGACAAGATCATCGATAAACGACCTTAGGAGATGTCATGGCAACTAAAAAGGAAAAAGAAGAACTAGTAGAAGTACTGAAGTTTACACCACGTACATACACTATTAGATTTTGGGGATACGGTATGGAACACGCCTGCGGTCACGTTCCTAATCAATCCAGTATTGCTTATCTACAGGAAAACGATATTGACTTTGAAGAAGCGATGTTTATGGACTCAGACGAATGGACTGAAGCAGGGCACCCACTAGAAAAACATCCACTTATGGATCAAGAAACTGGCGAATACTTTCGAGACTGGTCAGAAGCTGATAACTGTGGTCGTGTCTGGGGTGTAGAGATGAGCGATCATTGCCACATGACCATTTACGATGAGAATGAAGTTGAGGTAGTTGAAATTGGTTTGGGATCGCAAGAACTGTACGACAATGGTATTGAGTACGATTGGGCCTATGAGTGTGATGTAGACAATCCAGAGTCTGCAAAAGCCTGGATGGAAGATGGTAGATATCTTGTACACTCTCGCAGTTCAGAAAAAGGCACGTTCTGGGAATGTGAACTACCACTTACACAACCACTAGACTTAAAGAAACTTGCACTAACTGGCTATGCTGTCAATGACTGGCAAGCCTGTCTTGGTATGGTAGTGTATGATGGACAAGACCTAGACAACTATGGTGGTGATACTACAGGTAAAGGCATTGAGATGGAACTTATCGACTTGGAGGACTGGGTTTGAAAGTAGGATTTACCTGTAGCACATTTGATCTACTTCACGCAGGACACGTACAGATGTTGCGTGATGCCAAAGAACAATGCGACTATTTGATATGTGGACTACAAGTTGACCCCACACTGGACAGACCTGAAAAGAATTCACCTGTACAGACTGTAGTAGAACGTTACGCACAACTACACGCAGTCAAATACGTAGATGAAATTATACCTTATGCTTACGAGCGTGACCTAGAGGATATACTGTCTATGTATCACATTGATGTACGCATACTAGGCGATGAATACAGGGATAAAGACTTTACAGGCAAAGATATTTGTAAAAAACGAGGCATACAACTATACTTTAATAAACGGGATCACAGATTTAGCTCTAGTGATTTACGTAAAAGAGTAACAGCAAAAGGGTCCAAATGAGACCCTTTTTTAATAAGTATTTGTATGCTGGTCGATTTGCATCATACCTTCCAGTACCACGCAACTGTGCCGTGGCCTGGAAAACCGGACAATCTGCAGGTAGATTGGGTCTGGGGTATTGAGCAAATTGAAGACTGGCTTCAACAGTGTATTGGTTCAAGACATCATGTATGGGCATGGGACGATTGCCCAATTACATATAACTTAGGAGTGGCATTCAAATGGAACAGAGACAAAACACTTTTTATTCTTACTTGGGGAACATAATGAACTGGAAAGAAAGAATAGTTGGTTTAATATTTTGTTTGACATTGTTAGGTATTTTAATGTGGGCTATGATCGCAACACAAGGTTGGGCAGGTGTTACAGGCACAGCCGCACCACAATCAGGTGCTAACATAAAGCCAGCAGGCGAATTGGTTGCTAAACAGAATAACTGTTTATCCTGTCATCGTGTAGATATGAAACTAGTAGGCCCTGCATT
>Ga0099848_1001026_pt1 | contig 13053 bp, 14 predicted proteins | sample CB_VirMetaG_3_FD_78179 | JGI IMG/M metagenome (GOLD analysis project Ga0099848, IMG submission 78179) | Freshwater to marine saline gradient viral communities from Chesapeake Bay - CB_1508_1S Viral MetaG | ecosystem: Environmental > Aquatic > Marine > Coastal | place: USA: Chesapeake Bay... | reverse complement strand
TAGGATTATTTGTTACTCCTGCTTTTTGTCTAGGAGTTCTATCGAAAGATTGTAACGATCCGTCTAAATCTTCATAATAAGTGCCAGTTTGGGCTACAACTTGTTCATATACGTCTGGTGGGATGTCACTAACTGGCTTACCAATATATTGGCTAGGAAATCGGCGTGCCATATTAGATCCCCAGTGCTTTAGATAGTGTCGCCTGTTTAGGAATATAGATTTTTTTACCTACACGAAAATCCCAGATTGGGTCTTCGATTGCGTTGGGGTTCCTAACTGCAAACACCCACCATAGATTCTGATTGCTGTACAGGTCATAAGCTAAAAGATCAGGTCTGAACTGGTATGTTGCATTGATGGTAAACAGAACATCATCAGCATAACTGGGAATAGGTCTAGGCTCGTAGATATCTAAATATGTTCCCTGCATCCTTGTCTGTGCATAGGGACTATCTTGTCTGTATTCTACAGTCATTATGGCATCCCTCCCTTGCCTGATGCTTCACCAATAAGCTCTCCTCTTGCATATTTCTCTAATCCAAACTCAGTTTGACGCTTTCTGCTGATAACTGGTAACAATGTTACATTTATAGTAATTAATGATGGAACTCGAGTTGTTGAATCAACACCGTTGTTGCCACCAGCAACTTTAGCATTAATGTAATCAATACCTTGTTCAAAATCTTGTGTAGTGTTAGAAATTACCACTGGAACGCTGTTAAACATATACGGGCCATGAGCACTAAATCTTAGCACAGGCGGTGGTGTGCCGCGATTTGTGTCTTGACCAAAGAAGCTCTTGGTAGCACTTTTTAAGAAATGCAGGACACTCAACAAATATTCTGCTTCTGCAGGAGTATTAGCAGTAAATTGTCCAGTGCAGGTTATCTGTTCTATCGTACTTTGGCCATAGCTCTGACTAGCATAGTTATTGTGGATAACCTGGTTGCCAGTATATGCGGCGCTGTATCCTACGTTAATACTAGGAGTATAAGGCCACACAACACCGTCAGTAGTTGTTAATGGCCTAAGCAATTCATTTGATGGATCTCTGTATAAAATATTGCCAGCGCCAGGGCTAAGTGCTAGTCTTGCTCTAGTATCAATGTCGCTGCCAAATCTTGCAGTTGCAACACTGCCATTGGGAAGAACACTGTTTGCTCCTCCAGGGTTAAGTTGACTGTTAATTAGTCTGTTTGCCTGAGAACCAAGATATCCCCTGGCAGCCTTAGAAATAAATCCATCGCCAGGAATAGCTTTGCTCAAACCTTTTTGAACTGCACTACTAGTTGCGTCCTGAACCGCTTCAGTTATATTGTTAAAATTAAAAGCCATAAATACTGCATTCCTTAATTGCTATTTGTATTTATTGGTTGTATAATAGTAGTATATTATAAAAGGGAGTGCTATGAGAAAACGTAAATATCTAAGCAATCGAGACATTTTAGCAGAAATACACAAGAGTAAAACTACGTACTGTAGTTACCTTGATGAGTCTTTTAATCAATTTGACATTATTTTACCAAATATTGAACGCATTAACATTAGAACTATTGCACAAGCAAAACGCAATCGAGCTGCTCGGCTAAGTAGAGACGCATATGAGGAAACTTATATGAGCGGCGATACCAGTGTTAAGCAGGCAGAATTTCTAATTGATTGGAAACAAATTCCAAAAACAGACTTGATCTTTAGAATTATGACGTTTGATCATATCCCACTTCAGCCAAGTAGAAAGAAAACCCCTAAAACAGTTGCTGACCATCACACACAGTGTAATTTTCCTCCATTTCAACACTGGAAGTTTGACGAGAACGATGAATTAATTTGTGTAGGCAAAAGTCACTGGGAAGGTGGATTACAAAACGGATCCTTTAACAAGGAACACGGAGCGATGACAGACAAACTTGCTATGATGTTTATAAAACTGGTTGAACGATATGCAAGCAGAAGTAACTGGCGGGGATACACTTATAACGACGAAATGCAGGGTGCAGGATTACTTCAGCTGAGTCGCATTGGATTACAGTTTGATGAAAGCAAAAGTGACAACCCGTTTGCTTACTATACTGCGGCTATTACAAATAGCTTTACCAGGGTTTTAAACCTTGAAAAGAAGGGCCAGCGTATTCGTGACGACATCTTGGAACAAAATGGTTTAAATCCAAGTTATACTAGGCAAAACGAAAACGACGAAAGGATGAAGGTACTTGCTGAATTACACGATACAACTCCAACTGAAACAACTACTATTGAAGTAAAACAGAAAAAATGAACCTATTTAAACGAGCAATATTTTTTACAGACGTGCATTTTGGTTTGAAAAGCAATTCTAGACTACACAACCAGGATTGCTTAAACTTTGTCGATTTTGTCATTAAAACTGGCAAAGAGCAAAACTGCGAAACCTGTGTGTTTTTAGGGGACTGGCATAACAACCGTGCTAGCCTTCAAATTGGCACACTAAACTATAGTGTTCAAGCTATTGATAAACTCAGCGCGGCGTTTGATCAAATCATCTTTATCCCAGGCAACCACGACGAACATTACCGTGACACTCGTGAGATGAACAGTGTTGTTTGGGCAAAGAAGTATGACAACGTCAGAATATTTGACGAGATTACAACTGTTGATGATGTTTGCATTACGCCCTGGCTAGTTGGCGACGAGCATAAACAGATCAAGAAGATCGAAGCCAAATATATGTTTGGGCACTTTGAACTGCCTAGTTTTTATATGAACGCTATGGTGCAGATGCCTGATGTTGGTGATTTGCGCCGTGATGATCTTAAATGTGAGACTGTGTTTACTGGTCATTTCCATAAGCGTCAAACTAACAAGAACATTACATACATTGGCAATGCTTTCCCTCACAACTATGCTGACGTTGGTGACGACGACCGCGGCTGTATGATATTAGATTGGGGCAAGGATCCGGTTTATATTGCTTGGCCTGATGCACCCAAGTATAGGAAGTTTCGACTCAGTGAGATACTTGAAGATACAGACCAGCTACTGCAATCTAACATGTATTGTCGTGTTGAGATTGATGTCGACATTAGTTACGAAGAAGCAACATTTATTAAAGAGCAGTTTATTCCACAGTATAACTTGCGTGAGCTTAGTTTAATTCAGAGAACTGACATTGAAGAGCATTCCCAAACATTTGATGGCGAAGTAAACTTTGAAAGTGTTGATAGCATAGTAACTAGCCATCTTACTCAACTTGAAACTGCTCAATATGACAGACAACTAATGCTAGACATTTACAGGAATCTATAAAATGCTTTGGGCTACTGGTTGCAGTCACACATACGGCGACGACTTAGACGACAAGTTGTCTGCTTGGCCATACTTGTTGGCAAAAAAACTTGGCATGAGTTGCAATAACAATGCAGTGTCAGGAGGCAGTAACGAAAGAATACTATACGAATCAGTTAAATCTAACACAAGTGATCTTGCTGTAATTGCATGGACATACAAAGAAAGATTTACTAGATACGACAATTCAAATAACTTTCAAATAAACTTTAACCCTGAATTAGCTCACAGTAAGTATAGTGACCTGTATTATTTTAACCAGTACGGAAAATTACACTATGCACATTGGTCTAATACGTTGTATGAATTTAAAATCTGGCTACAACAAATAATAGTATTGCAGAGGTATTTTGAATCTAAGTCACAAAGATACTTAATGTTAAATGCTGCACAAAATAACTATAATGCATTTTCATCATCCTGGTTAGAGTTTAACAATAATATTAAAGACCTAGTATGCTTTGATGTTATGAATGACGAGCAACTATACCAAGAACACCAAGAAATACAAAAATATATTGCTGAAATTGATATGACATGCTATTATAGTATTAATAATTTCCATATAACTGATCTTCATTCACAATATCCTGTTGGCGACACTAAGCATTTACTCGATGAGGGTCATCAACATCTGGCAGATAGGCTATACAATTGTTTCAGATAAATGCATTATCGGTAAAGAATTTCATGAGCGTGGGCAATCAGACCCAGGCTGTAGACTTTGACCGTAAAGACTTAACGTTAGTGCTTGGTGCTAATTATGATCAAGGAGGTGATGACTCTGGCGCCAGAAATGGCACGGGTAAAACCACAATCATCAATGCACTCAGTTATGCTCTTTACGGTCAAGCCTTAACTAACATCAAAAAAGATAACTTAATTAATAAAACCAACGGCAAAGGCATGATGGTTACTGTTGATTTTGAAGTTAATGGTGTTGCTTATAGGCTTGAACGTGGACGTAAACCAAACGTCTTAAAATACTTTATTGCTAATCACGAACAGGAAAGCACTGAGTCACAACAAGGTGATAGTAGAGAGACACAAAAAGAAATTGAACGTATGCTTGGCATGAGCCATGACATGTTTAAACACCTCGTCGCTCTAAACACTTACACTCAGCCTTTCCTGAGTTTGGGAGCAAATGATCAACGTGCTATTATAGAGCAGTTGTTGGGCATTACCTTGCCCAGCGAAAAGGCAGATTCTCTTAAAGAGATGACACGCCAGACTAAGGACTTGATTACCCAAGAAGAGTTTCGTATTAAAGCAGTGGAAGATGCTAACCGTAGAATTCAGGAGCAGATTGACAGTGCTAAAAAGAGACAGAAGCTCTGGCTACTAAAAAGAGACGAAGATGTTGTAAAACTTAAACAGGGTATCGACGACCTTGGTCATGTAGACATTGACAGCGAACTTGAAAATCATAAACTACTAGAAGAATTTTATGATAAACTAAAGGCTGTACAGGAAGCTGAACGCTGGATTACTAGTTTGGACCAGGATGACACAAAACAAACAAAACTAATTGAAAAATTAGACAAGGAAATCCAGTTGTTGTATGAGCACAAGTGTCATGCCTGTGGTCAGGATATTCATGATGACAAACAACAGACTATTGTTGACAGTAAAATATCACAGCGCCAGGATGCCAGCAATCATGTTCTTGATAATGACAAGAAGCGTCAGGAATATATTGCAGTAATCCAAGAGATTGGCGAAGTTGGTTCAGCACCTACAGTGTTTTATGATACGCTACAGGATGCCTACAATCATCGTACCAGCGTAGACGCACTTAAAAAAGAACTAGAGCAACGTGAGAATCAGGAAGATCCATACGACGAGCAAATTCAAGAGATGTCAGACACTGGTGTTGAAGAAGTGTCCTGGGATACCATTAATGACTTAACTAGTATGCAGGATCACCAGGAGTTTTTGTTGAAGCTATTGACAAATAAAGATAGCTTTATACGTAAACGAATTATTGATCAGAACCTAGCGTTCTTAAATACTAGACTCACTTATTACTTGGACAAAATGGGCTTGCCACACAGTGTTAAGTTTATGAATGATCTATCTGTAGAGATACAAGAATTAGGCAGAGACTTGGACTTTGATAACCTGTCACGTGGTGAGCGTAATCGTTTAATTTTAAGTTTAAGCTGGGCATTCCGTGACGTTTGGGAAAGTTTATACCATCCTATTAACTTGCTGTTTATTGACGAGGTTGTTGACAGTGGCATGGATGCAAGCGGAGTAGAAAGTGCCCTTGCAGTACTTAAAAAGATGGCAAGAGATAGAAACAAGAGCGTATGGCTAGTTAGTCACAAGGATGAACTAGCTGGGCGTGTTAATAACTTGATGAAGGTTATCAAGGAAAATGGCTTCACCAGCTACGACACTGATGTGGAGATGGTATAATTCAGATTATCCAGATTAAAATAACAGATAGCATATATACTAGACGATGACAAACTGGATAAAGTCTGACGGCGTATCACTAAACGAAATTACAGTATTGCCTGAAGACTGTGTAGGTTTTGTATACCTTATTACGAATACTAAATCTAATAGAAAATATATCGGAAAAAAACTTGCAAAATTTGCAAAAACCAAGTATCGTATAGTTAAGTTAAAGAATGGCACAAAGAAAAGAAAAAAAATAAAAGAGAAAATAGACTCAGATTGGCAAACATATTACGGCTCATCTAATGAATTATTGGCAGACATCGAAGCACTCGGCAAAAGCTGCTTTACCCGTGAAATACTCTACTATTGTTACAGCAAGGCAGAGTGTAGTTACTTAGAAGCAAGAGAACAGTTTAGGCACAAAGTATTAGAATCAGACGACTGGTATAACGGACAAATAAGAGTTAGAGTCCACCAAAGCCAGCACGTCATTAACGAAGCAAATCAAGACTAAACAGGCTCACACAGAACCCTCATTATCAGCACATAAGATTGATCCGTCAGTTATTTTGGATTGTGGAAAACGCAGGCGCTCCCTGCACACGTACACGTTGTTTCTGTGAACCCTGGGTTCAGCGTAGAATGCTCTGCTGACATTCGAACAACACATATTACTCATAAAAACCCCTTAGCAACAGGAACGAAGCGGGGGATAGAATGTAATCATCGTGTTACGTTAATCGCTAATAACGTAACATAAAGCTGACATTAACCAGGTTAATGTACAGTTTATAGTACATTTGATGTCGATGTAGGTTGGGAAAGGTCAGAGCCCAATGAGTAGTGTAAAATACCTACTTCCAATGTCTTGGCTGTGACATCTCACATGAAGTCAGAAAAGACGGAACCCTAAAACAGGTTCCGTCTGACTGAAACTATCTACATGAAGTATTCATCTATCATATAATATCACGATAAAATATCTTATAATTACAGTAATTAAGACCTGGGAAATGGATTAGTAATAAGAAAAAGTAACACGAACGACAGTGAAGTGTTAGATGAACGTAGTTCATCTCCTTAGTATCGGTTGACAGATAAATTTAACGTATTATAATAGTTTATACAAGAGTTTAAATATTCGACCACATTGTGTGGTGGAGGAAAACTTTATGACAAACAAATATGTAGTAGTAAGAGAAAAAGATGTTATGAATGCCAACTCAGAATCTGAGGCAAGTGAAATTATGGCAATTCTAAGTAGTCAACATCCTCAAGACAAATATTGTATTTTAGAGGTTCATCCTACAAGACCCAAAGGCATGGGCAGAGATCCGGACTTACATTAACATGGATAAAAGAAAACAAGTAGAACTAGAAAGTGCTTTTTTATCATTTTGTAATGTAGCTAATGACCTTGGTTTTGAGTTTACTTATGATAGTAAAATAGAATGTTATCATTCTGGTGAGTCAGCTAATATTATGTCTAATAGAGTTAAGTTAGACCCTAAAGAATTTATTAGCACCGATCCAGAAGATTAAAAAAAAGGCATTCCTGTTTTCTTTGTAGTTTCCAGGTTTCCTTCAACTACATCAGTCATTATTGGCATGTCTGATACTCCAAGTTGCATCATCTCGTTTAAAGTTATGCCTCCGCGCATATACCAGCACATTTCAAATATTCTCTTTTTAATTGTTTTCGCCTCTTGATCCATGCTTTCGAGTTTTTTTACAATCTCAGCATTAGATAAGGTCAAGAGGCTAATGCGAAAAAATTTGATTGGTCAAATGTAAACGGAGTTTCGTATTCATGCTGGCAATCAGGGCACTTTGCGTTAACTGTTTTATTGGGCATCATCTCGTTAATCTTTGCCTGATGCTTTTCAATTTTCTCAAAAACTCCACGATCACTGTTGGTAATAAAATCGTCGATAAAACCAATGTTTGATACTCGTGTTCCGTCAGGCATCAAAATATATTCAATGCTTCCGATGATATTTTTAACTGTTAAACTTGTCATCTTTTCAAAAATCTCATTAAACTTAGTTTGCTTTTGGTCAGCATCTAAAGTCTGATCATTAACCAGAGTTATTAATCTTTGTTGCTCAAACACTTCCAAGTTTGTTGTGTTAGCACTCTTAAACGACTGAGGTTTTAGTTTAATTTTAAGATCTTTAAACTCAATTGTATCTTCGTAACTGCTCAAATCAACTGTAGCATCTAAAAAGTTTCTCAAATCAATTTCATATTGGTTGTATTCTTTACAGCTAGGGCAACTACTGGAATATTCCATTTGTTCACCATAGCTGGCAATTCTAATACTAATTAATGCAGTGTCTAAATCAACAATAGGCATCTCCCAGGCATTTTTAATACTGGGAATACAGTGTTCAATTACATCAACAACTGCCTGTCCGTTCATCAGTGCATCAGGTGATTTTAAGATAAGCTCATCTCTAGTACTCATGCTTAACACTGGTACTTCACCGTTAATAGGCATATCAATAGCCCCTGGAGCGTAATATTTACCTTTGCTGGGCAATGTAATATAAATCTGTGGCGTTCTCATATACCCACTAAGTGGGTTAGTTTCAGTCTGAGATTGTTGTGTCTGTGCTAAAAAATCTTGCATTTGTTGCGGGTTTAAATTGTCTGTGCTCACTTTAGTGATTCTCCTAGGGTAAATACAGTATAAGATAATTTCTGTATATGTATTTATGTGCGTATATTATGTGGTAGTGAGATTTAAAAATTGGCAGTAGACATTAACATTCCAGGTATTGGTGTAGTATCAGCTAATAATGCGGCTCAAGACTCAACCCTTAATGCTATATTAAGTGCTATCCAAGCACAAACAGGCACAACAACTAATGTTAGTTCTGCTGGATTAAGTGCAGCCAACCAAAAAGGTAGCAAGTTAGCTGGTACATTGGGTATTCTCGGCGGCGCCGCTAGCAACACCGGAGACCAAATTGCTGGTGCTGGAAAATCAGCTAGCAACGCTTCGAGCATGTTTACAGCGGCTTCAACAAGAGTCTTTTCTAGCTTTGGCATGCTTGCAAGTCAAAGTACTACAACAGGTGGTATGATGGGTAGTATTGGCAAAGGCATAACATCGCTTGGAGAAACCGCCGCCAGCGCCGTCAAAAAATTCGGGTACTTAGGACGAGGCATGGGCGTCGCCGTCACCGCCGTCAGCGGCACTCTCGGATTGTTAGCGGGTGTGCTTAGTAAAAACATCGAACAATATGAAAAAATACAAGCTGCTGGTGGAAGTTTTGGCTATAGTTTAGAAAAAATGAGACAAATATCACACGAAGCTGGAATTTCTGTTGAAATGATGTCAAATATTGTGCAAAAAGCTGGTCATGAGTTATCCATGTTTGGTGGAACAACAGAACGTGGGGCTCTACAATTTGCAAAACAAAATAAACGCATGCAAGATACACACGGCGATTCTTTATTAAGAATGGGTATTGGGTATCAAGAACAGGGGCAATTACTAGCAGAGTTTATGGGTGACTTAGTTGCGAGTGGGGCAAATCTCTCAGAGTTAGATCCTACTCAACTTAATAACTCTTTTATGACTTTAACTAAACAACAAAAAATGTTTGCTCAATATAATGGCACAACACTTGAGCAAGAACGCCAAAAAGCTAAAGCAAACAAAGAAGATGCACAATTGCAAGCAGCCTTGCTGGGCCTTGCACCCGAGCAGCGTAAAGCAGCAGAAATAGCTATTGCTCAAGCCCAAAGTATGTTTGGCCCTCAAGCCGGTAAAGCAATGAAAGAAATGTTCCTAAATGGTGGCGAGGTGTTTACTGCTGGGTCTGTTGCGCTTCTGGGCGAATTAGGAACAGGTGTCGAGGGCAGTATGCAAGAAATCGTCACTGGTATCAAGGATAAAAGTATAACAAATGAAGAAGAAATGGTAACTGCTTTTGATAAAATGGGCAAATCGTTTGGTCCTGAACAACTTAAAAATATGGCAGAACTAGTTAAAGCGGGTGCAATGGGAGCATCCGGCCCTGTAGTTGATGCACTAACAGGGGCATATATAACAGCAGAGAGAACACTAAACAAGGCTATTAACGAAACATTACCAAAAATACAAGAAGACACGAGAAAGTTAGACTTTAAAGCTGCAGATAAGTTAACTCAAAATGCAATTGAACTGGCCGGGGTTGTTAAAGATTTTCAAACAAAGGTAGACCAAGGGGTAGACAAAATGCTGGGATCCAATGCATTTACTATGGCACTAGATGGCGCCACCAAGGGGTTAAGAGAAGTAACAGGATGGATTGAACTTATCACGGCTGACCCTAGTAAACTTGAAAAACCGACAATCGTGCCCATGATGTCGGATCTTCAAAAATCAATAGTTGATGCTATTCGTACTGGATTTCAATTCGCATTTAGTGCAGCCGAACCAGCTGATCTCTCAACACCACCGCGACCGCCAGTTTCAAGAAACAATATGCCAGATGCATCTCCTCAAGCAACACAAGGGGGCACAGGCAACGACACCCTCGATGGCGGTGCTGGAAACGATACTCTAAATAATACCTCAGTAATACCAAATGATGTTGCTGACGCTATGAGATCTACTCCTGTACTGTTGCAACAATTAACTGAGCAAGTTAGACGTTCAAGTGAAGAAAATTCGAGAGTAATTCAACAAGCTATAATGAATCAATAGTTAAATTAAATTAGGGTAAATACAGTATTAGTGCTATAATATAGTATTATAAAGGAAGATTATTAAAAATGAGCTGGAAAAAATATTTTAAAACCGTTAATGCAAGTCCGCTAACCAACGTTGGTGCGAGTTCAGCCGATGCTTCCGCAAAGTATAGTAACTATTCCAGTAGCTTGCCTGAGGTTTACGTTGGGCATACTAACCGTATTGAACGATACAGTCAGTATGAAAACATGGATGTTGACAGTGAAGTTAACAGCGCACTCGATATTCTTGCAGAATTCTGCACACAGGTTAATGTTGAGAACGGGACAGCATTTGACATTTACTGGAATGAATCACCCAGCGACAGTGAAATTGACACTGTTAAAAAGCAGTTGTTGAACTGGAATAACTTGAACGAGTTTAACAAGCGAGTATTTAAAATCTTCCGTAATACACTAAAATACGGCGATCAGATCTTTATCCGTGATCCAGAGACTTTTGAATGGTCCTGGGTTGAGATGACAAAGGTAAACAAAGTTATTGTTAACGAAAGTGAAGGCAAGAAACCTGAACAGTATGTTGTTAAAGACATTAACCCTAACTTCCAAAACCTCACTGCCACACAACTAAACTACAGTGACGATTATCACAAGCACGGTGATCACAAACAAAGTGGATATGTACAGCCTAGTAGTGTGTATACCAGTCAGAGTTCAAGCTCAGGTAGATTTGACAGAAGTGTTAACGAAACTGGTGTTGATGCAAACCATATTGTGCATTGTAGTTTAACAGAGGGTCTTGATGCTAACTGGCCTTTTGGCAACAGTATCCTTGAAAACATCTTTAAAGTTTACAAGCAAAAAGAATTACTTGAAGATGCTATTATTATCTATCGTATTCAACGTGCGCCAGAACGCCGGGTATTCTATGTAGACGTTGGTAACATGCCAGCACACATGGCCATGGCTTTTGTTGAGCGTGTTAAAAACGAGATCCACCAGCGACGTATTCCTAGTCAAACTGGCGGCGGTGCGAATATCATGGATACAACATACAATCCATTAAGCACAAACGAAGATTACTTCTTCCCACAGACGGCAGAAGGCCGAGGGTCAAAAGTTGAGACACTGCCAGGAGGTACAAACCTTGGTGAGATCGATGATCTCAAGTACTTTACTAACAAGTTGTACAGAGGTTTAAGAATTCCCAGTAGTTACTTGCCTACAGGACCAGACGATAGTGCTCAGCCATACAGTGACGGAAGAGTAGGAACAGCCCTTATTCAAGAGTATCGCTTTAACGAATACTGTAAAAGATTACAGCGTTTAGTAGCAGAAACTTTTGATAAAGAATTTAAAATGTTCCTAAAGTGGCGTGGATTTGAACTTGATAACTCAAGTTTTGAACTACGTTTCAATGAACCTCAGAACTTTAGTAAGTATCGTGAGACTGAAATGGATGGCACACGTATTAGTACATTCACACAGTTAGAAGCCTTCCCATATTTAAGCAAACGCTTCTTAATGTCACGTTACTTGGGTATGAGTGAAGAAGAGATGAGTGAAAATACTAAACTCTGGAAAGAAGAGAATCTGGAAACACCTGAGGCTGAATCAGCAAACATGCGCAGTGTGGGTATTACTCCAGGTGGTATTGAAACAGATCTTGATAACTTTGCACCAGAAGCGCCTATTGAGGGCGAAGGTGCCGAAGGCGGTGGCGAAGAAGGCGGCGCCGGGGAATTAGATGCCGCTGGTGCACAAAGTCCAATTCCAGGTACTCCTCCAGCACCAACTCCGCCAGTTGCGTAATAAATACAGCAACAAGGAGACTAAAGTGTTACTCAAAGATCTTATTACAGAAAACGAGAATGATCCTAGGCATGATAATGCTAAGGATTCAAGTCGTGCTGAGAAGCCAGACACCCGCAAAACTAGACTTACCCTTGAACAAATTTCTAGATTGCGCAAACTCAATGACGTAAAAACTGCTGAGTATCAAGATAGTCTCACTGATATTAAATCTCAGTATGGTGCTCCGGCAGCAGAACCTCAAGTTTAATATCTAATAGCACACTGTATTTGGCCCGAAATTTATCCTTTTGGGCTAAAAATGCTCTGTTCTCCTGTATAAATAAAGCATGTAGTTAAATAACTACAATGCCTTAGCAAACATATACAAGGAGTCTTAAGCATGTCCGATAAATTTAATGAATTAATTGAGCTTATCATCTCAGAAGAGACTGATCAGGCCAAAGCACTTTTCCACGATATTGTTGTGGAGAAGTCCAGAAGTATCTATGAATCACTAATTGACGAAACTGAAGAAGATGAAGAACTCGAAGAGAGTGATTTTGACGAAGCTCTAGGCGGCGATGCTGCTGAAGAGTTTATCGACGACATCAGCGCAGACGAAGAAGGTCTTGCTCTTGAAGATGAAGATGAAGACGAAGAAGAGATGGAAGAACGTATTGTTGATCTCGAAGACGCACTTGACGAACTCAAAGCAGAATTTGAGAAAATGATGGGTGGCGACGACGAAGACGACATGGAAATGGACATGGACATGGAGCCAGAAATGGATGACATGGAAATGGACATGGAACCTGAAGAAGACGAAGAAGACGAAGAAGACG
>Ga0099848_1001025_pt1 | contig 13058 bp, 8 predicted proteins | sample CB_VirMetaG_3_FD_78179 | JGI IMG/M metagenome (GOLD analysis project Ga0099848, IMG submission 78179) | Freshwater to marine saline gradient viral communities from Chesapeake Bay - CB_1508_1S Viral MetaG | ecosystem: Environmental > Aquatic > Marine > Coastal | place: USA: Chesapeake Bay... | reverse complement strand
GGAGCCTGCGACTATAGTTCCGTCATCACGCTTCTTGATCGGCATGATGTAGATGTTGCCGTCAGAATCCCGCCTTGCCTTGCCGACCTGCTCCACCATGCGGGTGGCATACTGATCGTCAATACCGAAACGCTTGATTGCGTCTCTGAGTTGTTGGCCAAGCGCAGACTGGTCTAGATCGTAAGGAACAAGCTCCTGCCCTGCTGGGACGCCTTCTTCAGCACGCTCTACCGGACGCGCTGTGCGACGGGCCTCTGCCTCTATTCTACCTAGCTCTGCTTGAGGAATTTTTCTGGGAGCGCCTTGGTTAAGCGATCTGGCTACCTCGGGAGTAATGAGACCTCTTCGCACCAATACGTCAAGGATCGCAGAGGGGTTAAAACCGGCAGGCGCGGCGGCGCGACTTGGCGCGGAAGCATTTAATGAGTCGGCTACATCTTGTGGAATAGCTCCCCTAGCCACTAAATCATCAAGCACTCTAACCGGATCAACTTGTATGGGACGATCCACCTCAACCTGACGGCGGGCAATGCGTACAAGCTCGCCATCTGGCGTCTTGGTGCTGAAATCGGGTATCTGGGTAACCTGCTCTTGGAAGCTGGGTAGCTTTCTGACCCTGTGATACAGATAGCGGCGCTCGTTTGCGCTCAGGTTATCAAGAGGATTCTGCTTGGAGGGGGTCTTGCCGATGATGCGCTTGACTAAGCCGCGAAATGGCTCAGAGTTGACGGTTAGGTCCATGCGCTTACTGGCAAACAAGTTAGTAAAAGCACGCTCGGAAGAAATCAAGTTGTCGAACGACGAGCTAAATGCTCGCAATGCCTGACGCCTACCTAATGCGGGTTGCCTTGGTCTGGAGGGGTCTAAAACGGCTGACGGCGTTGCCGGCTGAGGCTCGCCAAAAGCTAAAAAGTCAGCGTCTTTGACTGCCAGCACGTCACCCAGATTCCCAACATCGCCCTTGTTAGCAGAGCGAACCTCCTCAAGGGTGAAGACCTCAGTCTCCGCCTCCCCACGATCGGCCTTCTGGCGATTGATAGCGCTGGCAATGTCGCGGCCTACTGCTTCGTTGGCGTCTTCCGCTCGGATAATTCTCTCTTGCGGGGAGGGTATCGCCCGACCCAAACGCCTGACCTCTGCCGCCTGCTGGCCGGTGTACTCAATACCTGAGTTCTCAACGATGTACTCGACTTCGGCCCTTTTGCCTAGTTGCCGGCTAGCCTCTGTCAGTCTATTTGACAACTCCTGAGCCACGGTCGGGTCTTCCAGCGCAGGACCAAACTGCTCGCCGTCGATCTCTGCATAGAACTTGTTGTCCATAGAGCCGACGCTGAATGTCTTCGCAACAGGGAGTCTGGAGCCAAGGCGAGTAACAACCTGACCAGCCATCTCCTCAACGGGCAGGCTGGCGTCCACGGCAGTGGGGTCAATCGGATCTTCTCGGACTTCGGGCGGCAACTGCGGACCAATGTCTGCGGCGCCAATAGTGGCATCCATCTTCGCTCGGCGTGCTTGCTCGCCCAGTTCTTTTGTTTGGCGAAGTTCCTCCTCGCGGGCAACCTCTTCCTCGGTCATCTCCTCAATCGGCTTGGGAGCACGGCCTTTTCGGCCTTTGAGTGGGGTTTGGGCTAGGCCGATAGCCAAGTCAAGGACAGCACCAGCGCCACCACCAAGGGTGAAGTCTTCTATGACGCTGTCTGCAATCTTGCGGTCTGGGTCGTAGATAGCGAGGGTGGTGATGTCTCTGGCAATGCCCTGACCGACTTCCTGTATGCCCTCTTGAAGGCCGGAAGCAATCATAGACTCTATGCGCCGAGCGATGGGGTTGGCGTCAGGTCTGTCAAAGAACCCGCGAGGTAATCCCTTGAGGATTCTGGTGGGGATACCAAGGCGCTCCAGCATGCCAAGGCCGACATCTGCGCCTTTTGCTGTAAGCCGCTCCGCCGTAGACAGGGCTTCGCCGGTACGCTCTTCGTATTCGGCGCGGTCCATTCCACCCTCAGAGACGGCTGGACCGATCATTGTGGCAAGTCGGGTTGCGCTGGCGGCGGCACCACCGGGGAGAAAGAGGGAGCCGACCATCGGGGCCATCTCGCCCACCACCTCACCTAGCTGGGCAACGTAGCTTTCGTCGTAGGCAGGGTCATACGCTAACTTGTCAGCAACAAACTCGTCGACATCTCGCTGTACTTCACGAGCCGCCTTGTCATCAACGCCGGGAATAAGCTCTGCTAGACCCGTGCCCACGCGGGCAGTGCCCGTGGCGATGCCGCCAACAAGCCGCTTACCTGCTTCTCCGAGAGCACCAAGGGTAGTGGTTTCGTCAAACAAGTCCCCAAAGTCAGACGCCACAGCAAGATCATTGTCAATCGCAATCCGCGCTAGCTCTTTCTGTGTGATGTCATCTGGAACGTCGGTGATAAGCGTTCCATTGGGGAGGGTTACATTCATTTTTTAGCCTGTTTTTAGCGTGTCGAAGCTAACGGCCCCTGTCGGTGCGCCCTGACCCATAATCGCCATCAGCTCGGGAGAAAGGATTGAGGACATTATGCTACGCATTTCAAGCAAGTCCGCCCTTTTCTCTGGGTCTAGCTCGGCCTTGAGCGCATTGTCTATCGACTGCAAAACCTCTCTGTTGTTGGCATTTTTACTGATGCCCAGCTTCGCAGTAATTTCCTCTCGCATAACCTTAATTCTTTCGTCAAACTGCGACTCTTCCATCCCCATCTTGCGCTCAAATCGGTCAGCCTCTTCTCCGCGCCGAATATCCTCTCTACCAGCCTGATACTCAGCCAAGCGCTTCTTCATCTCCAAGGATCTAGCGTCTTGCATGCCTTTCGTGGCGGCAATACCTGCGGCTGATATACCCTTAGCTACACTGCCTTCAGCTATGCCAGCGCCAAGTTGCATTAGCGCGTTGGCTTTAGCCATCTTCTCGGACTGCGCTATTATGTCAGACAAGTCAAGAACAGGATCGTCGATCATTGACCTGCGCCTGTTCTGTGGATCGCTACTGTCTGTCTGGACGCTTGAAGCCGCGCTGAGCAAGGTTGATACTGGGTCCGCAGACTCCACTCCCGGCTTAGGGCCATCTACCGCAGGCGCCCCCAGCAATTCTTCTGATCTTCTGTCGTTGGCCGCGATCAATGCCTGTATTCTTTCCATGTCATCCGGAGTGCGTCCGGCACGGTAGGGGAAATCGCCTTTATATCCCAGCAATTCGTCCTGATAAGCGCCAAGCCCCGTTATATCCGGAGCGCTCTTGCCGCGAGCCTGTACGTTGGAGCCGGCGCCTTGCACCTCTGCACCACCAGCGCCCTTGTCATCAGAGGTTAGCATGCCGTATAGAGTCAGATCTTCCACGCTGTCTAGCCGATCATATAGCTGGCGAGCATACGGCCCCTCCTCCGCAACCAAGCGAGAAAATGGGCTTTCCCCAACCGTTTCTCCCGGTGGGAATGGCCCGTAATCAGAGCCTTTCTGGTTTAGAAAGCCAAATAATCGACCGATTCCGCCCGACCTTGGGGCTCTTTCGCTCACCATGCCGGCAATACTTCGATCTATGTCGCTGGCATCAATAGAGCCAAGGGACGGACTGAGGTTGGACCTAATACCCGCAACTGCCGCCCTGTCAGCCATCATAGCTTGCTCGCGTGTTGGCATGCCCAAGTCGATGTTAAAATCAAATGGCCTACCGCCAGCGCCTCTCTGCGGGGCTGTTGACAAACTTGGTATGCCGCCTGACCGTGGCGCCCTTTCGGTCACCATGCCGGCTACGGCCTCATCAATATCCCCTCCGGAAATAGATGGGCTTAGCTGTGATCTTATGCGCTCAACCGCCGCCCTATCAGCCGCCGCACCTTGCTCTCGCGTGGGCATGCCCAAGTCAATTTGAGCAGACTCGCGAATGGCTTGAAGTCTCTGATCCATCTCATCAGACAGCATCTTCACGCCTCTTTGAGCAGACTCGCGAATGGCTTGTGGCCCTTCTTGCGGGAATACATACTCCAGTTTGGGCTGTGACGCATCAATGTCAATCGACGGACTACGCTCACCCATGCCGCCCGACCCCATTGTCGGCTCCGGCCTCCCCACCTTGGACTGCACATACTCCAACGCCTCTGGTCGTCCATAGAAGGTCTTGCTTACAAAAGACAGAATTTCCGGATACGACATGCCCGACTCAAGCAGGCGATCTAGCTGATCCCTGATGGTGGAGCCTCCCGGGATTGGACCAGCTTCAGCTCCAGCAACATACTGGTCTAAAAACCCGCCCCCCTGCATACGAACTATCCCGCCTGCGGCCATCCCCATCGGCGGCATGCCCGGAGGCATACCTTGGGGAGGCATCTGGGGTCCGCCCTGTGGGGGCATACCCTGTGGCGGCATGCCTTGCGGCATCATCTGGGGAGGCATCCCCATAGGCTGTTGCGGCATCATAGCGGCGATACCTTCCCGCAAGATCTGATCCTTGACGGTGCCTTGAGACTGCTCCTGCATCTGGGCTTCATGCCGCTTACGCATATCAGATCGACGCTGTATCTCAGAAATCACCAAGAACTGGGGAAGCTCTCCGGTGGGCATCTGGGCCTGTTGCATCAGGGTTTGGTCTGGCAAACCCTTGATCATGTCTTCTGCGTCAAGAATGTTCATTTACTAACCCCCGAACCCGCCAAGTGCGTTATACAGACCGACACCCGCTATACCTGCCCCCAGCAGTTGCTGGGTTGTGGACGGGGTGATGCCGTAGGATTGTGATATTTGACCCGGAGCAATCGGCAGTCCCTGCATCATTGAGCTGTAGAATGCGAGTTGCTCTTTCGGGTATGCCTGCTGTCTGAGGAAGTCTGTGTAGCCGAGATCCAAGCCGCGCTGTAGAAGCTCGCGCTCTATCTGACCCGCAGTCTGCATTGCTCTGAGGCGCTCCATCTCCTGCGCCTGACGCTGAGCAACAAAGTCCCCCATCATGCCAGCCGCCGCCAGACGCTGTTGATCTCCAGACAGTAACTGACCATAGGCAGACTGGGCCAGCTCCGCACCCGTTCGCGCCCGAGCCAGTGCCGCCTGCTCTTGAGCCTGTCTTGCGGCCTCGTTTGCTTGGAACTGCTGTAGTCGCAACTGTTCTGCACTTTGCAAAGCGCCAATACCGGCCTGAAAGCGGTCCAGACCCAAGCTCGCCTGAGCCTGACGCAACGCCTCGTTCTGCTGAAACGATTGCTGTCGGAACTGCTCCATTGCTTGGCGAGCGGCATCCTCCTGTTGTTGAGCGCTAAGGCCCATTTGCGCGGCCTGCTGTTTTGCAGACTCACCAGCCTGAAACGCCTGAACATCAAGCTCTTGCTGGGTTCTCCGCCCCGCCTCAGTCTGTTGGAATGCCTGCTGTTCAAACTGCTCTTGCGCCTGTCGAGCGGCATCTGCTTGCTGTTGAGCAGTCATACCCATCTGAGCCGCTTGCTGTCGGGCACGTTCACCAGCCTCAAACGAAGATATGGCCATCTGCTGTTGAGCCTGCCTTGCCTGCTCTGTCGTGCCGAAAGCCGCCTGCCTGAAGCGCTCTGCCTCCTGAAGTGCTTGTTGCCGAGCTTGGCCGGTCTGCAAGCCAAACTGCCCAGCCTGCAATCTTGCGGCCCTGTCCGCCTCAAATGCACGCTGTGCCTGCTCAAACGCCTGCTGAGAACCCGCCGCTTGAATATCGCCAAGCTGATCCTCAAGATTTCTTTGGCGCTCTGCCTGCATGATCGCTTCACGATAACCGCCAAGACTACCAGCGCCAGCCGCCTGTAACCCAAGTTGCTGTTCCATGATGCGAGACTGCCGACGAGCCTCTTCCTTCTCCCTATCCACAACAAGTTGTTGATAAGGACTCATGTACGCTTCAATCGTTCTTGGGTCTGCTATCGTGCCTGCCTCAAAGCCGGGGCCGACATCCAGATCCCCTGCGTATCGGCTTTGCAGGTCTCTAGCGGTGTAGTCTTGGCCAAGCTCTCTGGCGACGTAACCGGGATCAAACTCACTAGCCCTGTAACCCGCTTGGCGCTCTCTCGCGGTATATCCCTGTTGTATATCCCCAGCTTGGTATCCGGGGTCAAAGTCTCCAGCCCTGTATCCGGCACTCCGACTTCCGGCTCTGTACTGCGCGGGAAGACCCGCCGTGATTGATCTGGCTCCGGGGAGGTAGGCAAACCCAGACTGGCCAGCTTGGTAGGTTGATGGGCCTTGAGCGCCCATTGTCGCCGCCAGCATTGGATCTGCATAAGGACTGCCTTGGCCCACCTGAGCCGCAATATCCCCTGCCGCCATCAGCTCTTGGGGAGTACCGGACACGCCCAACTGCTGGAATCGCCGCATAGCCTCTTGCTCAGAGGGAGTAAAATACTCCAGTCTTTGCGCGGGATATGTTTCATAGGGAACAGCGCTTTCGTAACCAACACGCGCCAATAGGTCGCGGTAAAATGGTTCCGCGTATTCAGGCAGGTTAGAAACTATCTGTGTTGTCTCAGTGGGAGCACTGCCGCCGCCTTTAGACATCGCTTATATCCTTCTCGTAAAATATAGAGGCTTTCTCAAAGCCATCTTTTTCCAGCCACTTCCAGAAGCCAAAACGAGCAACGCCCTCAAGGGCATCACAACCGCAGTCTTTTGCGTAGCGGGTTATCGTTTCCAATAAAGCGGGATACCACTCGTCAAAGCCCTCGCCGCCTATGAAGTGCATGGAGAGCATCTTCCTAGCTGGGTATTGAGTGATTTCCGTGGTTAAGGCTCCGTGAACCTTGAGGTCTTCGTCGAATGCAATCCAAAGCTGTGACCTGCCTGTGGCGACTGCGGCGCAGAGATGGTCTGTAGTCCACCTGCCTTTGCACCTGTCCACCGCCGGAGCTAAGTGAACCTTTGCGTCATTCCAGACATACATCACCTGATCCGGAGGAACAAGTGTTATGTTCATGCGGGCATAGATCTCCTTGCGTCAATCGCGGGTGGCTGATCGCCATTTCCGCCTCGTGCCCGCCGCACCCGGTCCATCATTGCATACAACTCGTCAGCTCCAGCGTCCGAGCTTCCGTCACCTAGCCCAGATACCACGTCTGCTGGAACAATAAACTCGCCGGGAGATACTGCGACAGGCTGTTGGTCGCCTATCATACCCGGCACTGCGTCATCCATGCCACTGCCATTCCCGTCAATCATGCCTTCGGTCTGGGCCTCGGGCATCACGCTCTTCAGTATCATATCCCGCACTATTGCAAACACTTCATTGCCGTACTTCTTGGTGAAGGCGTTGATAATAGAGTCTGCTTCTTCTGCACGCCCCAGAACGGCTTGCGCCAAGATCATTATCTCTTCCTCGCTCGGGGTGGCGCTAAACTGATTGTCCACCTCAGCGATTCCGCCTGCCGGAGTTTGCACCTCACCCAGCGGGGTTCTGAGCGCAACGGTGTCAGCCCTTCTTGGCGGAGGCGCACTTTCTGCCCCTTCAGGGATGTCAGTTATGCCACCCTCTCTCTTGAATGTGGGGAACTTACCCTCCGGCATTCGGAACTGATATGAGGATATGTTCCCGTTGTCCAAGAAGTACATGCGGTCGCCAATGGCAACTTCTTGGCCGCCACCCAGCTTGTTCCCCATCATCTTGGCCCGAGTTCGTTCTACATCCGTCATTTGGTCTGGGTTGATGGCAAACGGAACCGACTGAGCCTCCCTGTGACGCGCCAGCTCTTCCTCTGAAATATTGCTGAACAGGCCGCGAGTCGGGTCATAGGTCATTCCCTGACCATACTTTCCCTTCGCCTGCTGTAGCGCAGACAGAAAATCTTCCATACTCACGTCTTGGCGAGATCCCTTCAGGAACTCTCTCATTTGGGTGCTACTGCGACGAGAATGCAACAGCGGGTCAATATCTTTGTACTGTGCCGCTCTGGCGTACTCGCCCTCTGACGGAACATAATCAAGTGCCGCCCGAACAGGATCTTTGTCCACTTCCGGTATGAACGTCTTTGGTGGCGGCGTGACCGTGGGTGGCGGCTGTGTAGTTGGTGTTGTTGGTGGAGTGCCTTCTGTCACGGTAAAGCCATTTCCGCCAGAGGAGGGCTCTTTGGTGCGCGGCGGCTCCTTGGGAACGACAGGTTCAGGGAACACATCTTCCACAACCGTGAACGAAGGCTCTTTAGTTGGCGGCTGTTCAGTTGGCGGCTCTTCAGTTGGCGGCTCATCAACCGGCTCGTCCTCTGGGGGTCGAGTGCCTAGTCCGTAACTGGCAAGAGTCCGATAATATTCTCGTATTCCGGATAAGTAATTTTCGCGATCCAGTATCGGATCAAAAGGCGCTCCCGTTCGCTCTGGATTCACTCCACGCCTTGTGGGTCGGAATGCTCTGGTTGGGATATATGGCGCGAGGGGGTCATCTTGGAAGGACTGGAACTCCGGCTCAAAACCATACATATAATCAAGCGGCGCCCGCACAGCGTATTTTCCGCGAAGGCCAGCCTGAATGCCCACAGGATCAATACCCGCAAGGCCCTGACCGAGATAGCCGAATGTCGCAGGATTAAACACACCGAGATTAACAAGGTCTATTTGCTCCTCTTTCGGCAAACGCTTTTCTCGCTCCTGCCGGGCCTGCTCATAGCGATTGTAGTAGTCCTCTAGGAATCCCTGACTGTATTCTCCAAGAGCATTTCTCCTTGCGTAGGCAAGCGCCGCCGCCTCCTGCTCTGTAGGCTCAATCTCTAACGGCTGAGTCATTGTCCTGTGTTCGTCATCAGTGACAACGCCGTCATTATTAAGATCATGACCCTTAGAAATTGCGGCATCCTGATTCGCAATCGCCTGCTCTCTTGTCATCCCCCTGTCCATGAGGGCCTGTATTCTTTGCTCGTAAAGCTCAGAGTTTGCCGTGCTTGTCCCGCCGGTGTCCGTGCCCGCGCCGCCATCCCTCAAGATGGTGTTAAGAAACTGCTCAAACGTGAGATTAGCAACCGTTTCATTGCCGGATGCTAGCAAGCCCTCATAAACACTCCTGAAAAGACCCTCAGTAACGCCGCCCACAAAATAGCCCGGAACTTCACCGCCCCCAGCCATTGCAGGCATTTGGCCTCCCTCTGCCGCATACATCCCCGGCAAGGCATAGCCTGCTGTTCGCCTGCTCATCATTGATCGGTATGGGCTGGGACCGCCCATCAATCCGGGTTGTGCCGCTCGGTATCCTGACTGGAGGTCTGCGTAGGACTCACCCTTCTTCTTCTCAGCCTCCTCCATTCTGGCTCTCTGCGCTCGCTCAAAGTCCTCCTGCACGTCCATCTGCTCTAGCATGGACTGTCCTGTGGAAGCGGCGACAAACTGGCCCGTACCGCCCAGCTTCCCCATCCCAGCTTGGGCGATCTCTTCGCCTCTACCGAAGATGGCGTCACTCATGTTGGGCGTTCTTGGTACCACAAGAGCATCAAGCTCTGGAGCGCCTATATCGGTCATGCTAGGGACGTTGAGTGCTGGTGGAGGCTGGGTTGTAGCAAGAGCTTTGGCCGCTTCTGGAGAAATATCCACACCAATGTCAGTAAGACTAGATCCAAATCCTTCGGCGCCTGCCTCGGCAATAGCGGTGCTCGCATTCAGCCCCGCAGTGGCCGTTTCTGCACCTGCGGTAGCCCCCTCAGCCAGCACATCGCTAACAGTCTGGGTTGTCACGTCTGCGCCAGAGTCAAACAGACTCCCAATGCCCTCGCCTAAGCCAGAGGCAAATCCTGCTGTAAGCCCGCTTATCAAGCCACGCTTCAAGTCGCCTGTAACAGCCGCAGTACCTATGCCGGTCAGCGCCGCCGTGCCGATAGTGCCAAGGCCCATCGCACCACCTAGCGCCCCAAACAAGAGAGGTAAGAACGCTTCAGGCTGTCCAGTGACAGGGTTAATTGTCAGGCTACCTGTGGGCGACAATGACGCAATGCCTGCAACCTCCACAGGGTTCATATGCACCAGCATGGAGTCGCCATAGCGCCCATACTGCGCCATTTGATCCATCATTGGCTTGGCGGGATATTGATTCATCATTAGCTAGTCTCTACACCAAATAAGTTGAAGCTCATGCCCGTTGCGCTGGCATAAACCTTGACTACATCGTTTTGCCCCAAAGTCAGTCCCAAGATCGCAGACACCGTGTCTGTTGCTGGTATTGACTTGTCATAGAAAAGAAACTGTTTGTCGTCAGCGCCCGCGTCATTGACATGTATGCTGACTCTGACAGTGATTGCCCCGGCAGTCCTATTGCACATAACAAGTGAGCTACAAGTAGTCTGCGTTAAATCCGGAACCGTGTACAAAACAGTTGTAGTTGTCGCGGCGGTATCAACCTGACCCAGAACCTTAGTTGAGTCAGCCACTGGACGCCCCCATCAACAAGAACTGAAAGCGCCTCAAAGCCAAGGAAGACGGCTTGCTTGTCTTATTGGTATTGCCGTCCACCTTAGCCTCAAGGTCTTGAAACGAATTTTCAATCGTTCTTCTGGTGATCTGCTCGTTCGTTGCCTCATAAACCTGCGAGGCTACAGGCAGGGGTCTTGTTGGCATTATCTTCTCCCGTCAGTCCTGATTCCGAAGCGCAGGTCGCCAAGAGACCAGCCATATCCTGCTCCGCTGGATTCAATGCGAACAATTTGCTCCCGAGCCCTTGCCCGCACATGAGACTGGTTCGTTGAGCTAGTTACCGTCGCAGTGGACAGAGTCGAGGCGGTCTCCAGTGGGAAGTTTCTGCCCTTCAGGGTTATGTCAATGCTTGCTGTGGACTGACTCCCAGTAAAGGTAAAGTCAGGAATAATCCGATTCACCATCATGAACGACTCGCCGTCTCCAATCCCCAAGTCGCCAGACTCAACATACGCCGTGATCGGAGATCCGTCTCCGTCGTAGCCGATTTCCTGCGTGTACAGGTAATTCAGGAGGGGGCTGTCTATGTCGTTTGTTGAGGCGATAGGGTATTCCTTGGTTGCGGTAGGGATATAAGCGCCCCTATCCAGTGTGCCCACCGCCCATAAGTTCTCAAGATAGTTAAAGGAAACATAGTTAGTCGTTTCCGTGTTGCCCTCGCCTACGGGGTAATACCAAGTGACCTCAGAGTAATCCGCGTTTGTTGTCGCAAAGACCTTGTAGATCTGGTCCTTGTTCAGGTTGTCAAAAACATACCTATGCACAGAGCACGGCAATCTTTGAACCGCGCCTCGATATATATAAAATCCGCCGGGGTCCATGAAATACAGCGTATCTGCCGCAACCACCCCAGCACGCGGGGAGGCAAATCTTGTATTTTCAGCAACCGGCGTAAATGAAAATATAAATGGGGCGCCGACAAAGCGCATCGAAACTAAGCCAAGGTCCGTGCTGATAATGATTTCTTGCCTTGTCTTCACGGCCCCCACGATCTGGGTGCCAACAGAAAGCACTTGCCCACCAGCACTGTTGGTTGCCGTGGGCGTCCAATCTGCCGCATTCTCCTGATCCGACCAGCGCACCAGCAAGGGGTCTAACGACCCGCTACCAATGTTGTTGGCGCCAAAACAAATCACATGCCGATCTATATCGGAAACCATAACCTGAAGAGCCGCAACAGGGGTATTGCTCGCACCCCCCAAAGCACTAAGCGCAACCGCTCTCGCTCCAGTTCCGGCGGACTTGTCCCAGTAATAGACGCCCCCCGCTCTTGGGTTAAAAATCAAATCATCGCCAAATGCGTCCTGACTATAAAGCCTAAGCTGGTTGGACGCGCTTATTGATGAACTAGACCCCCAAGCACCGGAACTCCAAGCGCCCACGCCCCATCCGGTTGACCGGACATAGGAATTCAAGCCGGTGTTAATCTGATATGCCGCAGTGACAGCTCCCCCGCCATTTCCGGTATCGCTGGCATTCGCTGTAACCGCGTTGCCGCTGGTGTCTACGGCGGATATCGTGTAAGTATCTGCGGTTAAAACGGCGTCAATTTGATACTCTTGGTTTAACACGTCAGCAGTAATGTTGCCGCCTAAGCTGACAGCCCCGGAAAACGTCACAAAGTCGTCCGTGGCGGCTCCGTGAGACGTGTCAGTAATAGTAACCGTGGACGATCCATTCGTCGCAGAAAACGTAGCTGTGTTTGTTGTTGTAGCGCGGATCGGGGTAATGTCGCTTGCGGCACCGCCAGTCTCTACATAAAACTTGAGGTTGGTGCCAATGCCCAAGAAGACTTGACCGTCCTGAGAGCCCCAGTCCATCAGGGACCGGCATACGCCCTTTATCGCCGCCGCAATGTATTTTTCCCAGCCACCAATCTTCTCAACGCGGCCCTTACGAAACCTGATCTTGTCGGAATCAAACCAGCCGGAATCCGCCGTGTATTGAGTGCCTTCCTTGTCGATGCCGGGGTTAAATGCAATCTTAGACAGCGGCACGATTACACCTCACTAATAAGACCAAATGGTTGGGTATGGGCGCTCATAGTCCCAATCCAAATGCACAAAGCGCCCCTCGCCACGCTGATTTACTCCGATCCGTGGGCACCCATGCGCCATAGCAACTTCAACTAATTTGTAGGCGTCTCCCCTGCTGACCCCAATATCAACAGCCTTTCCAGTGCAGTGTGCTCCGGGTTGTTGCTTCTTGGCCTCTATTGGGTGATCTACACAACGATATCCGCTGGTTACAGGCATAGGCCCAAACTCTCGCCGAACTGCGTTGAGTATCTTGAGGACGCCCTCATCAAACTTATATTTTCCGCAATGCTGGCATTTCAGCTCGTCTTCCGAGAAATAACTCATTCTTTTTTCCCCAGAAACAAACCAAAAGCGCCCGTAAGGGCGCCTGTCATAACTGATACCAAAGCCGCTTGCTCTGGGTTTGGGTCTGGCAATGTCATAAACCACTCTACAACTCGGTAGGTCATTGTCAGCATTGCAATCATTAGTAGCCGAGGAATTATCCTCCAGCTATTTAACTGCTCGGCGTTCACTGCTTCCTCAGCTTCATGAGCTTGTCTGCGCCCCGTATCCCAAAGCTGGCACTGACTGCAAGAAACAATAAATACTGATACCAATCTGGCAAAG
>Ga0099848_1001024_pt1 | contig 13070 bp, 18 predicted proteins | sample CB_VirMetaG_3_FD_78179 | JGI IMG/M metagenome (GOLD analysis project Ga0099848, IMG submission 78179) | Freshwater to marine saline gradient viral communities from Chesapeake Bay - CB_1508_1S Viral MetaG | ecosystem: Environmental > Aquatic > Marine > Coastal | place: USA: Chesapeake Bay... | reverse complement strand
GAAAGGAGCACGTCTATGTTGTTCACGGTTCGAGATAAGGCGACTGCGGATAAAGTAGTGTCTTGGGTTAAGGATGGTCGTGGGGTCAGACTGTGGAAGTCTCACGACTTAGGGGCTGGTCGGCCCGACGTTATCACCCCCGGTGATGTAGATGAGAAGCCTCATTGGGCCTACTGTTCTTACCACGATATAGGGCTTAATGATATTGAGTTTGATGAACGGCACGTAATGGCCATCCCGCCGGAATGGTTCCCTGAATGCAGGATGTGCAAAGGAACGGGACGACGTTCATATGAAGCATTGTCTTTGATACGGGGACAAACAGTAGCAGAAACAAAGAGGGAAGTGGCTTCGTGGTGCGAGCCTGTCGATGAAGACCACTTCGTTTGTACGTACTGTCACGGGGCTCGTCACGAAGTAGAGCGATTCAAGATCCGAGTTGAGCGTAAATACTGGGGCGGATGGGAGCCGGTGGGAGGGGTTAAGTTCGGAGATGGGACGTGGGAGCCTCCCCGGAAGGTGGCTCGAATGCTCAAGAAGTTGTCTGCCCACTATAAAAGGCAGGACATCAAGTGGGATTGGGGTTATGCCGAAGAAATGAGCATGGCTGAAGTGACCTTTTACTACTCAGCCCCCGTCAGTCTGGGAGATTATTCTAAGCAGGTCCAGTCGATTGAGTGACCAGGACAGAGGGGCTCTGCGGAGCCTCTCACTCGTGTTCACTTAACCAATGAAGGAGGTGCGTATGACCGAGGACTATGGCTTTGAGACATATGGGTGTTTCAAGCCGACCGAGTTCGATTCTCATATTGAGATGGAGGATCGGGAACACTGGCAGCGTATGCCTGTCATTCAGACCAGAGATTCCGGCCCATTGGACCAGAGCAACTTTACCCAGTTCCTTGAAGGTCTGGGGGGTGAGTCTGATACCGTGGAAGTTCACAGGTTTGGCCACTGGGGACCTGGCTGGTTCGAGATTATCCTGGTCGATCCGGCTGATCAGAAGGCGTTGGCTAAAGCCTATGACATGGCTCGGGCTCTGGAAGACTATCCGGTGCTGGACGAGGAAGACATGTCCAGACGAGAGTCAGATCTGATGGACGATGAGTGGCAGTACTCTGCCTGTTCAGACTTCTGTCGGGACATAGAGACTCTGCTGGAGAGTATTCGAGATGATTCAGATGCCGAGGAACCTTGGTATGAGAAACAGGACTTCTGCCAGTTCTGGCGTATGCCGGTCGATCTCTGTGGATGCGGTGAGTGTATCACCACTGTCAGAGACATGGCTGAAAAGGCGTTGCAGTTCTTCGAGAATATCGAGGACCACCGAGATTTCGCAGAGAAGTACTGTAACCTGGAGAGTTACTACTCCGAGCACAGCAGTTCCTTCAGATGGAAGCTGCCCCCGGACCAAGAATTGATTGAGGCTTTGCTTGAATACAAGCAGGTCGGGACGATTGAGTGAGCTGGACGGAGGTGCTTTTCGGAGCACCTCTCTCGTGTTCACTTAACCAATGGAAGGAGCACTTATGAGAACTGACGTAACAGTGCAGACGGAGGGGAGCATCCGATGTTCGGAGATCCCTCTGCTATCCCCCGGCAGACCGTCTAGTGTGAAACGGGGTGACTGGGTCCAATGGCAGATCGGAACACACGATCGGGTTGGTCGTGTGATCGGGTTTGTGTCTCCACCGGAAGAGCCCGACAAGGTCTACCTAGTCGTGGCCAACCTGATGCTGGGTGGCGCTGTGTGTGAGAACTGGGTCGATCCGGATCTGGTGGTCGACACGTCCATCGGTGACGGATTGTTTCAGGACAAGGCTAGCTGGCTGTTCAGCAAAGACTTCATCCTCACTTCAGTGGATAAAGCTCGGGACTGCTTCAACCTCCATGCTTCGGAGCTGGTGTGATGATCAGGGAGTGCATGTCAACCACGTTGTACAGAGGGTACTGGATACACACTCACTACGAGAGAGAGCCTGGTCAGATCTTTGGCCGGGAAGTGGTGCGTGTCCAAGACCCGGAAACCTTGGCCCGGATCGAGGTGAAGTCGTACCGGGCTGCTCAAATCTATATCACAAGGAGAACCAATGCACAGAGTACTGCTGATTCAATGGGGCCGAGTTCGCGGGAGCCTTGAGTATGAGGCCCCGGACCATATGACTCCGGAATTCAATCGTCGCCTGCAGCTCGCTATTGAGGCTCTGGCCAGTGTGTGCTGTGACCGGGGATACTACGACATCCAGACAACGGATGTCCTGACTGGGCAGGAAGTGGACTTCGAGATAGGAATCGCCTGATATGTAAGCAGGTCGAGCCGATTGAGTGAGTGTGACCGAGGGGTTTTGCGAAGCCCCTCACTCGTGTTCAATTAACCCCGGAAGGAGATATCGGATGAGTATGACCACATACACTGAAACAGAGAAAGCTGTGGACGATCTGCTGGCACAACACAAGGTGACGTTCGAAACCAAGTTCGTGCCAACTCCTCAGGAGCACACCCGTATTCACGAGTACCAAGTCCACTGGGTCATCACTGTGAACGGGGCAGAGTTCACCTACCAGACAGGCATCGGTCACTTGCCTGAATGGGTACAGAGCCGAGGAAACAACGCGATCATTGAGGTGGTGGCCTCGGGGACTCTGCAACGTAAACCCGTATTCTCGAAGTACGACTTCTCTACCAAGACCTCCCATCCGGCACATCACCCAAAAGCGGCTTCTGTTTTGTACTGCCTGATCTCTGACTCAGACGTACTGGACTACGCCACGTTTGAAGAGTGGGCCGATGATTACGGGTATAACCCGGACAGTCGTGAAGCGGAAGGGACGTACAAGGCGTGCATCGAAAACGCACTGAAACTTCGGCGGGCTATCGGGGCTCCGCTGATCGAAGAATTGAGAACTCTTTTACAGGACTACTGATCGTGGGACGCATCACCATCACAATCGACACAGACAATGCGGCTTTCGAGGAGGAAGGTGGGCATGAAGTTGCCCGTATCCTCCGGACGGTTGCTCAAGACTTTGTCCATCTGGAAGACCCGCGAGACCTGGATGGTAAGTACATCCGGGACATCAACGGGAACAGGGTGGGCAAGATCGAAGTGGACTAACTTTCTCCCGGCTCTGTCCGGGTGCTGCTCGATGTCTCAACGACCTCCACGGGGTGAGCGGCGGGAAACTGGCAGTGGTTGCCAGGCTAACAATGAGACGTAATCAAATGAAAGGGCGTGCTGGTATGAGTCGTGTAGCATTAACTGATGGGTCCAATGTGTGGTTTGAAACGAAGTCGGCTGTACTGTTCAAAGAAGACACTCGCTGGAACGGGCAAAACCATATCAGCGTGCCCACCGGATCTCAGTGGGAGCATGAGTGGCTGTACTACACCAAGTCCGGCAAGTGGGTGCTGCATGAGTACAGTCAGTGGCAGGGCTCTCTCGAACGGTACGCACAGATTAACGAGTCAGAAGCGATAGACTGGCTCGTCCTGAACAACACCATCGAAGACGAGGCTTTCACAAAACTCCCGAAGGCGGTGCAGGATCGAGTCCTGCAGTCCGTTGCTGCGGCTGAAATCTAGTGGTCACAAGTCTGGCCTTCTGCGGAAGGTCAGCATTGTGTTTACTTTCAAACCCCCAGACGGAGAATGCAATGAGTACCGCACGAACAATACTGGAACTGATTATCGACGAAACGCAAAACAGTGCGGTTCGCAGAACTGCACTGGAGGCACTGGAGTTGCTTTCTGATGGCGTTAAAGACTCAGATATTTTCATCCTGAGCGATGACCGCTGGACAGGTGATGAGACGGCTCTCAGTCGTCAGTGTATTGAGTCAGCCGAGACGTGGCCTGAATGGGAGGCCCCAGAGAATGCAGAGGACATTGCCGACACGCTGGCAGATTGGATGGAAAACAATAGCCCACCGACTGGAGAGTAAACACTAACCTCGGTATGAAAGTGCGACGATGAAGATCCAGCGAATTGAATACCCGCATGTGTTCCGTACCACCCATCGATTGACAGGAGTGCGGACACTGACCGGGTACGATTGTCAGGGCAAGGTTGTCGGGGTGATCCCCTACACCGGTCACTACCCGAAGAGATGGAAGGGCAGGGCGTCCCCGGCGGAACATAAGATCTTCGATGAGGCTCTTGCCACTGACAGGAAGTGACAGTAGACTGCCCGCTGGGAAGGGGGAGATCTTCACATGAAGACACTTCGCCTGGTACAGTTATTGGTGTTAATGCGGAACGGCCCTGTGGACATCACAGGGAAGGCCAAGGAGTGGCAGATAAGTGAACGGACGATGTTCCGGTACCTCTATGAGGCGAGGCTGTTACAGGCCCGTCTGGAGCGTCTGGGCATCGTGGTACACAAGCCATGATCAGGGCCAGCCTCTCGGGGCTGGCCTTTCTTTTGCAGGAGGGACCTATGACCAATCGAATCCATGAGTACTTAGACAGACCGAGTAACTTCACCCGGCTCTTGTCCGCTGGCAGACAGCTCTGCCAACTAAAGGGCCATGTCTACAACATCACCCCGAATTGTGCTGCGGCTAAGGCTCTGCGGACCACACGGGTGAAGGTGGTGGGCATGATCATTAACGACACCGCATCCCCACCCGAAGCGGAGTTCCATGTGGTGCGGGCGGAAGGGATGTCCCGGCCCGGAGACGCCTCCTCGGCCATAGTTAAGCAGAAGGATCTGGAATGAGCTGGCTTGTTGTGATGAGTGTGTTCTGGCTGATCATTAAAGTGGGCACGTATGTAGCGTACCCGTTGACCGAAGAGGAGTTGTTAGGAGAGCAGTGATGCTGGTACTGAGCAGGAAGGTGAACGAGAAAGTTGTCATGGCTGCAGGCGACATCGAGATCATGATCGTTGCTATTCAGGGTGACAAGGTCCGACTGGGGATCTCTGCCCCAAAGGATATTGATGTGAACCGGGAAGAGATCTACCTGAAGATGGTGGAGGAAGGGTCAGTGAGACCTAATCGATAGTCACAACTGAAGCCCCTTCGCATACTGGCGAAGAGACTCCAGCAGGTTAGTCTGCACGTCAAACTTCTGATCTGTCCGATCCCGGACCATCTCATCCACCGTATTGCTCGCAAGGATACGGTGGATTCTTACTTGACTGGTCACGCCCTGCCGCCAGATGCGGGCATTCAGCTGCAGATAATCATCAAGCGAGTCGGTCAGCCCGTACCAGATAATGTCCCGGCCAGCCCCATGCTGCATGTTGATACCGAAGGACAGGGCCTTAGGCTGCACGGCCAGATGCGGGGGATTCAGCGTGCCGTTGTTCCACTTATCAATGACCTCGGCAAATTCTTTGTCCTTCATGCCTCCCCGGATCACAGTCAGCCCTCGGATTGCCTTCTGAAGGCGAGTCGCATCGTGGTCGAACAGGTACGGGATCAGCACCGGCTTGCCATGCAGCTCTTCGATGATTTCTTTCACCGCATCGATCTTTTCATCATGGATCTGCAGGACCTGCCGATCATCGCCGTAGATTGCTCCGTTCGCCACCTGCCGACAGGCAGTATAAAGGGCCGCTGCTCCCGAGATGTTTCGTGTGCCATCCTGCAGGGCCAGCACGAGTTGCCGTTCCATCTCTTGGTACTGAGCCATCGCATCGGAAGGAAGGTCCACCATCACGTCCTGTGTCACAAGAGAAGGCATGGACAGGTAGTCCTTGTGGTCCAGCCGCAGACACAGGTGAGCGATCTTGTTCTGGATCGTGTCCTCCACATTCTTCCGCAGCTCGAACTTGGTGTACTTCCTCGCCCCTACAGACACACAGTAGTCTCTTCTGAAGGCGGTGATGTTCTCACCCAAAGCCTTGCCTTGGTCCAGCAGCCAGACCTGCGGAAACAAATCGGTCAGGTCTTTAGGAGATGGTGTGCCTGTCAGGATCACACGGTAAGGGATGCGAGTGATCAAACTACGCAGGGCCTTACTCCGGGCCGCACCCCACGTCTTAAAGCTGGTACTCTCATCAACAATAATCATCTGCCACGGAAGGCGGGGGCCTTTGACCTGCTTCATCCGCGCAGCCAGCCACTCCACACTGTCCCTGTTGGTCACATAGATGTCGAGGTAGGGGTTGGATAGGATCTTCTTGCGATGGGCGGCGGTGCCTACAGCCACGCCCATAGTCAGGCCCTTGAAGTTGGACCACTGAGCCAGTTCGTCAGGCCACACCTTCGTAGCCACCCGCTTCGGAGCCACGATCAGCACCTTCCGCACATATCCTAACTGCTTCATCATCTGAACGGCTTGCAGGCAGATTGAGGTCTTACCCAGTCCGGGGTCCAGGAACAAGGCCGCACCGGTCGGATGCTCTCCGGGTCCAGCCGCTATTGTGTTTCGGTAGATGAACTTCTCGGCGGTTCTCTGGTACTCGTGAGGAACCCACTGCTTAGTTGATTTAGGACCCATTGTTTCGCCTCTTCCACATCCGACGTGACTAACGTCGGTACACCTTGTGTTGCCAGTTCAGAATGAGATTGCACCTGATGCTGCCGGGCTTTGCCCTTTGGCCGCTTGAACTCAATACAGCAGATCCGACCCTGCCCCAGGAAGATCTGTCTGTCCGGATATCCCTCCCCATCTTCAATCTTGCGTTGCTTGATCTTGTTTTCTTTGCACCACTTTACGAACGACCGCTCGATCGAACTCTCTTTACGTGGCTTCATGGGGTCAGGCCCGCTGAAGGCTTCACGCAGGATCTGCTCGTCCTCTTCACTACTTCCCGTATCGGTCGGCCTCATGAGTCTCTGCCTCCACTGGACATCCTGTTGCCCAGTCTGGTACAACTTTCATGAGCGAATGGAATTCATCCTTCGACCCTCTGTTTGACTCCGCAATTACTTCGTCATGTACAGACAGGATCGCCGGGTATCCATTCGCCTCTACTCTTTGCATAGCTTCCTTGAGCAGGTCAGCAGCTACCGCCTGCGTGGCATTCTCCGCAGCCAAACCTCCATATGAATCTTTCCTGACCCACTGGCTGGTCTTACTGTCCACGGTCATGTAACTGAGGACTGTGTCAACCCTCTTACTGTTCCAACGGTTCGGCTTCTGAGTCAGACGAGGCTCTCTGTACCAGATCGCCCTGCCTGACGGCAAGACCACGAACATCCATTGTCCGTCTGGAGTACACCCGATCTGAAGGCGACCACAGGGGAGCGTCTTCCTCTCAGATACAGCTTGGATACTTGTTTCCTGCAGGGCACTCCAGAACTGAGGGATCTCTTTGAACGTGGATCGAAACAAATCGACCACGATCTTGCCCATTGTCTGTTCCGTCCACTCTTCCTGCTTCCGGTAACGGTTCCACTTCTTTATCGTCTGCTTCTGATCCAGTCCGGCGATACTGTAGGGAGGATTGGACGCTGTCTGAATAAACTTCTCCTCGCCCATCTGGTACCCCAGCCCCAACACAGCCACCTTGCCTAGCTGCCTCTCGGGTCCTTTGCCTGTGATCTCACGACCATAGATGCGACTGGCAAAGAACGAGTACACACATTCATTCGCATAGAATCTATCGAGCAGGGTCTGACATCCAGCCAGCCATGCCAACACTCGGGCCTCGATCGAAGCAAAGTCGGATACCAGCAGGCGGTGCCCCGATTTAGCTGTGAGATAGGACCGCATCGCCATGGAGACAGCGTCGAAGAACTCAACCCGGTTCGCTCCCGCAGTCAGGCACCCAACGGCATCTGCTTCTTCCCGGATCGCCCGGTGAAACTCTTCTGCTTCCTTTGGCTTATAGCAGTCACGGGGGAAGTTGTGCGGTTGCCATGCTCGTCCTGCCCACCGACCAGTGGACGCCTTATGCCACACCAAAGCGTCCCGTGCCCGGTAGTCCTCATCTACATTATCCAGTAGAGCGGCCACTTTCTTGATCGAGGCTTTGCCCGCCGAGGCTCTGAGAGACAGCACCTCCCTCACCCGTTCAGAGATGTCATCACGGTGAAGTACCGATGCCACGTCATCCTTCGTCAGTCCGAGAGTGTCTACACCCATCATGGACAGCCAGGTACGGATCTTTTCGATCTGACCCACCGTCTCCACTGCCGATACTCCAGTCGTGTCTTTGGTCAGCTCCGCAACTCTGGTGTTAGCTAACTCCAACTCTCGCTCGATCAACATGCTGGTGGACAGGAGACTTAGCACATCCACCTGAACCCCTCTCTCGTTGATCATCTGGTCGAACTGCCAGTCCTTCAACCGATCGTCTGGCAGTGGCCCCAGTGTCCGCAACAGCAGCGTCTGCACTTCCACGTCTGTCCGGCAGTACTCTGCATTCTTCTCCAATTTGGCTGGCGTCTCATCCCATAGGATGGGTAGCCGATCTACATACTCTCTGTTCTGCAACAGATCCTTACAGTGTTCGCTCAGAGCCTTATCAGTACGCCACTTGGACTTCCAGTCCGGGTCCTGTCGCTTGATGTGCATCTTCAGTGGGGTCAGCGTCCACTTCTTCGGACTGGCCAACTGGTGCATCACCTTGTTGCCCTCCATGTCCTTTTGCACCGGCAGGGCCAAGGCTTTCGCAGCTTCCTTCAGCTTACGGGGGATAGCGTAGTATGAGCACAGAGCCATAGAGCATCGCCACAGTTCCTCCGGGATCTCTGTCCAGCCCAGCCGCTTGTGGCAGTGATAGTAGAGAATACGAGCATCGAAAGGTTTATTGTGTGCGTAGATCGGGATGCCGTTCTCAACGGCTGTGCGGAGTTCTGATGGCATCATGTCCTGCGGTGTGAACACAGCACCCTGAGCGGGCCTGTACACTTTGGCGTGAGGCTCATTCACCCACTGACAGGCGATACTCAACAGATTAGTTGTGCGATGGGAGGCGTACCGTCTGTAGCTCGACCTCTTTATGCTGACGGCACTTCGAGTTTCTGTGTCTATCGTCAGAGCCTGCATCACCGGGCATCCTAAGAAAAGAGCGGGCCACTCGGCCCGCTCTGACTGACAAGCGGTTTGGGAAGGATATAAATGCTGTCAGTTATTGTGGAGGATAGCCCGGATACCCCGGCATCGGTGGAGTTGCAGGCATCTGAGGCATTTGCACAGCAGCCTGAGGTTGCACCGGGGGATATCCGGGCATTTGCACAGGAGCATACTGCGGCTGGACCTGAGGAGGTGTTGGCAGCCCATAGTTTGGCATGGGGGCAACGCCTGTGTGCAGGTGTTGAGCCACAGCGACCTGTGCAGTAGACTCGATGGGTTCAAACTGCATCTGCTGCAGATCCGCTCCGAAAGTTTCTTCAGCGGAGGCAGGCTCTCGACCCAACCTCTCACCGTTGCGGATCAGGATGACCTGATTGATATAGAACTTCACGCCCCGAGACGTGATACTGCCACCGGGCCCCTTGATCTCAAAGGCCGACGCATTCAATGCAGCCCCCACGATCACCCCGGCATACGCTTCTTCAGGATCTGTCACCGGCACGAACTGTTGAGTCGCAAGATCCCTCTTCAGGACAGAAGGTTTCTGTCGGGTGTTGACGCGGACGTACAGGCCGGTCTGAGCAGGAGGGTTGTTCTTGGTCTGCAACGACTTGAGCGGATGCTTGAAAGTGTGGGGGTTGATCTGTGTTCCCGGCCCCCATTTAGCCAGCTTAGCCGCCTCAACAGCGTTGTTCAGCAGATGCAGATTTGCTGCGTATCGAGGGTCCGACTCATACACCCATAACTCACATGAGTACTGGGGATCTTTGTCTCCTGAGTCATCGAAAGAAGATGCCTCAGGTACGAATAACTTCGGGTAACTTAACACGCAGGGCCATAGTGAGACCCTGGTCGCATCATTCTGTTGCGTCATTGAAAAACTCCTGCTCCAACTGTTTTTGCAAACCCTTAATTGAGTCTGCGGAAATGGCTGGGTCTTTGCTTGAGGCATTGACCAGCTTCACACCTTTCAACTCCCGCACTACCAGCTTCTCGAACCAACGTCGAGCCTCGCTGTCTTTCGTGAAAGCCTTTGTGGCCTTCAGCATCGCCTCGATCTGAGCAGGGGACTTGATCTTGTGCTCGACAAGGTCCTTGCCGGGCAGACCAAACTTCGACGCCAGATAGTTCCGGGTCTTATTCAGGTCCACCTTTGTTGCGTCCGGCCCCCAAGCCCTATTACCGTAGGCCGCAACCATCTTCTTACCGGGGATCTCTACTCCAGCCTGAGCCAGCTCCAGCAGTCGTGCATCCACAGTTTTGTAGAATGCTTTGACCACATCAGCTTTTTCATGGAAGGCCAGCAGTTGTTTAGCCAAGTCATCCCCTGTCAGGTCTCGCAAAGTATTCTGCTCTGCTTCGACAATTACGTCATGCAGATCCTGAATCACCGCCTTACACGTCCCCACCTTAGGACAGTATGTGCAGTGCGACCCTGTACTCAGGATTTCAAGGGGTGCCTCCGGCTGATCCTTGTGCTGCAGGTACATCTGAGTAGACGCCCACAGCTTCTCCCATGTTGATGCCAGAATTCCTTCCGGCACTTCATATAGGCTCCACGGTTCTCCAAACCCCACTCGCGGCTGGACAACCACGGTCACAACCTGCTTGATACTCTCCCTCTCATGATCTGGCAGATTACGCAGAACCAAGATGGCGTACTCGATCAACTGCGGGCTGTTAGCCAGCACCTGCTTCACTCCATACTTTAGGTCAGCGACGAGAAGAACCCCGTTACCGACAGCATGGAAGTCGCAGGTCCCGCCAAACAGATTTTCCGGTACATCCGGATGGACCAGGTATTCCTCTACCTTGAAGTTGTCCTCCGGAATCCCATACTCCTTCATGGTTCCAAACACTGTTGTGATGAAGCAGTTCACCGCATCGATCATGGCGTCATCAACAAGGAAAGGCTTTCCTTCTTTGTTGGTGTCACCTGTGATCTGCTGACCCCGAAACATATCGGGGGAGAACCCGAACTTCCGGCCAACGAGTACGTTCTCCAGCAGTTGGTGACATGCCGTCCCCTCCTTGGCTGCATCCCCTGCTGGTCGGCTCTCGAACGGAATCAGTGACCCCGGACAAGCCAGATGTCTCTCAGCCCCGCTTGGGCCGAAGATATGGTGTATCTTCTCGGACATGGTTACCTCCTAGCCCATAACGAGGGGGGAGAAATCCTGCCCTGTCTTTTGGTTGACGAGTTGAAGAAATGCCGGAGCCGCCGCATCCGTGAGCTGCTGAATGTTGTAGCTCGGCAAAATGCCTTGAGCCCCTGCATCGGTCAAAATAGACATCACCATGTCAGACCCCACGTCTGCCATTAGGCGGGGGATTAGCTTCATCTGCACTGCCTGAGCAGACACTGGAGGGGCTTGATTCTGGGCGGGTGCTGGCTGAGGAACCGGCTGAGGTGCTGCTACAGGTTGGGGCATAGCAGCCACCGGGGCAGGGGCCGGAGGTGCCGTGCTCGGGGCTGGAGGTACTGCACCGGTATGAATCGGCATAGCCGATGGCACCGGAGCAGGCGGCACACCCGGAGGCATTCCCGGAGGCAGAGCCGCCCCCGGCATACCGGCAATAGCCGGGTCTACCGCATTTGCCTGGTTCGGCTGATTTCTCACGGCGGGTACGGTCGGCACTCCATTAACCACAACAGTCTGTGGTACGGGGGATGCCGTGTCTGGGGTAGCAACTCCGGCAACTTTGGCGAAGTCAGCACACTTACGTGCCAACTCATCCTTTGTCTGGGCGGTAAGGCCCTTGATCTCGTCCGGTGTGAACGAGAACGTATAACGAAACTCCATGTTCAATCTCCGTCTGGGGGAAAACCACAAGACCTACGACAGGGCCAAGTGTCACAAACTGTCAGTCAGATGTCAATCGTGAAAGGACACAATTTCAACGGCATGTAATAGGGCGGTAAAATCTTCTAGACGTTCGGTGTCCATACTAAAGACTGTCGGGCGACTTCAACCTCGATACCACCATCCCAGGTGAATTTAAGCTGCAACGTAGCCGTCCCGGCGGACGCTCGACGGGTCTCCGAATGTGGGAACTCTACCTGGAGATAGTCCTCACTGGCATCCTCTGGGTCCACCCAGGTGCAAGTGCCTTTGACACGGGCGGATTGGTTGTCCTGACTGATGACCAGTGTTGCCGCAAAGTCGGCATCAGTCATTGCTTTGGACCCGATCGTGGCAATGGGGCTGCCCTCCGAATCTCGGTAATATATCCGCAAAGCACGACCTACATCACCAACGTAACTGTCCCCGACTACCAACGTCGCCGGGAAACCTGTGATCGACCCGGCAGTCCACGTAGCCGCAGAAAGGGCGACTCCAGTTAAACCTGCAATATCAGAGAGAATCTCCTCCTGCTTGGCCAGTGTGGCGTCACCAGCCGCTGATGCAATCGCATCCAACTGATCATCCAGATCAGCCGCATCCATACCTATAGCAGAACGGATACCTTCTGCATCTGTAGATGCTCCAGCAACCCTCAGATTAAAGTACCTAGTGTACGTCCCGTCATCCAGCTTGTAGCGAGCAACACCTTCTGCACTTGGCCTGTCTGCCGCATTAAACGCCAGAGTGTAGTAGTGCTTAGACGACTCGGTGCGGAGGAATGAGATCGCCCCGGTGACGGCAGCATAGGCACCCTGATCAATTGACACCTCACCTGTGATAGTAGCTCCCGATACAGGCCACTGGATCATGATGGGGTTGGTGTCGTCTACGCTACGTTCCACTGGCACTGAGGAGCCTGATGCGGTGAGGGCTGCAATTGCCGCTGGGATCGTTGTGCCAGTGTCTTCAAGAATTGCAGCAAGTTTCGTACTGTTAGCGTCGATGTCGGCTGTGATCTCGCTCACCGGATGCACATGCTGAATCAGGATCGTGAACTCGTCACTTGCAGAAGGTGCTGACGGTAAGTCTTCCTGAAGCACAATCTGGCCGTTAGTCTGAGAGTACGAGAGGATTGGGCGGGATACGCCTTCTAATGCCCCACTTGTGAATAACAGCAGTTGGTGTTTGTGCGTGCCGGTGGGATCAGTCAGATCAGTATCAAACGTGTTGACTGTTGGCGTCCCCGAGACCGT
>Ga0099848_1001022_pt1 | contig 13098 bp, 22 predicted proteins | sample CB_VirMetaG_3_FD_78179 | JGI IMG/M metagenome (GOLD analysis project Ga0099848, IMG submission 78179) | Freshwater to marine saline gradient viral communities from Chesapeake Bay - CB_1508_1S Viral MetaG | ecosystem: Environmental > Aquatic > Marine > Coastal | place: USA: Chesapeake Bay... | reverse complement strand
TCACTTAATACACAAGGTGCTTATGTCTCCTTTGGATATGGCCAAGCAGCAACAAGTCTTTCCTCTGGCGCGGATATTGCAACCATCAACTTTACTGATAATGTAGCAGGTCAATTTGCATCTATTCGATGTGATGCAGATGGAACAACAGGATCTGGAGGCTATCCAGGCCGCCTAGTGTTCTCCACTACTGCCGACGGAGCGAGCACCCCGACCGAGCGGATGAGGATTGACAGTTCCGGCAGGCTTTTAGCTGGCACGTCTAGCTTAGCTGCGCTTGGAACAGTTAATGCCTATTCAAACTCAGGAATTCCAGGGTTAAGAGCTGTAGGCGGATCTAGCATGGGTCTTGGAAGTGCAGCCATGGCAGTTGATAAACATGCAAACGTAAGCACTACAAGTCAAGTGTTTATGGTGTTTACAGTCAACCAACAAGCCACTGGTTGTGGACGAATTAATGCAAATGGTCCCAGCCAAGCAGCATTTGGAACTTTCTCTGATCGTAGACTTAAAGAAAATATTGTTGACATGCCACCACAGCTTGAAAATATTTGTAGGTTGAGACCTATAGAATTTGACTATATTGAATCTGAAGGTGGTGGTCATCAAACGAGTTTTATTGCCCAAGAATTTGAGGAAGTTTATCCTGACGCAATTGGTGAACGTGAGGATGGGATGAAAACTCTTACTGGTTGGGGTAAAACTGAAGCCATACTTGTCAAAGCTTTTCAAGAAGCAGTTGAAAAAATCAACGCTCTGGAAGCTCGGTTGTCAGCACTTGAAGGAGGTGCATCATGAGTATCAAACTAAACGGAGCAACGTCTGGTTCGGTTGAACTGGACGTTCCCGACGCTATTGGGTCAGACGTAAGTTTGACAATTCCAGGTGCTGCTGGCACGCTTGACCGCCTTGAGCGTGCTGGAAATATCTTGCAGGTTGTTCAGAATTATATTACTGGTACATCTAGCGTAACCTCATCAGGTCAAACAGATATTCCTGGTTTTTCTCAAAGCATTACCCCAACATCTTCTAGCAGTAAAATTTTAGTGCGAGTACGTTGGAATGGTGAATTTGGTAACACTAATAATTATGATTTTGTGTTCCGCTTGAAGCGTAATGGCACTGTGGTTGGTAATGCAGATTTAAACGGAATTCGGACGTTAGGCATTTCTGTAGCAGCACAAGGTTTTTACGACGCAGATGCTAGCTCCACTCAAGATAGCACTTGGTACGAATATCTAGATTCACCAAATTCAACTTCAAGCGTCACGTATCAAGTATGTTATCGACCTAAAAGTACAGGAATTTTGTATACCAACAGAACTGTTTCAAACACCAATAATGATAATTTTGAACTTCTCACGTCAAGCATCACTTTAATTGAGGTAGCAGGATGAACCATCAAGCTATTTACAACACGCATTCTAATGTCAAGAGTATTGTTGACGTAGAAAACGGTGTAGTTGCCTATGACGCTTCAGGTAATGTCGTAACACTGGACACTGCTGCTGTTGAAGCAGAAACGATTACTGTTGAAAACGATTGGAACTTCCAAGCACTTCGTCGTAAGCGTAACCGCCTTATTGCTGAAACCGATTATCTGGCGTTGTCTGACAGCACTCTGACTACTGAAATGGCTGCTTACCGCCAAGCCTTGCGGGATCTACCTGCAAACACTACTGATCCAACTAACCCTGTTTGGCCTGTTAAACCCGGAGGTGCATCATGAGCACAATCAAAGTAAACCGAATTGAGAACACCTCCACAACTGATGGCGGTGTGTCGATTGATGTTGACGGTCACGTCACGATTGACGGTCAGCAACTGCCTACTGCTGGTCCGCTAAGTAACAGGAACCTCATCATTAATGGGGCGATGCAGGTGGCGCAAAGAACTACTGCGGAACTAAACAACGTATCTTCCAGTGCTGGTCTTACATATCAAACACTTGACAGGTGGGGTTATTGGTCAAACGCTTCTAATCTTTTTTCATCAAACCAAGTTGAGGATGGCCCAGAAGGGTTTTATAACAGCGTACAACTAAAATCCTTAAATAACGCCAGTATAATTAGCGGTAGTTATAACACTTGGTCTCAAAGATTCGAAGCGCAAGACCTTTATCGTACTGATATCGGAACAGCAACTGCGAAAGATTTGATAGCATCTTTTTGGGTAAAAGGAAGCAATACAGGCACATACTCTTTTTACATTCTTAACTCCAGTTTCAATTATTGTTTTGTTTCAACATACACCATTGATGCTGCTGACACTTGGGAGTACAAAACTATATCCATTCCTGGTCCAACAACTAATTTTACTGGAACTGGAAATGGTCTTCAGATGGAAATTGGATTTACGTTAGGAGCTGGGACGACATACTCAACCTCTACACTTAATCAATGGCAATCGGGTAACTTTTTAATTAATGCGTCAGGTGCAACAAATCTTATAGAAACGCTTAATGCTACCTTAAATATCACTGGCGTCCAACTAGAAGTAGGTTCTAAGGCTACCCCGTTTGAACACGAGAGCTATGGTCAGACCTTGGCTAAGTGTCAGAGGTATTGTTATAGAGTTGATGGAAGTGCTAATGGTTATTTGTGTAGCATTGCTGGATACGATGGAAATCAAGCGATTGGTACTCTTGTATTTCCTGTTACTATGCGCAATCCCCCTACGCAATTAATTACTACAGGCACTGCGGCAGACTACGGCGTAGTTATGGGGAGTACGATTTCTAATTCAACTTCAGTTCCTGTTATGAATAGCGCCACTAATAACTCAAGTGGAATTAACTTTTTTGCCACGGGTGACTGTCCTGTTGGTAAAGCAGGTCACGGTAGATTAATCAGCAGTAGTGCTTATCTTGTTTTTCACGGAGCTTCTGAATTATGAGAAATTACAAAATTATTCCAAAATTGGCTGACGCTTTTGTTCAAACATATTGGATTATAAATTCTGATGGGACTATTACTTCTTCATGTATTGAATCCGACCCTGAATTTCAAGAATGGCTAGCCGAAGGCAACGAACCACTACCCGCTGATGAACCTACCGCTTATTAAAAGTTTTGTTAGTAATTTAAATTAACCTATTGTTTATTAAAAGTTTTGTTAGTAATTTGAATTGACCACCCAGGTTTTCCAAAAACACCTTTTTCTTTAAATTCTATTTGCGACTGAGGATGTAACTCTTCAGTCGCTTCTTTATATTTACGTATTTCTTTGTTTAAATTTGCTGTAGTTTTAGCATCTCTCCATTGCTCTACTAGCCAATCAATAAAGTATTGAATAAGCTGTTTAAGAAAGATATTTAACTGTTTCATGCCGTTTAAATCCGAAAAACAACGTAAGTATCTTTATGCTAATAAGCCTAAAGTTGCTAAACAATTTTCTAAACACAGCAAAGGCGGTAAAACTAAAACTGGCTATAAAACTAAATAAGAATTTGCTACAGTAGCTACGCAACCGTTTTGGTTGCTCCTTATGTACTTTTGAGCATGAGGCTTTACTCGCCATTACCCCTTGGCTAGAGCAATGTCAGCGCGTGAGCGGTTGCAAGGGGAACAAACGTTTATAGTTAAAAAAGTTATTTATTAACTATGGCTAAAGGACCATGTTGGAAAGGATACCAAATAGTTGGTATGAAAAAGAAAGGCAACAAAAACGTTCCCAATTGCGTTCCTAAAAAATGAGAACTAAAAAAGGTTACAAAACAAAAAGCAAAAATCAAAACGTTGCTCAATACGACCCTAAAACTGAAAAACAAATTGACGAAATGATTCTTCGTGACGCTCTTCGCGGTGCTTATGGTCCAGTAAAACCAGAAATTATTGAAAGACTTAAAAAGAACGCTGCTCAACACAAAAAAGTTTAATCATGAACAAGAAATCTTCTAAAGGCTACAAAATGCGTGGCTCTGTCCAAATGGCAGGTGCTCCTGGTTATCCAATGACTGAACGTGAAATTAACGATCGGTTGTATGAGTACGGAATGCAAAACACCGAAAGCGGTCGTAGAATTAGGAAAAATATTAAAGCAGTAAAGACAAAATATAATATTTAAATGTGGAACCTTCCTTCATCCTGTCTATAGTTTTAGGAGTTGCTGGTATCGGCGGTAGTGTATTTACTTGGTCTTCAAAAAGATTTGAAGTCCTTGACCGCCGAGTAGATCAACTGGAAGTTGTAATTAATAAAGATTTTGTTCGTAAGGACGAGTTGATGCCTATGATTAGTCGGTTGGAACAGCAGATCCAACACATAGACGAAAAATTAGACCGCATCTTACTCCATGGCCGAAATCTCTCTTCGTGATGTAGCTAAGTATTACAACGACAAGCCACATCAAAACCACGCTCTTGATTTTCTTCAACAGCAAACACCACCAGGAACGTTGGATAAGTTTGCTCAGCTATGGCGTAGCGGCCCTAAGGGGCACCCTAACTATGTCAAGCATCAAGTTACAGGTGAGATGCTTTCAAAGCTTACTGGGCACCCTGCAAATAGCTTTGACAACGAGTTTCTTGATGACTTGCAAGACCTTTTAGACGCTACTGGGTTTAGAAACGACCTCACTGCACGGCGAATGCTTCTTGCCCAGATGTGTCATGAAAGCGCAGGTTTTGTTTACATGAAAGAAATTGATTCAGGAGAATATCTTGAAGGCAGGCGCGATCTTGGAAACATTTATCCTGGTGACGGTCCTAAGTATCGGGGTTGTGGCCCTATCCAACTAACTGGACGTGCAAATCATCAGAACTTTTCAAACTGGATGGCAAAACGTGGCACTCCAGATGAAAACATTATGAAGCTAGGTACGGATTACACAGCTAATACGTACCCGTTTCTTTGTGCCTATAAATGGCTTGTTGATAACGATTATTTAAACGTTTGTAAAGCTGGTGACGTGTATAGTGCCACTAGGCGGCTTAACGGCGGCCTGAACGGTATCCAAGATCGCATTTATTATTGGGAACGTGCTCAACTTTGCATTAACTAACTATGGATTTTACTGACCCCACTGTTCAAGCTGCTTTTTGGTCTTTGGCTTTTGTCCTTTCAGAACTAATTGGTGCTTCTAAACTTCGTGAAAACGGTCTCGTACAATTGGGATTGAAAGCGTTCCGAGTTCTTTATGGCAGCTTCTCCAAAAAAGTCTCTAAATAATAGTCAAGGTTTAGCGTCAGAAGATGATCTGTATAGTTTGCATCGTCTGGTAGCTACTAAACTTATTGACCAACTTAATCGTGACGATGTAAAAGCATCTGATCTTGCTAACGCAATTAAGTTCCTTAAAGACCAAGGTATTACTGCTCTTAACGGTGGTGATGTCTCTGCTATTTCTGAAATGATTTCTGCTCTTCCAGAAGTCGATTTAAAGAAAGTTAGGTCTTATATTGGTGTGTAGGAACACAAATTCCTATATGTACCAAGCAAAGTCCCCGGTATGGTGATCGAGACACCTGCTGGGGATTTTGTGTATCTAACTCCTGAGGTGGCTATGGCGAACCTTCATTCTCTTCAAAGACGAGATGCAGTTAGAGCTTGGAAGCAAGGAATTAAAAATGCGTTTAATTGTAAATGTGCTTATTGTGGGGTCCATAGTGATTCTTTAACTCTTGATCACGTTCATCCACGAACTAAAGGTGGAGAAGATCTAGCTACCAATATTGTTCCTGCTTGTGTGCATTGCAACCAAGATAAGGGCAGTCAAAATTGGAGGCTGTGGTACAGAGATAACGAACACTACTCTGCTAAACGCGAATGGATGATCGAACAATGGATGAACTCCCTCCTATGCCCAATTTGGAACTGTCAGTTGAACAACAACTGCGCGTAGAACGTATCCGTAGGGAACTTCCAGCTGCTGATCGTAAAGAGTTAGAAGAAATGACGATGCAGATCGTCAAAATGAATTTGATCCTGCAGAATAATTTGAGTCAAGTATTTTCGTGGGCTAACGGTGCCAAGAACAAATAAACAAACAGAAAAGATTATTCAGGAAGCTGTAGCTTCGTTTCCTGTGTTTGCTACACACCTTTGGCACTACCTAAGGTTGCCTAGCCCTACACCTGTTCAATATCAGCTTGCAGACTACCTCCAGAACGGCCCTGACAGGCGAATCATCATGGCCTATAGGGGATGCGGTAAAAGCTTCCTAACGGCTGGCTACGTGCTGTGGAGGCTACGTAGAGACCCTGATTGTAAGGTCTTGGTGATTTCAGCCGCTCAAGACCGTGCAGACGCGTTCTCCGTGTTTTGTCACGACTTGCTGCGTAACTGGTTCATGGTCAAAGATCTGTTCCCTAGTGACACTCAACGCTTCTCTAAGGTTGCGTTTGATGTTTACGGAGCTAAACCTGATCAAAGCCCTAGCGTGCGTTCTAGCGGCATCTTTGGTCAAATCACAGGCTCTCGTGCAGATCTAATCGTTGCTGATGACGTAGAAACACCTCAGTCCTGTGAAACTCAACTGATTCGAGACAAACTACGAGAATCAATTAAAGAGTTTGACTCCGTTATTAAACCAGGCGGAGAAATTGTGTTTCTTGGTACGCCTCATACTCAAGATTCTATTTACGCAAAACTTGAACTAGCTGGTTATACCTGCCGTATTTGGCCTGCTTTATACCCAACAGCAAAAAAACGTACTAACTATTACGGAGAACGACTAGCTCCTAAAATTGCTGCTGATCTTGATGAAGATAAAAGCCTAGCTGGTCACCCTGTAGACCCTCGACGCTTTGATTGGGATGAACTAGAAGCTCGTCAAATTTCTATTGGTAAATCAACGTTTAACCTTCAGTTTTTGCTGGACATCAGTCTTAGCGATGAAGAAAAGTTTCCTCTTAAACTTCGAGATCTTTGTGTGTTCCGTCTGAACCGTGAACGAGGCCCAGATAAAGTTGTGTGGCTAGCTAACGGCGATAAAGCCCTAGATCTACCATCGGTCGGACTTCACGGAGACTTGTTTTACAAGCCTGCCCAAATCGGTTCTGAGTTTCTTGAATACACCGGAGTTGTACTTGCCGTAGACCCTTCTGGACGGGGTTCTGACGAACTCGGGTATGCGGTAGTCGCTTATCTCAACGGAAACCTCTTTCTTCTTGCTTCTGGTGGTTTGAAAGGTGGTTACAGCGAAAGTAATCTTAAAAAACTCTCCCTCATCGCAAAAGAGTACAAGGTCAAAGAAATACTTGTTGAAAGTAACCTTGGCTTGGGTATGTTCTCGGAACTTCTTAAGCGTTACCTCGGTGTAATTTACCCCTGCTCTGTCGAAGAGGTCCGACACACAAAACAAAAAGAGTTGAGAATTATCGATACGCTTGAACCTGTTCTTAATCAACACAGGTTGATGGTCGATACAAACGTGATCACTGAGGACATTAGAACCACAGAGTGTTATCCAGGTGAAACTCGTTCCCAGTACCAGCTCTTCTGGCAACTTACCCGCATAACCAAAGAGAAAAATTCCATCCGACATGATGACCGTCTCGACGCTTTGGCTATGGCAGTTCAGTATTTTACTGAGTCCATGGCTCTTACTGAGAAGAAAGCTATGGATTCAAGACTTGCTGAACAGTGGGAGTTAGAGAGACAGTTTATCCAAGGAGATAACGGCCTCTCTGTTGATGCTATGGGTTACGCCAAAAGCCTAGAAGACCTTCAGAAGGCTCTAGGAGCCTCTACAGGGGCTTCTAACTGGCTTATGGATATGTAACCCTTTAAACAGCCTCAGAGGCCCTTTAGAAAGGCATACAGAGGGGACTGTTCTTTTTTGTACGTTACGTTGCGATACGACAGCACATAAGTACCGTCAAGTTGAACAGTTTTGTGCTGCTCGTACTTCTGTCCGCGATAGGTCAGAGTCATCGTTGGTTCCTCAGAAAAATCACAACCCCCGTTCCGTGGTCGTGGTGAATCTGCGCCTCTATATAAAGAGGTGAACGTGACCTAACACTAGGGCTTACACCTCGCACTTTGTAGTTCAATGTGTTACACCCATCAAAGTGGCCCTTTTGGGGCCTACGCTCTCTTGACAACTTGACAAGGGTGAGTAGGATACTGATATTAATAAGTCTTAAGACGGTTAAAGACCGGTTTTAAACAGATATTAAATTGTTACTTGAAAAGACTGTTATTAAATTGTTTTTTAACTGTTCTCTTTCTGTTCCTTAACAAGCAACCTATATACCCTATACTGCATAGGCCCTACAGCCTCTGTTCATGATCCCTGTCAAACTGGTTACCTCCACACAAGACGCAGAAGACCTCATTGTCTACATGGCAAGAGTCTCTAACCCAACTAACCAGCAAAAAGCAGAAGGATCAGAAAAGCTTATTAAATACCTCATTAAACATAGACACTGGTCTCCTTTTGAGATGTGTCATTTGGTTCTAGAAATCAACACAACTAGAAGTATTGCTCAACAAATCCTTCGTCACAGAAGCTTTAGCTTTCAAGAGTTCTCTCAACGCTACGCAGACGTAAAAGATCTTGGGTACCCAGTAGTACCTCACCTCAGACGACAAGACGGTACTAACCGTCAAAACTCTATTGATGATCTTCCTTGGGATGTAACTCAAAAGTTTTACCGTCGTATCTCTAAACTTTTTGAAGAAAGTCAAGATCTCTACAGAGAAATGGTTTCTTACGGTTGTGCAAAAGAAACAGCTAGAGATGTTCTTCCATTAGCTACTCCTAGTCGTCTCTATATGTCAGGTTCTCTTCGTAGCTGGATTCACTACATAGACTTACGAACATCTAACGGTACTCAGTGGGAACACATCAAAATTGCACTAGAAGCTAAAGAAATCTTCAAAAAAGAGTTCCCTATGATTAGTAAAGCTCTTAATTGGTCTAAAGATGCCTCGTAACTACCGCAAAGAATACGATAATTACCACTCCAAACCCGAACAACGGGCTAATAGGAGTAGTAGAAACAAAGCTCGTAGAAAACTTGTTAACGCTGGTCGTGATGTTGCTGGTAAAGATGTAGACCATAAAAACGGTAACCCTCGCGATAACAGGCTCTCTAACCTGTCTATTACGTCTAAAGGTACTAATAGGTCTAAGAAGTAGTAGAGAGGGCTTCTAGGGGCTTCTAGAGGGGTCTCAGGGCCTCTCTTTTTTTTTATTTGATACCACCAAAAGATTTTGCTTCGAATTTTTGAGCCCTAGTTAGCGCTTGGAGCCAGCCCGCTGCCCCCGTCGGGGGGTCTATAGGCGGCCTTATAGCTATTGAGAATCAGTCGCAACAGTCACTAGTTTCTTATTGATAATGATTCGCAACAGCAACTGGATAATTATTGAGAATGATTTGCAGTTGCAATTAAACAGCTATTGAGAATGATTTGCAATTGCAAAAGTTGTTGAAAATGAGAATCGTTTGCACATACACGCGCGCACTTGGCCCCAACTAATTCGATTGTGAAGAATTACAACAACGGTATGGTCAGCCGCTGAATACCTGCAACAATTGCCTCAGCAACGCACCTCAAGCGTTGTTACTTCCTTCTTCCTTCCTTCTATCCATGACCTCTTCCATCACTCTTTACAAGCGGCCTAGAGCTCACCTGTTGGCTGATTATCCGCTTAACATTCACGAACAACAGCAGGGTGTCTGGGCCTATGCCTTCCAGATCAAGGGCCCAAGGCAAAAGGACCATTACAGCACTCTCGCAGTTTTTAACAGCCTAAAAGCAGCCTACGACTTTACAGACTCCTTCCCTTCTGTTCCTGGCTGCACTGTTCGCATTATGAGTGACGACAAGCGGATCATTCATCGTCAGCGTTATCAATTCAAAGAATGCAGCTTCACTGTTGGCTCTCTTGCTTGGATGTTGTATCAATCAACAGACATTGTTCAAACAATCAACAACAACAAGAAACAACAGCAACAACAAAAGGTAAAACTTCCTAAGTTCAGTATCAGAAACATCGCCAACAAAGCGTTAAAAAGTTTTACAGAAGAGGCTAAATATCTCTTTGGTTTCAGCTATTGATTGACACCAGAAACGATTATCTCCGCTCGTTACTAGATAGCGAGCGTGAGATTCTTCTTTACGAATTGTTCCTTCTTTCTGATTATGACGACTTTTCATCTTTCCAAAAAGACAAGCAACAAGAAATTGGGCAAGATAGCATCATCGACTTCGAGTGCTGATACTTGCTCGGTTTCTTGCCCTTTGTATCAGGATTGCTACGCCAAACGAGGGCCGCAATCTTGGCACTGGGCGAAAGTAACAAAAGGAGAGAGAGGCGTAGACTTTGACTCATTCTGTGAGCAAGTTGAATCACTCAAACCAGGCACTATGTTTCGACATAATGTTAGCGGTGATCTGCCTTATGTTTCACACTATGAGGGCGAGACTTGGCGGTTGATTGATACAGAAAAACTAGACAAACTACAGTGTGCAGCTGTTAACGCTGACTTAAAGTTTTATACCTACACACATTTACATACTGACGATCGTTACGGCGACGCTAACAGCGACACAATCCTTAGGTTTAGTGGTCATAAGTTTGTTATCAATGTTTCAACTGAAACCGTAGAGAGTGCTGTCGATCGTTACAGAAACGGTTTTGATGTAGTTATCACTGATTCAACAGTGTTTGAGTTAGCAGTTAACGCAATCAAAGAGAATAAGCGACCACTTATGATTGCTGATTCTCAAGACTTAAACAATCCAGTTAAAGTCATCCCTTGCCCTGAACAATATACAAACACTGCAAAGTGTGAGACTTGCGGGTTATGCGCTAAGGCTAATCGTAAGTTTGTTATTGCTTTTAAGAAACACTGATGAAAAAACCATGCATAAGTTTGTTGAGTTATTGTCTGCTCTTGGTTTATTCTTTCTGCCTGTCGTTATATATACAGTGGCCAATCTGCTGAACAATTAACAACACTTTGGGTCAGCGATTGCTGGCCCTTTTTTCTTACTTAGTTATTGAGAATGAGAATCAATAGCAGTAAGCTCACTGGTCACTGTTGAGAACGATTCTCAATATCAAGAGGTAGGGTTATTGCGAATGACTCTCAATTGCAACAAGACCCACCTGTTATTGAGAATGAGGATCAACAGCAGTTAAAACTACTATCACGCCACGGGTCACCACGGGTCAGTGTTAGTAAACTTAACAAAGCAAGTGCTCAAGGGCTCATGACTACAGCAAATCCCAAGGAGAAGTTCTACGGACCACTCAAACAAGTGGCAGCTCAGTATGTTCCTCTGTTAATGGCTCGCATGAAAGTGCTGGAGTCTCGTGCCATCGAAGCCACTGAGTTTCTTGATGCTGATGAGGAGACAGAGGTTGAAAGGGTTGAGGCTGTTGTGGCTGCTCAATCAAAACTACACAAAGCAGTCCTGGAAGCAGGGATGTGCCAATCATTGGTGGGTGCCTTTGCTGATTTGTTGGAGAGCGATTATCAAAAGATTCGAGACAGTAGCTGTTTCTTCATGAATGAGTTTGGAGAGTTTGAATCGCTCTATGAGAATGACTAGATGTTGATCAGGATGTCTCCAGAAATCTTTTCAAGAGCCATGAGGTATCCATCCCAGTAGCACTTGTCTGAGTCTGCTTTTGAGTTTTTATACTCATCACGAGCGTATTCATACTCTTCAATAAACTCTTCAACATTGATTGGTAGTGTTTGCTGCATTGGGTCAATCATCCGATCAGGATCAAAGTAATCATCATCGGTAGCTTCAGCTTGATGTAACACGGTTCAATAGTTGATAAGAGAAACAATAAGAGAACAGTTAAAAACCAATTAAAAACAAGTCTTTACAGAGACTGTTTAAAACCGTTTTAAAACCGATCTTAATAAGAGTAGTTAGAAAGGTCTTTAACTGCTACCCGAAGGGACCGGTTTTAAAACTGTCCTAAAGGGTTGGCTTTGGTGTAAGCACTGTGACTACGTTCTGTTGGTCCTTCAAACCAAACACCAAGCACAATGCAAATCCAAGGTGAGTTGACTGGGTTCATCCCGAGTTTTTACGAGACTCCGACGTACAACAACGAGCAAACTGATTTCCGTCTCAAGGTTCTTGTTGAAGACGCATCTGAGATTGTTGAGAAGATCTCGTTGGAGTACGACCGAGCTTGTGAGTGGTGGGCTCATCAAACTGGTCGTCGTGCGTTTTTCGATGCACCGTTTGAGATGCAGACCGATGGTTCAGCAATCATCAAACTGACAGCCAAGTTGGCGTATGACGAGTTTCCGTTTCCTGCTGTGGATAGCGAGCTGAACCCTCTTGCTACTGATCTCATCGTTAAAAGCGGCTCTAAGGCCATTGTTCACGTTGAGCCAGCGTTTCACCCCAAGAGGGCTCCAAAGGGGGGTCTGAGGCTGCGTCCGTTGGGTGTACAGGTCGTTGAGGTTGTATCTTCCAAGGGACGTGACAGCGGTGGTGTGGACATCAACAAGATGTTTAAAAAGCAAGATGGGTTCAAACAATCCACTCCTGTTGTTAAAGAACTTGCTAGTGTCTCTACCAACGAAGATCCAGATTTCTGAGTAGAGGTGTATGGCCCGACGATTTCATAAGTACGGCAAACGTCGTGAGGATGGATTTCGATCGGGCTTTGAGGGCAAAGTTGCAGATGATTTAACTGCTAACGGGGTGGCGTGGGAGTACGAACAACACAAGTACGACATCGTCATCCCTCGTAGTTACACACCTGACTTTGTTCTTGCCAACGGAGTAGTTCTTGAAGTCAAGGGCTACTTCGATGCGGAAGACAGGAGACTCATCAAGCTGTTCCGTGAGCAGCATCCTGATGTTGATCTCCGTATGGTCTTACAGAAGCCGCATCAGAAGCTCCAACGGGGTGGTCGAATGGACTACGCCAGTTGGTGTGAAAAGTACAATGTGCCCTGGTGTGAGGGGCCTTCGTTGCCACGAGACTGGACTCTGCTATAGTTCACTCGGACAGATGAAGGACACCGACCTCCAGGGCCTCAAACCTTGGGGGTCTTTTTATGTCAAACGTTGTCGGTCGGCTTAGCTGCCCGAAGTGTGGTTCACGCGACAACGTTGCTTTGTACGACGACGGCGGACAGCACTGCTTTACGCCTAGTTGTAACTATCAC
>Ga0099848_1001021_pt1 | contig 13114 bp, 25 predicted proteins | sample CB_VirMetaG_3_FD_78179 | JGI IMG/M metagenome (GOLD analysis project Ga0099848, IMG submission 78179) | Freshwater to marine saline gradient viral communities from Chesapeake Bay - CB_1508_1S Viral MetaG | ecosystem: Environmental > Aquatic > Marine > Coastal | place: USA: Chesapeake Bay... | reverse complement strand
GGTGCTTGTTGTTCCTGACCAACAGGAGCATCGCGGTCAAGAGTACCTTGCAAATGACTTAGGACTGGGTGGAACCTGGATTCAGACCAGTTACAACAACCGCATCCGCAAGCAATATGCTGGCATTGGCTTTACTTATGATGCTAATGCTGATGTCTTTATTGCACCACAGCCATTCCCTTCGTGGAGCCTTGATGCTAACCACGACTGGCAGGCACCAAAGGCTAAGCCTGAAGATGGCTTAATCTATTCCTGGAATGAAGAAAAACTAGATTGGGAGGCGTTCGTAAATGACACAGTATAAACTCGTAGTTGATTGCACCACAGGCAAGCAGGAATATATTGCCCTTACCCCTGCTGAGATTGCAGAGCGTGACCAACAGGCTGCTGCTGCTGCCGAAGAGCAGGCAAAGCGTGAAGCGCAAGAGCAGGCTACTGCTGCAGCAAAGCAAAGCGCTGGAGTAAAACTGTCATCTCTTGGTTTGACCGAACAGGAAATCAAAGCACTCGGATTCTAAGGAAATTAAGGAGCTAAGGTGACGTTTACCCCTGATATTACCGAGAATATTCCCCTTAATGTCGGTAATCCAGCATCTTCTGGTCTATGGACCAATAACGCTGAGGACTACGATGTAGCCATTGGTGGTCTGCCATTTATCATGGCTCCTACTGATTCTAACCCATACCAAAGAGAGACTGCCCCTTATCGTAAGGATCAGTTTGATAACTCTCGTGAACCTGGCGAGCAGTCTCTTACTGGTTGGTGGATTCGTAGCCAGTCTTCTTTCCATGGTGGCTCTGGCATCAAGTTCTTTGATCCATCTTCAGGTGAGTCTACAGGTTACAGATTCTTTGATAGCCAAGGTGTAAATGTCTGGACCAAAGGTCAGGTAACTCTTCTAAAAGAGACAACTAATATTCACGAATCTACTACAGTTATTGGAGTAAAAGCAGAACAACATATCCGCTCAGTTCAATGGACTAGCGGTGGTACTACCTATGATGGCGTGTTATTCCATGATGGCTTTGACATTGACCGTATTGACTCTAGTGGAAACGTAGTTCACTGGGTTGACTACAATGCTGGTCTAGATGATCCTGTATATGCTGTATGTGATGATGGTAAGTATGCCTACTGGATCACAAACGATATTGCTTCTGGCAAGCTAGAACTTAACAAAAAGTTATTATCTGATGGGGCTGGATTGCCATCAACTCCAATGCTTACAAACCCAAGCGTTACAGTCACAGCTGCTGAGATGGAGTTCGTAAAGGACCGTATTGTAGCTTGTATTAACAATGCTGTATATGAGATTTCACCTGTAGCTACAACCTTGCCAAGCCCTGTATACACCAATCCTAACACTAACTATGTGTATACAAGTATTACTGCGTCTGGTCCTGCTATCTACACAGCTGGCCACTCAGGTATCTACTCAACTATCCAGAAGTACACCCTAAATACTAGCGGTGCTATGCCTACCCTTACGCAGGCTTCTGTAGCTGCTGAGTTACCTCCTGGAGAGATTGTACATAAGATTTTCTATTACCTAGGCTACATGGTTATTGGAACCAACCGTGGTGTTCGCGTGGCTGCTGTAAACGATCAAGATGGTTCTGTGAGCTATGGACCTTTGATTGTAGAAACATCACAGCCAGTTTATGACATTACTGCTCGTGACAGATTCGTATGGGCTACAACAGGTATTGGAGCTACTGACGCTGGTCTAATCCGTATCGACCTTGGCCAAACTATCGAGGGTGAGACTTTGCGTTTTGCTTATGCAAACGATTTGCAAACTACTCAAGCTGCGGTTCACAGAACTACTGCTGTTAGCTTTATCGGTACAACTAATCGTCTGGCTTTCTGTACAGCATACAATAGCACTGATGGAGCAATCTATTTTGAGTCAGCATCTACTCTCCGCTCTACTGGATACCTACAAACAGGTGCTATCCGGTATGGAACTCTTGAACCTAAGAATTACAAGTTCCTTCGTGGGCGTGCTGATGTAACTAATGGTGCTATTGATATCCAGACTGTAGATACGTCTGGAAACCTCTTTACGGTTATCACTTACAATGCCTCTGTAGGCACTCCTGAGGCTGCTACAGGCAGCCCTGTAGGTCCACAAGAGTTTATCTCCTATAAGTTTACGCTCTCACGTAGCGCAAGCAGTACCAGTTTGGGTCCTATATTTAAGGGCTACCAATCTAAAGCTCTTCCAGCAACTAAGCGCCAACGCTTGATTCAATTCCCTGTGTGGTGCTACGACGTGGAAACCGATCGTTACAATGTGCTGACTGGATACGAAGGCCGTGCGTGGGAGCGTATTCAAACACTAGAAGATATCGAAGCAGCTGGCGACATAATCAATGTCCAGGACTTCACTACAGGAGAACGAGTACAAGCCTTGATTGAACGTATCAATTTCACCCGTGTAACCCCTCCTTCAAAACGTTTTGACGGTTTTGGAGGGTTGCTATCCATCACAGTTAGAACGGTCTTATAGTGAGCGCCGTGGATTGGGCTGCGTTAATTGTAGCCATAATCTCTATATCAGCATCTTTTGCAGGAATCGTTCGCTGGCTTGTTAAACATTATCTCTATGAACTGCGTCCTAATGGAGGTTCTAGCCTTAAAGATAAAGTTAATTTATTAGAAGATAAAGTTGACCTATTAACTGATTTAGTCAAGGAAGTATTAAAGAAATGAGGGACAATGAAACCTGTTGTGAAATCAGCAAGTCCTGCTGCTATTGCTGTTCTGAGGCAAGCGACAGCATTGTGGCCGAAACGAAAGAAACTGTCAGACGGGTTATTGCCGTCATTAGCCCATCAACGCTTGAACCCGAATTCGGACCACAATACTGGTCTCGCGGTTGATTTAACCCATAACCCTGATAGAGGGGTTGACTGTGCCGTTATTTTTGAAAAACTTAAAGAGGACGAACGAGTCTCTTATCTTATATTTAATAAAAAAATCTGGTCCCGTGATAAGGCTAAGTCTGGCAATCGCCCTTATAGTGGCAGTAACCCTCACACTAAGCATCTCCATATTTCTATCAACGCTGATAAGGCTAATGACACTAGTCCTTGGTTCTGGTGGGTAAACCAGCCTAAAGTCCTGAATCAAGTCTTGGCTAGTTTCGCCCCCCAACCTAAGAAAAAAGTGGTACTCTCTGTACCAGTAGCAGTGTGTAACTGCTGCCCTGTACATATCAAACGAAAGGCAATCTAATGGAGCAATTCAAACAAGTATCTCTTACTTGGTTCCGCGCCGCAGCATCCGCTGCAGTCGCACTATACCTTGCTGGAGAAACTAACCTGAAGGTGCTAGCAACAGCAGCCCTAGCAGGTTTCCTAGGCCCAGTGCTAAAGTGGCTTGATCCATCCGCCACAGAGTTCGGTCGTAGCTCTAACTAAAGCCCTATAACACTCCTTAAACGCCTTCTAAGGCTGTTTTAAGACACTAAACCCCCCAACCTGAGGTAATCACCTTAGGAAGGGGGGTCTTTTTGCATTTGCATAACCATAATCTTGTGATATATTTCCCCTGCGGGAAACCGTGGGGCAGAAACTTCAGATGACGGGGTGACGGCATAGCCTAACCTAGCCTCCCTGACTCACCATAATTTTTATGGGGGGTAGGGGGGGCATTTCTTAGAATCTGGGGTTCAGGCATATAGGAGAGAAATTGCCAACGTACGATTACGAATGTAGGACTTGTGATACCGTCCAAGAATTAACCCTTCCGTTTGAGAATGTTCAGGAGATAAAATGCGTTCATTGTGGCAACGTTTTATTCAAAGTATTTTCGGCCAATCCGATCCACTTCAAGGGGACTGGCTGGGCTGGGAAGAGCTAGACGAATGCGATTACTGTGATTCAACTTGCGAAGACTGTCCTTACTGGGATAGTCTTTGGGAATGAGCAAACAATTACCTAAACATATATCCTATTCCTCCTTCAATACTTGGCAGGAATGTGGTTGGAAATACTATCTAACTAAAGTAGAGCAAGTTCCTGAGAAGCATGCAGTATGGTTCACAGGTGGTTCTGCTGTACATAAAGCCACAGAACTGTGGGACAAATTCGAAGTAGGCACAACTAATAACTTAGATGAACTGTGGAATGAAGTATGGTTCCAACAGATTAAAGAAGATGAAGCGCTTCATGGTGACATGAATACTTGGGAATACCGCAGTAGAGAAGATATCTCTTGGTGGTATGGCGAAGGTAGATGGATGTTGGAGCGTTGGACAGACTTTATGTACCCTGATAAAGGCTGGTCTGTATACGAAGATTTTATCGAGAAACAGTACGAGATACCTGTTGGCGATACTCTGGTCAAGTTAGCCATCGATCGCGTACTGACTGATTTCGACGGGAATCGTGTGCTCGTCGATATCAAAACTGGTGCGTCATCCCAAAGACACCCCCTTCAACTTGCTGTCTATGCTTGGGCATTAGATAAGCAAGGTATATCAGTCGATAAGGCTGGTTTTTGGGATGCACGTACCGGTCACATATCCTTGTGGAATATCGACCACCTATCTCCTGAACGTATTGAGGATATGTTTAATGGTTTTGACAAAGCACGTAAGGCTGACATATTCTTGCCCAACCTGAATAGTTGTGGCAGATGTGGATTAATCTCTCACTGTAAATGGCTTAACGGTAACCTAACAAGAAAGGAAAGCAAATGACCGTATCGAAATATCAGGTAAGTAGCAAACTTCCTGATGGTCGTATCTTCGTTATTGGCGGAGATAATTTTGCTGAATTCAAGGCTAACCTTGACTCAGCGCTAGGCAGCGTGGATGCAGATGGACTGCTCACCACTATGGCTAGTTCACTCGTTGGTGCGCCTACCAATATCGCACAAGCAGTTGCAAACCTAGCACCACTAGGCGTAACACCTGCTCCAACACAAACCTTTACACCATCTACCGCACCTGTTGGTAGAGCATGTAAACATGGTCCAATGCAAACTCGCACAGGTGCAGGAGCTAAAGGCCCTTGGAAGGCATACATGTGTCCTTCACCTAAGGGAACACCTGATCAATGCGAACCACAATGGATCCGCCGTAACGATCCTGAATGGAGTTCGTTCTAAACTATGAGAACTCTTGCTCGTGCTGTTGGTAGCAAAGACATTGGCGGTGAGCCGTTACCTACGGTTTTCCGTACCTTTGATACCAACAAGGTTGTAATACGCCGAGCAGAAGTCTCCATGATTGCTGGCACTCCTGGTGTTGGCAAATCAACACTTGCACTAGCGATAGCGTTGAGATCAAAAGTCCCAACGCTATACGTTAGCGCGGATACTAATGCTCACACGATGGCTATGCGACTGTTGTCTATGATTACTGGACGTAACCAAACAGAAGCAGAGCAGATGTTAATTGAAGATGTAGATAACTCACGAAAGATTATTAACGAACAATCAGGACATATCTTTTGGTCCTTTGAGTCAGCCCCGACTTTGGCTGATTTAGATAATGAAGTATTGGCATTCGAGGAGTTATGGGGATGCTCTCCTACACTCATCGTTGTCGATAACTTAATGGATGTTGCTAACGATTCAGGAGAAGAATTCGCTGGCATGCGTTCTACCATTAAGGAACTCAAATATCTAGCCCGTGACACCAATGCTGCGGTGCTAGTACTACACCACACGAAAGAGTCATATCCTGGAAATCCGTGCCAACCACGCTCTGCGCTGCAGGGAATGGTTGCTCAGTTACCAGCATTAATTCTGACTGTGGGTTCAAATGCTCCAGGATTTTTGGCAGTCGCCTCTGTAAAGAATCGTTACGGTAAGGCAAACGCTTCAGGGGAAGATGCGTTTTGGCTCCAATTCAATCCTGAAGTAATGAACGTATCGGACGTAGAGAGAGTATAGGGAGTGCGCTGGTGACAACAATAGTCGGAATACAAGGCAAAGACTTTATAGTCATGGCAGCCGATTCGCAAATAACCGAAGATAACCAGCGCATCATCTCTCCCAAGACACCCAAGATTATACGCATTGGTAAATATATTTTAGGTATCTCAGGCGATGCTCGTCCGGGAGATATCTTGACTTACAACTGGAATCCACCTGTCTACAAACAAGGTGATGAGATTCAATTCATGGGTAAATCTATTATTCCCTCTATGCTTGAAGCCTTTAAGGTTAATGGCTTTGACTTAGAAGGGGAAGATAAGAAGGAAATTTCATTCCAATATTTATTAGGATTCAATGGTAAATTGTTTTCTATAGGTGATGATATGTCCTTCTTATGTACAGAGTCAGGTTATTATGCTGCTGGCTCTGGTGGCTCGTTCGCTCTTGGGTATCTCCACTCGGTGGATACAAAGAAGATCAAGTCAGTTCAAGCTGCTACTTTGATAGCGAAGAAAGCCCTTGCTATCTCCTGTAGGCTTGACATCAACACTTGCCTACCTATACAAATAGTTACGCAGAGCAAGTGAAAGACATAACCGAGTTACGTCCTGACTACACTCGGGCGATGGATATACGTGGTAAACCAACCACGGTATGTGTGTGTGGTAGTTTCTTATGGAACCTTAAAGTAACATTCGATGAGGATGGTACGATAGGGATGTATTTCTTAGATATGGAGTGTGCTGACTGTGGAACACAAGCAACCGCTCCAACGGAGGAAAGATGAAACTAACAACAGTATCAATGCTATCCGCGATTGCACTTTTTGTGGCTACCTTGCCCCACGCTGTGGGTGCTTGGTTAGTGAAATCGACACACCAAGAGGTTGGGTGCAAGCAACTGTTCGCAATCCAACCGATCGATCACAAGACTAAAGCAAAGATATTCGCTCGTTATCGGGTGAATGAAATGTTCAAAAATGGAGATCGTCAATGGTCTGCACTCGCAAAACTATGGGGCAAGGAATCTGCCTGGAACTACAAGGCTAAGAATCCTCGCTCATCTGCGTATGGAATAGCGCAGGTACTTAATACACCACGTAACTCTACAATTGAATATCAAGTGAATAAAGGACTGAAGTACATCGTTCACCGCTATGGTACGCCTGAGCGTGCCTGGGCTTTTTGGCAAAGGAATGGTTGGTACTAAATGTCAAGCAGGTCAAAGATTAAGGGTTCTCAAGCAGAACGTGACTTAGTTAAATACCTGCAAGAGTGGTTCCCGTATGCTGAAAGAAGGCTTGCGGGGGCTACTCTTGATAAGGGAGATATCTCAGGCATCAATGGTGTCTGTATCGAAGTTAAGAACCATGCAAAATTAGATCTTGCTGGATGGTTAGCAGAACTAGAAGTTGAAACAGTTAATGCTAAAGCTTGGACTGGTGCTGTGATTCACAAACGTAAGGGCAAAGGCAACCCTGCTGACTGGTATGCTACAATGCCTGTATCAGTATGGATAGAACTCTTACGAAAGGTAATAGATAGTGGAAAAGCCTGATATATCAGCGATTTTAGAGCACTATGGTGCTCGTGTACCAACACGTCGTGGTTGGTTTTCTATGAAGTGTCCGTTCCACGATGACACACATAATTCGGCTAGCGCGAATACAGATGAAGGTGTATTCTGTTGCTTCGCATGCCAAGTAAAAGGAGATGGGTTTTCACTCATCATGAACAAGGAAGGGGTACAGTTTCGTGAAGCACTCAGCATCGCAGAGAGAATCCTTAACGCGAGCGGCAAAGTATTACCACAGCGCAATACACGAAGCGGAGGAATACCTCGCAGAACGGGGAATCTCTCTAGAGCAAGCACGTCAGGCTCGCTTGGGCGTCGTGTTAGATCCGTTAACGGGTCATGAAGCTTACTCAGGACGTCTCTCTATTCCGTACCTCACTAGGTCGGGTGTGGTCGACTTGCGTTTTAGAGCGCTCGGAGATGAAGAGCCAAGGTACATGGGGCTTAGTGGGGCAACAACTCGCCTCTATAATGTCGGAGCTTTTTTCAGAGCGGGCTCATACATTTGTATTGCTGAAGGTGAGATTGACACCATCACGCTCGATGTTGTCTGCAACCTACCTGCCGTGGGTGTTCCAGGTGTTAACAATTGGAAGAAGCATTACACTAGGCTCTTGGCTGACTTTGACAATGTGTTCTTATTTGCCGATGGAGACAACGCAGGACACGAGTTCGCAAAGTCTCTCGCAAGAGAACTCTCAGGTTTGACTGTGATTCAGATGCCTGAAGGAGAAGATGTAAATTCAATGTATCGTCAGGAAGGTCCTGATTTCTTTAAGAACAAGATAGCGAGCGTACGTGGATAAGCCATTAATTCCTGATCATGATGGTCGATATGAATGTAACTGTGGTGACCAGTTTAGAGATATCTTTGACTTCCTTGGGCATAACGACGTTCAATACGAGTGGGGCGTACGTCTGACTCGTAACTACACATTTGATGTGTTTCAGTTTCTATCAACACTCAATAACTTGATTATGGAAAACAAATACCAAGATGCATACGAATGCGTTCAGAGCACTGCTCTGGTCTTTATGAACGCAGGAGAGGGATTACTTGCTGATTTTATGGAGGAAGTACTTGTACACACAGAGATGCACGAAGTTTACAATGGTTTAGAGAAGATGCTTATAGAGGAAGGTAAAAAGCATGACAAGTAGTGCTGAAGTGTGGACTCTTACTGAGAAAGCGTACAAGTTATTAGATGACACAGATAACTTTGAATTTGATGTTCTAGATATTGCTGATGAGTTGGCTTCCCTTCTACTCAAAAAGCACAAGGACTACGGACCAAAGAATATTTCTCACTCACCGGGCGGAGCTCTTAATGGGCTCCGCGTTCGTATGCACGACAAGATTGCTCGTATCAACCATCTAATAGATTCGGGCAGTAGTCCTGAGAATGAATCTCTTGAGGATTCTTTCAAGGACTTAGCAAACTATTCCATCATATCGATGATGGTACTGAGAGGAAAGTGGCCCCAAGAATGAAGATATTCGGACCATACAAAGGTAGTAAACAAAACGGTGGTAGGAAGATCTATGTGTTCAAGCGTAAGAAAAAAGATGGAACTGTTGTTACTACTTCAAGTAACAAAGCAAGAGTTGAATACGAAAAGCGAACAGGAAAAACACTACCACGAAATATAGAAGTGGATCATAAAAACAATGGTGGACGTAGTGGAGATGATCGCCCGTCGAATCTTCGGGCAGTACGTAAGAGTGATAATGTCGCTAAAGAAAACAAGCGTAGAGCAAAGAAAAAACCCCCTACAAAGAAAAAAGGTAAGCGATGAAACTGAAGAAAATAGTAGTTCTTTCTGATATTCAAGCACCTAGTCACGATGGCAGGGCCATCACTACGCTTCAAGAATTCATTGAGGACTTCGAGCCTGATGAAATATACTGCGTAGGTGATGAGGCTGATAGCCCTGAACCATCACGATGGAACAAGGGACGAGCAGCAGAATACTCAAAGACTTTACAGGCAGGTCTTGATAAGACATCTAATATTATGGAAGGTTTCAAGAACGCATTAGGTGATAAACCTTTTCATGTGATGAGGAGTAATCATGGAGATAGAATCGGAAACTACATCGACAAGTATGCTCCAGCACTTGCAGGATTGCGCGAATTGGAGTATGAAGCGTTGCTCCGATACGATGAACTTGATATTACCTATCACAATAAAATCTGGCAATTTGCGCCCGGATGGGCTCTTGCCCACGGAGATGAGGGAAGTCTTTTACAAACTGCGGGAGGAACTGCGCTTAACCTTGCAAGACGTATCGGACTATCTGTCGTATGTGGACACACTCATCGCCAAGGAATCCAACATTATCACGTCGGTTACAATGGTCGAATCTCCAATAGACTTTTCGGAGTCGAAGTAGGTCACTTAATGGATCTAAATAAAGCAGATTACCTATCAACAGGTGCTGCTAACTGGCAACAAGGATTCACGGTATTGTATGTTCGTCGATCGAACGTAACACCCGTGAATGTTCCAATTATTGGTCGTTCCTTCTGCGTAGAGGGAGAAGTGTACGCGTGGTAATAACAGAACATTATGAGAATCTTGTTGCTTCTATTGCGTATGAGTTTTCTCGTAAGTTCTACATGGTTCCTGTCGAAGATATAAGGCAGGAACTTTGGGTATGGTTCTTGGAACACCCTAACAAGGTGAAGGTGTGGGAAGCACTTGACGGCAAGCAATCAACGAAGCTTGTAGCACGCTCGTTGCGTAATGCTGCTAAAGATTTCTGCCAGAAGGAGAAGGCTAACGCGGTCGGTTACAAGGTAGATGATCTGTACTACTACGACCGAGAGGTGGTTGAACTACTGCTTCCAGCGGTAATGCGTGGTGATTTAGTAGCACCATCACTCGTGGACTTAGGCTTTAGTAGCACTAGGAAAGTTGCTGCTGAGGGTGGTAACTGGTTCGCGATGATGGCTGATATACAGCACGCAATAGAGAAATTACCTGAAGAACAATACAACCTGATTTACCTACGCTTTGCTGATAACTCAGACATAGCAGTAGTAGCCAAAGAATTATCTATTAGTCAGGACGCTGCACGTATGCGCGTGAACCGCGCTTTGAATAATCTGATAAACTTTCTAGGTGGCAAGCGACCACGCAGAGAACGTGATTACACAGAGGAGCAAGTTAATGAGCAACGAGTTGGGGATACTGAAAGTCAAGAGTTCATACGAGACGATATCGAAGAAATTGACGGAACAGACGTGGGTTGATTCACAAGATTCGGATTTCGTAGAAGCTTTGCGTAACACACAGGATATTATTGGGGAATTGTCTACGACAATTTATGTTATGTCTGATTATCTTGAGCAATACACGCAAGCGATACGCTCATTACCTCTGTTCAACGACATTGAATCAACAAGCCCAACACAAACTCCGCCTACGCGTGAGCCACGCGTAGAAGGTAATCGTGCTACGCGTAGGGCAAATAAAAAGACATAAAAAAACCCCACGCGCCACACACGCGTAGGGTTTCTTTCGTAGGTTAGAGTGCTATCGCAAGCATACCACCTACACTCATGAGCACAATAAGGCTTAACCACATGATAAACCTTACCTGCTCGCTTACACTTTCGTATTCATTACTGTTCATCTCTTAACCTCCTACTCTGCGTAACAATTGAGTTCCACACGGGACGTGGCTTGATGCCACGCACCACTTGCTCAGTATAGCGTTCTTTGCGGTCTTGGTCTGCCCAAATACCAGCAAGGTCTTGGAACTGTAACGCGTAATCCTTACACTCATCAAAGGCTTCGCAACCTCGACAGATAGAACGCGCTAGTTTAGCTGAAGGCGTGTATGACCAACCACGCCCAGAGATACCGCTAACTTCCTCAGGAAACCACATGTCGGGTTCGAGAGAGTCAGCACACGAAGGGTGCTTCGAGAACACAGGTAGTTCGAGATTCATAATTGACCTCCCGAAGTAGAGAACACGCGAAGGGAACAGTTTGGATAATCCCCTACGCATGGCGACTTTCTAGCAGCACCACACGAAGCACATGGGTACTCCTGTGGGTCGTCAATGTCGAACTCGCTTGCTGGTAATGGCTTGATTAACAAGCGCGTATGCTTCTTGCTAGGTTTCCATTTAAGCGTAACACGCGCAGGTCCATCTACTTCCCACCCTTGCTCTATGCGTATGTACTCAGCAGGGTAGAGAGAAACTGTACACACGAGTAGTTCGTCAGGGTGTTCCTCCCACACGAGATCTTCCCACGCGTAACGCATGACTCTCAAGTCATCTTCTTTCATGGGGTTGCTCCTAACTTACTCATGGCACACGGGTAGCAATAGTAACGCTCCGCGTTATCATCACTACGCACATGTATATCTGTGCCACACTTGTAGCACTCAACTTGCTTCATGTGTATCTCCTATCGGTAATTCACCAGCGAGCGTAGCATATTCTTGCGCTCGCTTGGCGAGATGACTTGCGTTTGCTTTTTCTCCACGTTCAAGAGCGCGCTCCGCCTCACGCCGAAACCACTCAGCACGCTTGCTGAGATAGTACGGCGTAGGCGGTACAGGCTTCCATTGTTTCCTAACCACGATTGAAAATCGGCGTGTACACAGGTTCAACGCTGACGGGTATCGTCATCATCTCAGCCCACGCATTTGCCGCCTCCACAGTAGGGAACAAGCCATAACTGAGGTTGCCCTCTACGGCTCGCACCACGAATCCACTTACCAACATTCCGTTGAGTGTCATGCTAAGTTCCACCCTCCTTCTGCTTGGTGCTTGTGTGTAACAGGCATGTAATACTTCTTGTCTGGCACATAGCACATACAACCAACTGGGTCTTGGTCGCACATGAAACAAATCTTACACTTGGGGCATTTCTCTTTCTCAAGCTCGTGCCAGTCAAACTTATTCCAACAACCCGAACACGTTATCAAGTCGTATTCCTTGTCGTAAGTGTTGTCTGTTTCCTTGACGTATTTCCCGTACATTTTGTCATACTCGTAATCATATCCGTGATACGAGTAAGGTGATGAAGCGTACGTGTACGTGTTGAGTTCACATGAGTTGTTTGACCACCATACGCCAGTATCATCAAACTTACCAGCCTTCTCGTGGAACAGGTAGAACTCGTACTGAGTGTGAGGGTGAACTGTAAGTATCGCAACCTTAGAACCCTCCGTGTAGGCATCTATCATGTTGAATATCTGAGCATTATCGAGTGCTTCCACACCACCGATAGCAGGTAGTAAGTCCTCGACAAATATGCGTGTATCACTACGAGTATCATCTTTCTCCTGTACCACATCAAGTATGCCGTTGTGTGCTACATAGGTAGTGTTTGGATACTGCTCATCAGGAAGTTCGAACGGGTGGCAGTTCGTAATGTCGATCGCACCACTCGTAGCGATACGAGCGTGCCATATTGCGTAGCCTGTTTGGTACTTGGCACGCGTTTCTAGGAAGCGGTTGATACTATCGTCTGCGCTCATAGTACGCTCGACAATGATACGATTCTCCTCAGGCACAGCAATTGCGAAGCCGAACCCGTGCGGGTTGTTTAGTGCTGAGTTTTCTAACTTATCCCGTGATGGGATAGTGTGGGGTGGTATGACGCATAACATACACATCATTAG
>Ga0099848_1001019_pt1 | contig 13119 bp, 13 predicted proteins | sample CB_VirMetaG_3_FD_78179 | JGI IMG/M metagenome (GOLD analysis project Ga0099848, IMG submission 78179) | Freshwater to marine saline gradient viral communities from Chesapeake Bay - CB_1508_1S Viral MetaG | ecosystem: Environmental > Aquatic > Marine > Coastal | place: USA: Chesapeake Bay... | reverse complement strand
TGCTACCGTACAATTACACGGGTTGATCCGTTTTTTGTTCTTTACTTTCGCCTTGTTCGTTTGCCTCAAATCTAAATCTTATTCTTTTACCTTCTCTTGTACATGTTGAATTTTTTACGCGACAACCTAAAATGCTTGCTAATACAGTCAATAAAATGATAGTCAATATTTCAAGAGGTGTTTGAAATACACTTTGTGCGTACCGCTGGATAATTGTTGACGTTACGTTCATATTTTAAAAATGACAAATATTCTACAATCTTATGATACGTTTTTGACGGTAGGTATAGTTATCAACATCAGGGCCTGATAGATTACTATTTGAAGCTGATGCTCCAGCAGGTGTACTAGAAAAATTGCTCCGCACATTCTGGATTTTATCAACTTCGTTTTCAATATCGGAAATACTTTGAGCACCGCCTCGCATCCCCATCATGGGTGTAACGGCTGCGGATAAAACGAAACCCATAACACACATAAGTATTTCTTGATATTCGTCACTTAAATCGCGAAGTTGACTGGATGTGGAATCGTATTTAAGCTTTGTAATGGCAATTTTAGTCCCCCAATAACTAACCAATGCTCGGGAATCTTCCAATAATTTTTGTTTTTCAAAGCTTAAAACAGCGGTTGTACGAATCAAATCTGGATGATGATCCCGCACAAATTTCATAAACGCGTTAAAATTTACCGTCAACAAAAGTTTTTCAATAGCCGCATCATGTATAATTCTAAACGGAAATTTGTTCAAGGAAATTAAATCAGACAACTGCGGAGAAATAACTTTGGGAACTTTTTCTGCAGGCTGATCAATTGGTGCAACATCCTCAGCTGGTCTTTTTTCACCAATTATAGGTGCTGTATCGGGAGGGCCCCCACCACCTCCACCATTTCCTTCACCGTCTTCTTTATCGTCATCGAAAAAATTACCGGTTGGAAGGATACTTGTCGTACTAACAGAATCAGCACCAGCAACAGCACCAGCAACAGCACCAGCACCAGCACCGGCACCAGCAGCAGCACCAGCACCAGCAGCACCAGGATCAGCACTCGTGGCAGGGGACATTACAGTAGAACCAGTATCCGTTTCAGCAGGAGGACCACTTTTGGACTCTTCACCTTCTGAACCACCTTCTGAATCACCAGAATTTTTAGGATCATCGCCAACAGCATCAACAGCAGCAGCTAAATTTCTATTTAAAATTCTAATGGATTTTGTACGAGAACCACCTGGTGTTAACCGCCTACCCATTGGTGTAGAAGAAGGTGCATCATCTGAAGCTGTTGTTGTTTGTCCTATTGGTGTACTAGTACCGCTTGCGTCTTCTGTATCAACTACAGTAACAGGCGTTGGAGCTCCTTCTTTTTTGGTTGCAGCTGCTTTTGCTTCTTCAACTGCTTCGGCAAGAGATTTTTGGTCAGGTGGTGGTGGTGGCGGCGGTCGTGTAGGTGTAACTTGCTCGGCAGGGACAGTACCGGGTAAAGAAACAAGTTTGGCTCTTTCTTTTTGGGTTAATTGATCATTTTTTGTCATGTTTTTCAAGGTTGATGTACCTTCCATAAGCGGAACTTGCTGATCATTTTCAAGCGCCAAAATATATGTGTAATCCGATTCACTGTATTTGTCACTTGATTTGATGGATTGTATAGTTTTAAGTACTTCGGCTTTAAAAAATTTTTTCAATTTTTCATCGTAGTCATCTTTATTTCCTTGGCTATTTTTAAAAGAATTAAGCCATGCATTAAATTTAGATTTTCTGACAGTACCGCCACCATTTTTAGCTTTATCTTCAATATAAGCTGTAAGTGCATCGTTAGTTACATCTTCTTCATTTAAAGCCTCTTTTTTGACATATAAAGAAAAAAGAACTCCAATAAATTCTTCTTTAAAGATTGTCAATCTATTTATTTTCAACATGTTTTCGACAGAAAATTATAAAATGAAGAAATAATAAATCAAGTATTAAAAAGTGCATTTAGATCAGGTGAAAGAGTATTATTCAGTTGGATAAATTTACGTTTTTTAAAAGTTATTTTTTTTAAATTACCGATATCAATAACCGTAGTTGGGGGTAAATTCGGGTATAACTCTAGCATCTTTTCAATTCGTCTTTTAATTTGAATAGGTGTCATGGGTAAAGAAAAATCATTCTTTTTTACAGTGCGATGAATTACCTGAGTTTGTTTAACTTGTTCCTTATTAAGTAAAAACTTAGATGTGGGTAAAAAAACCAGCTCTTGCCCGTGATATATATCTTCTAATGGTAATATTTTAAAACTTTCTCCCATTTTTCTTACAGTTACATAGGCAAAAGATCTTTTTTCAGATTCAAAAAACATACGCGGTGAAAATTCGCCATTAATATTGTCTTCTAAAATAATCCCTGGAGTTTGCGGGTGTATATACACCAGTGGTGTACCAAAATAAAATTGCTTTTTGCGCAAAGATATGTACTCATTACTCTCCTCTATTTCATTAGGAAACGCCTCATCTAATGACGGTAGCGGCTCAAAGTCTAAAATAGATTTAGTATCCATAGCTGTAAATCTTGATGCAGGTGTTTCCTCAGGGTTAATTTTTTGTTGTTGAAATTCTGTGTCAAAATTGTACCCATATGACCTTTCTTTTAAAGGTCCTGCAGCATTATAATCAGTATTGGTATTAGGAGGACCAAAAAACACAGGTTCAGTAATTTTTCCAATAGTTCGTTCATTGGGGGGTAACCATGCAAAAAGACCTAATTTACCAGGACGAATATGACTGGGTTTAATTTTTATATTCCGTTCTAATAAATGAACAAAACATGTTGGAGCTCCAATAACACTATAATTGTTACAGCCATCTTCTTTACATAGCGACGAATTTAATATTACTGCATACTTAACTACTCCATTACGTTTACTCTTATATAAAAATTTTTCTCGTGAATCAAATAAAAATTCACGGTGTTTTTGAATGGCGTTGTTGGGAATTAATTGGGTTACTATATCTACAGACTTAATTGGGTTGTCTTGTGCCCTACTTCTATTTACATCGTCAAGTATTAGTAGAGATTTTTGAAAAAAAGCATTAAGACGCCTCCATTGTTTAAATACATGTTTTAATCGAGGATCCGAAGGTCTTCTATAATAAGCCCATTGCACATTTTCAAAACTTTTAAGCATATCGCCAATTTTATCACTCTTTTTATCGTAATAATCAATGGTAATATCAAAAATATCATCGACATAATTTGTTACTTGCTGCACATTTTTGTTACTACTATTGTATTGATTAAAAGTTCTTAAAAGATCGGTAGTTAGTTCCGCAATAGTATTAACTCCTATTAAATACATTTTAGCCATACAATTCCTGTCGGATAAATCTATTTTAACTTTTTTTGCTTTAAATTCTCTTTTAAAAGTTTTGGCAAACTCCAAAAAATTCTTTTCTTTAACAAATTCTGTAAATATACACGGGTTTTCTGAAGTTGGATCTACCCACTTAGCCCTTTTTAGAATAGTACCTGTATCATTACCTGTATTATTACCTGTATTATTACCTGTATCATTACCTGTATCAGTTGCTTCTACTTGATCCTCAAAATCGTTTAAAAAATCAACATTAGCGTCAGCAAGAAAATCATCCTCTACTTCTGTTTTAATTTCACCAGCATTACCTGTATCATTACCTGTATAATTTGCTTGTACAGGAATATCCATATTATTTAAATCATTATCAAGATCATCGGGCAAATTATCTTCAGTTGCAGATCGTTCTGCAAAAGAAAAGGGTAGCTCATAAATCTTCCTTTCAGTCTCTGGAGTACCATCGTCATAATACATAATTTAACTTTTACTTTATCGGATAAATATAATAATACTAAAACCACCTCTTCCACGAGACATTTCAAGCCTTTTATTTTGGATTATAATAAAAAACCCGAAATGAGTCGTGTCAAAGGTGGTTTTAGTATTATTAATATTTTATTCCTCATATACATCAATGATTAATTGTTGACCACTAGTTTCATGTAATTTCAATAAAGCGCTTAATGCGTTTTCTACTCCGACACAGTCGTTTTCTGAAGAAATATAGGGTTCTGTGGAATCTGAATTGCTGGTGGTTTCTTCGTCACTACTTGTTTTTTCTTCCTCACTACTGGTTTTTTCTTCATTTTCTGATGACGTCTCCTGTAATTTTGGTAAATCCGAAATATAATTACAAAAACGGGAACGAGAAAGATATAAATCATGATGACCCGCAACTTTAATGTACTTTCTAAGTTTCATGAAAAAATAAAAATAACTTAAAATAAAAAATAATACACATTAAATTTAAATTTTAAAAATTCCCTCCTATTTATAAGCTTTGGCAATTAAATCAAGCGCCATACGACCTGCCATACCCTTACTGACCTTCTTTTTAGGTCCAGGTTTTTTATAACCAACTGTTTGTGCAATTATTGGTAGAGCTAAACGACCTGACCCCTTTTTCTTACTCAAAAAATTTTCGGAATATGGAAATATAGATCTCTTTTTAGTAGCTACTTTTTTGGTTTTACGCTTCCTGCCTTTCTTTTTACCTGGTTTATGCACACCGCACATAGCCCAGTACTTTGCTTTACATTGCGATCCTTTTTTAGTTTTGTGTGTACATCTTGATTTTACCATTGTAACGTATTTTAAATAATGACCATTATTAAATTAATCTCTTATCAGTGCTAGTATCTAGTAACGTCGCCCATTGTTCAATATTATTAATTGCCTTTTGCAATGTTCGCTGACCTTTAGTCCCCCTCATTTTTCGGCGTTTACCCTTAACGTTTCTTTTAAGAAAAGGACCCAGTTTCTTTTTTTTAGTCACGCTGGTAACCAAAGTGGGGGCAATTCTCTTTTTCTTTGGGGCAAGCTTCCTTTCAGGCATTGAAGCACTTAAGGAAATCCCTAAACGTCCTGACCCCTTCTTTGGGCCCGGTTTCTTCTTTGGACTGGGTTTCTTATTTGCTTTAGGAGTTTTAGACGCTGTTCTTTTTCTCTTAACTCCTTTAGTATGAATTTTGCATTTACCTGGCTGAGCAGCAACAGGTTTAACTACTGCTTTGTAATGGTTTTTACAAGCTTTACCTTTTGTGGTATTAGCTTTACATTTACCCATCCATACGCCTTTTTTCTGAACTAAATCTGACATTTTTTTATAATAGATTTTAAATAATGACCATTTTTCAATTATCTTTCAAAAGTTCACGAATAAAAATGTGTCGTAAAGGAAAAGGTACACATGCTAAATGTCATGTGTGTTCCAAAGCTGCAACTAGGGCAAAAGCTACATCTGCTGAATCTAAAACTGTTAAAATGAAGCGATCTTCAAAAAAATTGATTATTCCAAAAAATTTAAAAACTAGTACGCCGACAGCAAAAGATATTGTAGGGGGTAAAAAACTTAAAATGTAAAAAAATAAAACATTTTTTCATTTTTTAAATTTTATTTAATTATACACGAATGTCTGGTAAACGTTCTTTGTCTGATGTAAACAACGGGTTTGAATTTAATCAACAACATGTTGATCAGAAAATAGGTGAAGTTGTATATACACTAACAGGCGACCCTATACAAATAGTTCATTTACAACCGGCATCTTTTATTTATAAAAAAAATTCCATTATATCTGAGTCAAAATCTGAAGCTGTGTTGGACAATAATCAAGACAATACCATTGAAGAAGAGACAAAGAGTTATTAGGACAAAACACTGGCCATATATATAAAACCTTATTTGTAGTATAGTACTTTTGTGGTAATTTCAACTTGTAGTTGTCTTCTCCGGTACTTTCATCACCTTCATTTGATTGCGTATCAATAGCAGGAATAGCGAAAAAATCCGTTTTTTCCCAATATTTGTACATATCGGAATAACCAGCACTCGCTTGACACTTTAATACAGCTTGATCTTTGTAACACGTCATTGAAGTAATGTCGTTTCCGTCAAACGTCTTGTTAATAAACCCAGCCATTAAATAAGCTAAAGAATCAATTTGAGTAATTGCGGATGTCATATCACCATAAGGTAAAAAAATATCATGATTCCCAGTAAAAGGGTCAAAAATAAACGTAAAATTCCCTTTCAAAACAAGAAATTGAGATGGGTTCTGACGAATGCTTAAAAACAATTTTTCGGAATTACTGTCTCCATGAGCTCTAAATATTAGATACAACCAGTGTGAAATAGTACAATTACTTATGTCAAATACATTAATGTTATCGTCAATAAAAGATAAGGGCGGACTGCAATTGTTTTCAAATTCAGTTTTATCTTCTTCAGCCATTTAAAACGTTTTGTAAAATGGTATATACATTCAATTAATAGCATTTTGGCGGGGGATTTAAATTTTAAATTTTGAATCTCTACGAAATAATTTATTTCGTGGTATATCAGAAAAATTTTTTATTTACAATGGCTACATTTTCTACTTACTCTAAAACAATTGTGGATTGTGATGATTCTAAGGTATTATCAAATACTTTGGGTCAACTTCGGTTAGGGAGTCAAGGAAGTATTTTCATCAAAGACCCTAAAACCCAACAATATACCACTGTGGTGCTAAGAATGTCGTCAGCAATGGTTCAATATGTGGGTGAATCTTACGGTAAAAACAAACTAAAGATTGAAATCAATAACGAATTACAACAATTTTTGAATGACATCATTGAATTTTGGTTACGGCTACCTAAACATTCGCGATCGACAAAAGGGCGAAATCCCGCACCTCGACTTGTCGGGACATCGGTACGTATCGGCTACAATGATGGTCAAGTTGATGTTCAGATGCAGTGGGGTGATACAACAACTGAACTAATTTTTGTCCCGAAAATTTACACTATTGATGATGACAAAGGTTGTTTTACAGGAATTTACTTTACTTTGGACAGTATGTGCGATGTAGTAAAAGCCAAAAAGAAAAGACAACCAGGGGTTCGTCGTGTTATCCCTGAAACAGTGTACGAAGAGAGTTTTTTTCCTAACCCACCAGCACTTAAAAGAGAATAAATAAATCAATATTTTTAAGAAATTCTTGTTATAACCAATTGCCACCATGTTGATGCTTGCTGATGAGTTGTCACTTTAAGCTTGATTGAACTATGTCTAGCTGCATTTTCAGAATATTGTAAAACCCAATCATTATTACCATTACCCAATGAAGAATCGTCTGAAATTGTAGTTTCCAAACCACCAATTTTATTACCTAAATTAGAATATTTTACACCACCTTCATTTTTAAAAGCTAAAATGTATGTATCCATACCTGCAGGTGCTTGAAAAGGAAACATTTTATCTGCTGCATCAAATCTTAAAATCTTTAAATTATATACATAAGCCTCATTTATCAAAAATGAAGCCACTCGTGGTACAGCTTCGTTAGGAAGAGTATATTGTAAAAGTTCGTACTCAGTGTTTGGTACATTAGAAACCGGAATAGGATTTAATATAAATTGGTCGCCGACAACATAAAATGGCGCATGATATAAATTAGGTGTAGTTAAATCTTCAACTACGACATTAGGATTTAATCGAGTGGTATAAAGATCGGGCGCATATATACGACTATTTGATATAAAAGGGACATCTGTTTGTAATTGGGCTTCTACATTTGTATCTTCTGGTTGAAATCTTAAATATTCATAAAAAGTATTTGTTTTGATGCCACCATTATATCTTTGGGCTTCAATTTTAAAAGGCGCATTAGCAAATAATTGCCAACTATATTTATATCCAAGTTGATGTTGTCTAAAATTAGTTTCCCAAAATTCTACATACCCAGAAGTTACATTGTTAGCGCCCGAAACTAATTCCACACTATTACGATTAGTATCTGTACATGAAATTCGATTACCTGTGGATATTCCGTTATTCACGCCTAATGTGGCACCCACTGTTATGTTACCTTGAATAAAAGCAGTACTAAAAACTGTTAAAGGGGTATCTATTCTTAGTTCTTTTACATCACCAGTTTTTACATTTTCAGGTATAAATTTTAAATATTCATTGTACCCGCTTGGTACTCCATTTCCATTAAATTTTCTGACTCTAATTTTAAAAGTTTCTGTATTTTCTAAATCCCAGTTATAATCATAACCAAGTTGGTGAAATCTAGAACCATCTTTCCAAAATTCTATATAGCCAGTTTGAGAATTAGTGCCAGGAACTATTTCACAACTACTTCGAATTACATCATTTTTACAGGTAATTCGTGAATTAGTGACAATTTCACCAGTAATAATTGCATTACCGTTGATAGTAGCACTTGACGAAGTTATACTTCCTGCAACAACAACGCCTGTAGATGTAACAGTAACTCTTGGGTTGGTAGCATCTCCCACATACATGCGAATGGTTCGTCCATGATCAGTATCAAAGCCGCGTAAATAAATAGAGGTTTTATTTATTTTATTCGTCCCTCCACCGGCACTTAACTTTAGGATTCCATAATCTGAAAAAATGTGGTCGTTTACACCCCAAATTTCGTTAAGTTGTTGATGAGCATTGACGGGGCTTACATTTTGAGCATTAGCAACGGGATCAAACAATGTAAAACACCCATTTAATATTTGCGCTTTCGTTGAATTGTCAAATTTAATTTTAATTGGTTGATTTCCACCGCTTACTAGAGAATTTGGTTCAGCCGTACCGATTTTATGAAACTCTAATTTATCTGTCCCGACTTTTAAAACATTTTGTAGCTGATTTATTATTGATTTATCAATTATTTCACCTGCGATAATTTTGTCTATGGTTTCTTGACTAAAATGATTTAGTGTTATTGAACCATTAATCCATATTGTATGTGCAAATTTTTCACCTTGTTCAATAGGAACATGCAAATGGTGAGGAATGTAATGGCCATGAGTAAAATCTACACGTTCTAGGTGTAAAAAAGTTTGATTCGAATTATTAGCTTTTAGAGGAGTCTGCAACACTTTATAAATCCCATTTTCTACTACTCCGGGCAAATCAGCAACTAAAACACGATCATTTTGTTTTAAAATATCAGCATTTTTACCATCTATTGTAGCCCATGTGTTGGGCTCAACATTATTTAATTGTAACAGGATTTTGTTGTCGTGTGGAGGGTCATAAGGAAGTATGAAATAAATATCATCTTCTGTAATAACCAATTTAACACTTGCTGTATAAAAATTTGTAAGCTGATAAGCGACAGAACCTGCTTTTGAATCAACATACTGTTTAGAAGGAACAGAATTATCCACATTAACATCAAGCACATCTAATACGGGTAGACCCGCAGCTGTATAATGTGTCCTAGGAGGAAATTGTGGAGCTCCTTCGTTTAAATAATGTGCTCCTGTAAAAGAATATGCCATTTTCACAAATTAACTAAAATTAAAAAATGGCAACAGAGAGTAAATCTTTAGACACTGGTGAAACTGGTAAAACTGAAAACAATTTTTCAATGTTTAAAACGTTCCAACCCGAAAACATGGACTACACACATTTAATGGCATTAATTTTCGGGTGTAGCGGAAGTGGGAAAAGTTTTCTAGTACGTGATTTATTAACTCATATCAATAGAAAAAAATATTGGAAACATGTTATATTAATGAGTCCTACAGAAAATTTGACACATACATTAGGTGTCACTCACATAGAAAATACATTTAATTTTCTTGATTTAGAATATATTGACAATCAAATTGAAACGCGCAAAAAAGCTAAAATGAAAGGGGCAACACTACCACCGATGCTATTTATTTTAGATGATTGCGCAGCTGATCCGTTGTTGCGATCAAAGAAAAAGTCCCCATTAGATAGACTTTTTATCAGTGGTCGCCATTTTAACATGGGGTGTATAATCCTGCTTCAAAATATGAACGCTTTGGACAGTGTGGGCCCTGCTCTACGTAATAATGCTACGCTTTTAGCCATAACACGTCCGAGAAAATGCAAAGACAGACAGTTTATTGTTCGTGAATGGTTCAGTATGGGGACTGAAAAAGAAGGTGAAGAAGCTCTTTTAAAACTAACTGAAAAACCATATACGTTTGCTATTGCTGATTTACACCAGTTTGCTGGTGCAAGAAAACTAACCGATTTTATTTACCAATACAAAGCTAAACCTCAGAAAGAATTTAAAATGGGTAGTAATAAAGTACCCACTACGGTCAGGCATTATAAAAGATTTCGGAAAAAAAGTTCAGACACGGATAAAAAAATTTCTGATTCAGAAACGTCTGATTCTGATTTGGATACGGATAGTAGCATGAGCGACGAAGAAAGACATAATTTATTTGCTAGTAAAGCACACAAAAATGTGGTAAAAAAAGGTGTGCGTGGGCGTGTAGAAACATCGCGCTGGGGGAATGGTGATGAATTTACATTTTTTACTCCTTTTGAAACTGTCTATGAAAAACGTAAAAAAAGAAGACGTATTGTAAAACTATAACATATAATATATTGAGTAATGAGTGTTATCCAAAGAATTCCGCCGTTTTTGAAACCCGTTTTCTATACAAAGTTTTAAATTTTTAACTAAAGGCTCCATTTTGTGATAAAAATAGGCATCTTTGACTGTATTTAATAAAAGTGTAGGTGTATATAGCGGGCTCAATGGTTTGTAAGTTAATTCATTTGTACCATAAGTTTCCTCCAAAAAATATTTACCTTCACCCACTAATTTACACCTGTTACGTGTTTCAACATATAATAAATCTGTGCTATTACTTTGTAGCCATGTTGTCCACGGTAATAATTGGTTAGCGACCAATTTAAATAAACTGTCCGGAACATGTCTAAATGCATAAGACACTGGATCGTGCTCATTATAAACACGCCAAGAAGGGTGGCCTAATTCATTAAACCTCGTCATTGTTTCGTAAGACCCCCACGCCGGTGAATTAAACACATAACATGCCTTTAAAGGGTGCTTTTTAAAGAACTTTTTATATTCCATACTGAAAATTTGAGCTAAAGCACCACCTAAACTATGCCCTGTAATATACACACTATGTTTTTTATCACCTAAAAGGTCTTCAAGTTCTAATAATAACTTCTTTAAAACGGTGCTATAGTAGTACCAAAATCCTGAATGTACTTGACCTACACGACTTGTGTAAGGTTTCATTAAAGCATCGGCAAACACATCTTTAATCATCCCCATAGTCGCTTCAAATCTTGTTCCACGAAAAGCTATAATGCATTGATCTCTTCTTTTGTACACCACTACTTGAGCGCACGTGTCACATGTTAATGTTGTTATTTTATAATGCGCACTTAGTATTTTATTTGAAGGCGAATTCCCGTTGTAAGCTTCTTTTGCAAACTCAGCCAAAAAATTTGCGAGTTTAATATCGAATGTTCTATTAAAAGCTGCTTTTTTCTTAAAAGCATTGGCTTCATTTGTATTTTCATTATTTACGGCGGCTGTTAATTTACCCTCATCGTGCCATGCATGATAAGCTGTCGGTTTTGGTGCTAAAACTTCTGGACGTTGTGTGGAAACAGAAGGTGGTGGCGTGGTCACTGGTGGTGGCGTTGTCACTGGTGGTGTTGTCACTGGTGGCGTTGTCACTGGTGGTGGCGTGGTAACAGGAGGTGGTGGCGTTGTCACTGGTGGTGTGGTTGATGGCGGAATTGTAGGTGTAGGATCACCGGAGTTAAAAGTCATAGCGTGTTCAGTCCAGTAATTTAAATCAGAGGGGTCTTCATCCGAATTATTTTCGTTTAAATGAACATATTTCCATTGCCCATTTTCTTGGTATACGGGTAGCAAAGTACCTTCTTCAATATAAATGATCTGATTTGTTACTTCTTGACGGTATGATAAAATCGTGTGGGTTATATTATGTATAGCGTCATGTATAACAATATCCGATTGATTTCCACGATAAGTAAAGCCTTCAGGACCAGTCCATATATAACGTGTTTGATCTTGAACAAAATGACCACCTGTTATTTCTTCCCAAGTAGGCGTACCCACTTCAGTCATTGAGCCGCCCGCATTTCTTACATATTGGTGTCTTCTATACAACGGTGCACCAGTAGTTTCATCCAAATATAATTTTAAACCATTACACACATATTCAGCAACGTATTCATCTGCTGGCACATTCCCGAAAGAATCACTGTGTGTTTGACCTTCATGTTTTTTAAAACTTCTTACATACGTAAAATTAGGCGGTGTCCGTGCACGAGCCACTAAATGGTTATTGATAACAGGGTTTCTACCTGATGGTGTACTTGATGGTGTACCTGATGGTGTGCCACTACTTGTACCGCTAACACGTGATGGTGGACGGCTAATTGTACTACACGGACCCGTGTAACGACGACCTAATTGACACTGACGTACCGAACTTCCGCTTAATCCGTGCATTGACCCGGTTTCTTGACTCCCGCTTTGCCCATAAAAACCATGTAATCCACTTTGCCCATGAAGACGGTTATAAACATAACCACCCAGTAATCCCGCACCAAGAACCGCCGCCCCGCCCGGTGTTTCTAACATAGTTGCTGCTGCTGCTCCAGCAGATAATTTACGTCGTTTTCTGTCATTTTCCATTTTTACCGCTAAAGTAAACGTTAATTTAAAAAATGAACAATATTTTGGAACATCAGCAGGGTAGTGTTATTATTGATTCTTTGAGCGGTGTACAGACAGATGTTCTAAAGTACGAGCCAAAGGGTGTTCTTAAATTTGCTGGGCAGTATGTCTTGCAGAAGTTTATTCAAAGTTGGCACGCTCATGGTGCACGAAATCTTCAAGTCGGTCACAGGCCTGTTTTTGAAACACCCAAATATGGAACTCTTTATGAACTTTGGGTTGAATTTAGAGCTACTATTTCATTTCAATCTGAGGCTAATAGTGAAAATTCTTATGTCGTTGTTCCTCCTCTACTTGCGCTGGAATTGTGCAAGTCTTTTGAATGGCAAACACGGTCAGGTACGATGCTTAATAAAATATTCCCCGAACAAATTTTGCAAAAGGTATTACGTATGCCGTATCATCAAAGGCGAAGGTATCTGAGAGCCATGGGAGGTACTAAAGCGATTAAGGTACCCGGAACAGCAGCTGGCAATAAGGTGACACATGATGTAAATGTTATGCTCCCGCTTATGTTTGATAT
>Ga0099848_1001018_pt1 | contig 13120 bp, 13 predicted proteins | sample CB_VirMetaG_3_FD_78179 | JGI IMG/M metagenome (GOLD analysis project Ga0099848, IMG submission 78179) | Freshwater to marine saline gradient viral communities from Chesapeake Bay - CB_1508_1S Viral MetaG | ecosystem: Environmental > Aquatic > Marine > Coastal | place: USA: Chesapeake Bay... | reverse complement strand
GAAAAGATTACAGACTGCTTTGCTACAGGAACAGTTCCAATTTATTGGGGCGCAACAAACATCGGAGATTACTTCGACGAAAGAGGGATCATTAAACTAGATGATTCTTTTGATCCATCTAAACTGACCTTCGAGTTGTACGAAGAAATGTTACCTCATGTGGGAAATAATTACGCAATTGTTCAATCTTTAGAAATGGCTGATGATGACCTTGCAAGAAAAGTTGTATAAGCCTATAGTTAAGAATGGTGATTATCTTTTTCGGGATGTATTTACCTTTGAATACCCTGTAGAGATTCACTTTACTCGAATGGAAGAGTTTGATAATCCAGATTCATTCAAGGTTTTAGTTTTATCAAATGAATCTATGATGTCTCCCAACAGATCAACAGTTCATGATGTTATCACAAATCACAAAAAATATGATTTGATCCTGGCAACCGATGATCAAATTTTAGTTTTTTGCGACAACGCAAAGAAATTTCCTTATGGTAGCACTTGGCTAAACAGGGGAAAAATAAAGCATCCTGATGGATTGGGTTGTTATGAAAGTGGTCCAATCTTTGATCGAGAAACCAAAAACTTTGACGTGAGTTTTCTTGCATCATGGTATGATATAAATCGCCCTGGCTATAAATTAAGACAACAGGTATGGGAGAGAAAAGAAGAGATAGAAATACCAAAAAGATTTTATACAAGCACTAAGTGTTTTGTTAAATCCCCGAACCCTCTTCCGGGAGGAGAAAAAGAGATTTTATTTGATTCTCAGTATCACATTTGCATAGAAAATCATGCAGTAGGAAATTATTTCACGGAAAAGTTAATCGATGCGCTTTTGACGGAAACTATTCCTGTTTACTGGGGATGTCCAAATATTGAAGATTACTTTGATGTTGATGGGATGATTCTCTTTCAAACGATGGATGAACTTTTAGATAGATTGAATAACTTGACCCCGGAATATTATAATGATAGGCTTGATATTATTCAGAGTAATAAAAAGCGAGCGATCAAGTTTGCAAACTTTGATGAGCGGCTACACTCTTCTATATGTAAGAGGATTAATTCATGAAAATAATACTGACGGGAGCAGGTGGGTATCTTGGTAGTAATCTAAAGATATTCTTGTCTAATTTCCATGAAGTAAAACCGTTATCGTTACGACCAAACAATTTGGATCATATTGAGCATGAACTTCTAGAATTTGATCCTGATGTGGTTATCCATTGTGGTTGGGGATTGGGAAATTCCTATAAAGACATAATGGACGTAAATCAGTTTGACAATATTTTTGTTGGTTGTGAACTTTTAAAATCAATTTCTAAGTTGAATAATGTAACCTTTATGGGATTTGGATCATTTTCTGAATATGGAACAATAAAAAATCCAGCAAAGGAGGATGATCAGGTATTACCAGATAATTTGTATGGTTTTACAAAAAATTCATACAAAAATATATCACAAAATTTTTGTCGGATAAACAATAACAGGTGGTTATGGATTCGCCCTTGTTACGTTTATGGTAAAAATGATGTTTCCACCAGACTTATACCAAAGGTTTTTGACTCATGCATTAATAAAAATGATTTAGTCTTAAATTCTTGTAATTCTATAGTTGACTATCTGTACATAGATGATTTCTGTTCCGCCATTAATAATCTTTTGGTAACATCATCATCTGGTGTATACAACATATGTTCTGGAAAAGAATATAAGATTTCTGATGTAATATCACAAATTCAAGATATAACTCATGTAGACGATACTATAAGTTACGATGTATCGTTGGATAGAGATGATTCATATTCATATATATGCGGTGACAATAAAAGACTAAGGGCTACGGGGTGGAGTCCTTCTTTTAATTTGACTGATGGACTGCAAGACACCTTAAATTATTTTTCATTAGGAGAGTGTATCAAATGATTGTTCAAATGACCGTTTCTAGAAATGATTTGTTCTTGATAAAGGAACTTTTACCCATATGGAAAAACTATGCTGACGGCTTTGTTTTTGTTGATGATAGATCAACTGATGGTACATATGATTATCTGATGGACAATAAAGAAAATTATAACATACTTGATGTTATCCGTATAGATGAGGGTATTGATGGTGATGATTTGTGGATGGAGTCAAACCTAAGACAGCCCTTGTTTGACAAAGCTCTAGAATATTCTGGAAATATCATATGCCTTGATACTGATGAGTATCTAGATGGTTTAATTACAAAGGAACAACTTGAGTCGTTACTAGAGCAAAATAGAGATGTATTAATTAATCTGCCGTGGATTCAGTATACAGATAAAAATAAAATTAGAGTCGATGGTCCGTGGAATGTTGGAGTCAACTATAAGGATAGACTAGGTTCATATTCAAAAAGAGCCTTATATCGGGAGGCACAAACTCATGGGGAACATTTACCAAATCCGGGGAGCATGGGTAGAATTGATGTCCCGTTATTATTTGTGTCTCACTTACAGTGGATGGATAAGAGAACTGTGGCAATTAAACAATACTTCTACAAAATACTTGACTATGTTCATAATTTAAAGCATAATGTTGATATTGTTCCCTCGTCTGCGTATGATGAATCGGTTAGAAATTTTGAGTGGGACTATGCGGAGTTTGATTTTCCTCTTAAGGTGCGGAGTGATTTATTTGATGAAAATGTAGTGAATGATAAAAATAGAATGCTATTTATAAAGGACAGTATTGAGAAATATAATATACCTAATCTTAATGATTGGGGCATGGGGATTCATTAATGGAAGAAATTTTAAATCTAGTAGAAGAATATATCACAAAGAAAGATGAGCAGAAGACTTGGACCGCTGGTAAAGACTGGGTTCAATATGCTGGACCTTTTTTTGGAACCGAAGAATACACTGAGGCGGTTAAGTCTATTCTTAATGGCTGGTTAGTTTTAGGTCAGGCGGGTATAAGATTTGAACATAAGTTTCCTCGTCTCATGGATAAGGAATTTGGTGTTCTCACCAATAGTGGTAGTAGTTCAAATTTAATTATGATGTCTGCTCTTTCCTCCAAGAGAGGAATGAATTTACCAAAGGGAACGAAAGTTATTACTCCCATAGCAGGATTTCCAACCACAATTAATCCTATTTTCCAATTAGGATTTGAACCTGCTTTTGTTGATATTGATTTAGATACATTGAATCTTAATTTAGATCAGGTAGAGGATAGGGCGAAAGAAGGATGTAAAGTTATTACATTTGCACATGTTCTGGGAAATCCACCAAATATGGATAGATTAATGGAAATCATAGAACAATATGATTTAATTCTTCTAGAGGATTGCTGTGATGCACTCGGTTCGACTTACAAAGGAAAGCCTTTGGGTGGATTTGGCGATTTTGCATCTTGCTCTTTTTATCCTGCACACCACATTACGATGGGAGAGGGTGGTTTTGTTGCATGTAAAACAAAGGAACAGGAAATAATTGCTAGAAGTTTTAGGGAATGGGGCCGCGGTTGTTATTGCGTGGGTAAAAAGGCCGGACTTTTGAAAAATGGCACCTGCAAGAATCGTTTTTCGAATTGGTTGCCTGCTTTACCTGATGAAATTTTTGATCACAAGTATGTCTATGACGAGATCGGATACAATCTAAAACCAACAGATCTGCAAGCGTCGATGGGATTGGTTCAGTTGGACCGACTGGATGAAATAATTAAAAGACGAAAGCATAATCACAAGAGACTTTGTAATATTTTCTCTAAGTACGAAGAACACTTTGTGATTCCAGAGGCAACTGAGCACTCAGATCCTGCTTGGTTTGCTTTTGCTCTTACAATTAAAGATGGATCTCCTTTTAAGAGAAGAGATTTGGTTGATTTCTTGGAGGAGAACATGATACAAACAAGACCCTATTTTGCAGGAAACATTATGTTACAGCCTGCATATGAAGGCTTAATGGATCAAAAGGAGGTTATAGAAAAGTATCCAAATGCTCGTAAAATTACTACGGACACTTTCTTTTTGGGTACAAGTCCAGTAATAACCGACGAACAACTTGATTATATTGAGGAAACTGTCGATAAGTTTTTCAAAAAAAGACCTTATGTTTTACGAGTTTTAAGATGAAAAATACTTTATTGTTAACAGGTTACACTGACTCTTACAGGGATATATTTGATCCTAATCATAAAGATGACACCGTAGAAAGTGTTTTTGATGCTACTTTACCCTCTAAATTGTCATATGTAAAAAAGCATAATTATGACATTATGTGCGTTAGAAATTTTGAGGGTGCTTCTGGGGTGGAAAAAAATGAAAGTTTTAATAACCCAACAAGAGACTTAGGGTTTGCTCGGATAGCAAAGACTTTTCAAATGTTACAATTTTATGATATTGTTATGTGGATCGATGCGGATTCTTTGATCACCAATCAAGAATCTTCTATAGAGAATATAATTGGTGATGCAAATCAACCTTTTATCGCATCTCATGATTGGTCTACTAAAAATTATATTTCCACTGGTAATTTTATAATTCAAAAAACAGATGGCATTCAGGATTTTGTTAACGCTTTTTATGGGATTGCCAGTAATTTTCCAGAAGAGCAATCCACTGTAAATTGGATTTATTCTAATATGAATCAATCTAAACATATAAAGGTGCTAGATCACAAATATTTAAACTCAGTCCCGAGCAGAGAAATGTATTCCGAAAGTTGGAGAGGAAGAAAGCATATAATTTCCAACTGGAAGGAAGGTTCTTTTCTTTTGCATTTAACTGGAGTTGATAATAAAACAAGAAATAGAATTTTAAAAGATTACTTTGGAAAGTTTCTGTGAAAAAGCAACTGACAAACATAACGATGGTTTCATACAATTGTGTGAATCCTATTCAAAGTGCAAAGGCTCTTCTTTACAGTTCTAGAGAAATAGACTTTGCTGAGATGATATTGATATCAAATAAAAAACCAGATAATCTTCCAAAAAATATAAGATTTGTCTATACTGATGGTATTACCCACCACGATTCATGTCGATTAGCATATGACATATTACCTGATCTGATAAAAACTGACTATTACCTTGGTATTCATGATGATGGGTTTATAATTAATCCCCATTTATGGGATGACAATTTTTTAAATTACGATTATATCGGGGCCCCGTGGAAAAATTACGGACAACGAAACAGAGTTGGTAACGGAGGATTTGTTTTAAAGAGCAATAAGTTTGTTCAATTAACAAGATACATAAAGTACCTAGGTAAACATGATGATGGCGAATTGACAAATGATTACTATGACTACTTTACTTCGAATGGATGTACATACGCACCCGTTGAGGTTGCGATGAAATTCTCTCTAGAATCAAAAATACCAGAATGTGAATACAATTTAGATAACTGCTTTGGTTTTCACGGCCGAGGCCTCCCGGAAACTGTTAGCGTTCATGATGGAGAGTATGAACAATTTCAAGAAAAATGTAAACTTTTAGATCAGGTGAAAATACAATGAGCGATATGGAAAATTTTTATAAAAATCAAAATCAATTATTTAAACCACATCCCAATATAAAATTTAATTCTGTGGATAAGATGCAAATAAATTTGTATTCGTGTGGTCCAAAAATTCATCGTTTTAGATTTTCTACTAAAATTGTTGATGAACTTTTAGAAATAAAAAATAAAGATAAAATAATTCTGTGTATTCATGGCGAAGAACAAATTTTAAATCTTTGGGCTAATTATCTTTCAGGAAAAACTCCGGGATTTGAAATTAGACTATACAAGTATGATAATCCTTGGTATCTCGCCAAAACTTATACATCCATGAACACCCCATGTAAATACACATGCAAACTTGACGATGATGCATTAATTAGTAGATATGTGTGGGATTACATGATTGACAACCTTGATAAGTTGTCAGATAAAAATCCTGTGATCGCTCCAATTTTTACAAATGGTATCCCCAGCACCGAACTATTTGTAGAAGACTTTTTGAATGAGGAAGATCAAAAAACCGCACATTCTCTCTTTTTATCTGGAACCATATTAAGAAACCAGTGGAATTTGGACTATGAGGATGTGAATAATAAAATCAAATCCATGAAGAAATGGGACGGTCGAGAATATTGGGACTACATGGAAAATGCGGATATTAAGTGGGAAACCTCGGTGGATCCTGCGACTGGTAAATTGGTTCCTTGGTCATATTTTGCGGTAAGAGGAGTTCACCCTGCTAGATTTTCCAAAGAATATAACATGTTTATAGCAGATCGTATTATTGAAAACAAAGATAAATTTTTTGGTAAAAATGATTATAGACTAGAAGAATACCATGCTCCATACTGGACAAACAATATAGTTGTCGCAACTAATGATTTCTGGTTAAAGTCTGTCCCCATTCATAATGATGGTTGGGACGAAGGATGTATGAATCTAAGAATGATGATGGATGAATCTAGGGTGCTGTACGTTAGAAATGGTTTTGGTATTCATATGGCATATGGTATGACCGAAGGGCAACCAGAGATAGAAAGGTATTATACGGAAAACTTATGAGTGACTATATTGTAATAAAACCGGAAGATAACTGTGGGATGTGTGGTTACATATGGCAAACAATTCGTGGGATGTATCACAATCCAGATAAAAAATATTATGTTGATTTTTCTAACAGCATATATAAAATAAAAGATGAAAATGTTTGGGAATATTACTTTGAACAACCTCATACAGATTCTCGTCCTCCCGATGAAGATGTGGAAAAAACAGAGGGTATAATTTTTAATCAAGAGAGTGAATTTGTATTTCGAGAAATTAATCCAAATACACCAGAAGAGATTAAAAGACGGCGTTTGATGTTTAATGATATCATAGAAAAACATTTTAAATTAAAGCCACATGTTCAAGAAAAAATAGATTTATTTGTAAAAGAAAATTTTGAGGGCAATAAAGTCTTAGGTGTTCATTTCAGGGGAACAGATCATCCAGAAAAAAAACATATGGATGAATATCTAAACTACGTTAGAGAAAAAGTTTTAGACTATGATAAACTTTTTATATGCTCTGATGAGTGGGATAGATTTAGATTAGCGGAAATATCAAATAAAGATAAGGCATGTTCTTATGATAGCATTCGGAGCAAAAACATAATCCCTCTACACGGTCATAAAGTATATTCTCCTCACAAAAGAGTCGAGGACGCCGACTATCAGTATAAGATAGGTGAAGATGTAATTATCGAGGCTTATCTGATGTCCAAGGTAGATTTTTTGGTTTGTTGTGGTGGATCAAATGTCAATTACTTTAGTCGTGCTATAAATCCACACTTAGATTCAATTGAATTATAAAAATGAGGTATTATCATGAAACTAGAAGACAAAAACAAAATAATCAATAAACTGACAGGATCAGCAGTACAAAATAATCCATATTTTCATATGGAAATTGATGATTTTTTACCTGTTGATTTGGCTAAAAATCTAGCGAGTGATTTTCTTCCATATAATGATGAGAAGTGGTTTTCTTACTTTAATCAAATAGAAGATAAGAAGTTACTCAGTGATTGGAGACAATTTCCAAAGGAGACTTATCAGTTATTTTCTTTCTTAAATTCTCCCTTAATGCTAGAGACTCTTAGTAATATGGTTGGAATGCAACTATATCCAGATCATGGTTTGCATGGCGGAGGTTGGCACATTCACGCTCGGGGAGGAAAACTCAATCCTCACCTTGATTATTCTCTTCACCCGCAATTGGGTCTTCAGCGTAAGTTAAATCTTATAATTTACTTATGTGAGGATTGGGAAGAAAGTTATGGTGGTCATTTTGGTATGTGGAATTCTAATCCTGATGGAACTGCAAATAAATTAGAAAAAGAAATCCCAATGGGATTTAACAAAGCAGTTTTATTCGATACCACTCAAAATTCATGGCATGGTATGAGTAAATCTGTGACATGTCCAGAGGGAAAATATCGTAAAAGTTTAGCGGTGTATTACCTGACAGAACCTGTGGGAGAGGTTGATACTAGATCTAGAGCACTTTTTACTCCGACAGAGGAGCAGATTGGTGACACGGAGATTGAAGAATTAATTGCAAAGAGATCTGATATAAAAACTGCAAAGGAAGTTTATATAAATGACTGAAAAATTATCTGTATTCGGTGGAAGTGGTTTTATTGGATCTAAATTTTGTGAACTTTACTCGGATAAAGTCATAAAAATTGACAGAGAGTCCAGGTCATCTCAAACTAATGAAATTTTATATTTCATAAGCACCGTTGATAATTACAATATTCATACTGATATTCGTGTTGATGTTAACACGAACATTGGAATATTGCTAGATGTTTTAGATAATTTAAGTTTGGAAGAAAAGCAAAATATAACATTTAACTTTATTAGTTCTTGGTTTGTGTATGGGAAAAATAATGAAATACCCTTTAGAGAAGATTATTCTAAATGCAATCCGACCGGATTTTACTCAATAACAAAACACTGCGCAGAGCAACTGTTAATATCATTTTGTCAAACCCATGACATAAATTATAGAATTTTTAGGCTATCCAATGTTATTGGTGAGGGTGACGAGAAAATCTCTAAAAAGAAAAATGCACTTCAATTTTTAATAAAAGAATTAGTTGAAAATAGAGATGTTCATCTCTATTATGGAGGTGAAGTCCTAAGAGACTACATGTATGTTGATGATGTATGTCGTGCAATAAATTTTTGTATTGACAACGCACCAAAGAATGAGATAATAAATATTGGTAGCGGTAGACCACATAGATTTTTGGATTTAATTAACCATGCAAAGGCATATTCCGGATCCAAATCTAAAATTATAAAGATGAATCCCACTAAGTTTCATGATATAGTTCAGGTTAGACACTCATATCTGGACACTTCAAAATTAAACTCGTATGGATTTTCTTCTAATTTTAGTATAGAAGATAGCATAGAAAAGATAGTTGACTTTTATAAAAATAAAAAAATAAAATCTGATGATTTTATGATGACTCTATAGAAGATTGGAATTTTAATGAAGGTAGTCTATATCACCGGATGCTTAGGATTTATGGGATCCTATGTAACAAAACAATGTTTAGAAAGAGGCTGGTATGTCAAAGGTGTAGATAAAATGACATACGCTGCGAATAAAACCTTACTTAAAGAATTTGAAAAGTATGATAATTTTTCTTTTGTCTGGGGCACAGATAAACATGGCTGCGACATTAATGATTTGACTTTTCTTTATGATTGTGATTACATAATCAACACTGCCGCAGAAACTCACGTTGGTAACTCTATTGCAAACAGTGATGATTTTCTAGAATCAAATGTAAATGGTGTTCACAACATATTAGAATTACTTAGAAATTACAGACAGGAAAATTCAACTTTACCCACACTGATACATTTTAGCACAGATGAGGTATACGGTGATATTGTTGACGGTGCGCATACTGAAACGGACATACTAAAACCCTCTAACCCGTACTCTGCAACTAAAGCAGCGGGCGACATGTTAATTTTGGCGTGGGCTAGAACGTACAATATACCTTACGTTATTCTTCGACCGACTAATAATTATGGTATAGGTCAATATGTTGAAAAACTAATACCGAAAACTTGCAAGTTTCTAAAACTAGGTAGAAAAATACCTTTGCACAATAACGGAACTCCAGTTAGGAACTGGTTACACGCAGACGATACTGCTTCTGCCGTTATTAAAATCATAGAGTCTGGGTGCAAGAATGAAATATTTAATATAGCAGGTGGTTTTGAGCAAACAAATCGAGAGGCTGTAGAAAAAATTATAAGTTCCTTGACTAAAGAAGAAAATTGTGATATAACTCCATATATCGATCCGTCTTACAAGAGAGCGGGACAAGACTTAAGATACGCATTAGATGATTCCAAACTAAGATCTTTGGGATGGGAACCGAAGAAAATTTTTGATGAAGAAATACATTCAATTGTAGAATATTACAAGAATAAATTTATATGGTGAAAGAAAAAATTAGAGTCGTTGATTACATTGCCCAAACCCTCAGTGAACACGGTGTAAAAGAAGTTTTTACTATAACTGGTGGTGGGGCTATGTTTATCAATGATGCAATATTAAAGCATCCAGAAATAAAAGCAGTTTGTGGTCATCACGAGCAAGCTTCGGCCATGAGTGCGGTTGGATATTCTAAGTATACCGGGAAAATTTCAGTTGTAATGCCAACGACTGGATGTGCTAGTACCAATACTATTACTGGTCTCTTAGATGCTTGGCAAGATAATGTCCCTGTTGTTTTTATATCAGGACAGGTAAATTCAAATCAAACAGTTTCTTTTTTTGAGGAAAAGACTTTTAGTAAGTTAAGACAGTTTGGTGTTCAAGAGGCCGATATAGTAGAAATAGTGAGCAGCATTACTAAGTATTCTGTTATGGTAACTGATCCCACAAAGATTAAGTATCATTTAGAAAAAGCATTATATACTGCTACTTCTGGTAGAAAGGGCCCTGTCTGGTTGGATATACCTCTTAACGTCCAGTCTGCTTATATTGATGTAGATACTTTGGAGGGGTATGATCCTCCTCAATTTAAGCATGAAAAATTAAATTATGAGGATCTGCAAACGTATTTTAAAGATGCGGAAAGACCTATACTTTTAATTGGTAATGGTGTGAGACTTGCCGGTGCAGAACAAAGTTTAGTTGATTTTGCAGAACACCACAATATTCCGGTGGTTTGCACATATTTAGCTGCTGACATAATGGAAACTGATAATCTTCTTAATATAGGTCGAGTAGGGATTAAAGGTAATAGGGCAGCAAACTTTGCCCTACAAAATTCTGATTTAGTTTTAGCGATAGGAACCAGATTGGGTGTTCCGGTCACAGGTTACATTTATGAAAATTTTGTACGAGAAGCCAATCTCATAGTTGTTGATATTGATGATACTGAGCATAAAAAAGACACCGTAAAAATTGAAAAGTTTGTTCATGCAGACGCAAAAGAATTTTTAGATACTTTTAAAACTAAAGTTTTTTCTAATAAATGGGCTTCTAAGTGCTACGACTGGAAAGAAAAGTGGCCTGTATTTTTACAGGAGCATTTTGATGATAAAGATGGAATAAGTTTTTATGGATTTATGTCAGTTTTGTCGGATTGTTCGAGAGATGATGACGTTTTTGTTTCGGATGCCGGATCTGCATACTACGTTTCTTCCCAGTCGGTTCATATAAAAAAGAATCAACGGTACATAACTTCTGGTGCTCAAGCTGATATGGGCTTTACTCTTCCGGCCGCGATAGGAGTTTGTGTTGGCAAAAATAATGAAGACGTTATTGGTATTGTTGGTGACGGTTCTTTTCAAATGAACATACAAGAACTACAAACAATGGTGCATAATAATTTTCCAATAAAAATGTTTGTTTGGAATAATAATGGATACCTTTCAATAAAAACTACTCAAAGAAAATTTTTCAATGACGGATTTATTGGAACTGGCGTTGATACAGGAGTATCCTTTCCGGAGTTACAAAAAATAGCGTTTGCCTACGGAATCAAATATGTCCGTGCATCCGAAATGGATAATTTGGCGAATAATATAACGGAGTGTCTAGATCATGATGGTCCAGTTATATGTGAAGTAATATGTAAAGAGTGGGACGAAGTTTTACCCACCATAGCAAGTAAAAAATTGGAAGATGGTAGAATGTTTTCTAAACCTCTCGAAGACATGTATCCATTTTTACCAAGATCAGAGTTTATAGAGAATATGATTGTTGAACCTTTAAAGGAGATTTAATATGCCTGCCGATAGTAAAACTAAGAAAACTATTCTAACTCTTAATAACAATAAAAAGAACAACGAACCAACGGTTCTAGTTACGGCATACGATTATCCTCAAGCTAGAATTGCGGATATGGCTGGGGTGGACTGTATACTAATTGGTGATTCTTTAGGAATGACAACTCTTGGTCACAAAACTACAATCCCTGTTACTATGGAAAACATGATTTCTTCTTCGGAAGCGGTTTGCAGGGGAGCAAAAAATGCCTTGATAATCGGTGATATGCCTTATATGTCATATCAGCCATCCAATCAGATTGCAGTTGAAAATGCAGGTAAATTTATCGTTGCTGGATGTGATATGGTAAAGGTAGAGGGCGCGATGACGGATAGAATCAAGGCTATTTGTGATTCGGGTATTATGGTAATGAGTCACCTTGGACTTACACCTCACACCAGAGCGAAACTTGGTGGATATAAGGTTCAGGGTAAAACTGCGCAACAGGCTGAAATCGTTCTTAAGCAAGCGTTAGAACTACAAAAAGCAGGATGTTCTGCTCTTCTTCTCGAAGCTATGCCTAAAGAGCCTGCTGGAATTATCGCCAAAGAACTAGATATTCCTGTTTATGGAATCGGTGCCGGTGATGAAGTTGATGGTCAATTAGTTATTTTCCATGACTTAATGGGTCTTTTCTGGGAATTTAAATCCAAGTTTGTTAAGAGATACTGCGAGGCGGGTCAAATTATGGCCAGTGCGCTTACAGATTATGTCAATGAGGTGAGAAGCAGACAATTCCCAGCAGAGGAAAATTTCTATGAAATTAAAGAAGATGAACTAGAAAAACTGTTAGGTGATTCCAAGTGGAAATATGAGACGGATCAAGGGTTTCCAACAAATCACTCCGCGACCCCCAATACAGTTACCAATAAATCTGGATGAGTTTTGAATATACTAATAACAGGTGGTAATGGCTATATTGCAAAAAGTTTATTTGAATCTTTAAAGTTCAATTATGATGTTACCTCTATCACAAGAAAAGATTTTGATTTATGTGATAAAGAATTAACAAAAAGTTGGTTCAGAAATAAAAGGTTTGATGTTGTAATTCATACCGCAATCGTCGGGGGCAGTAGACTTGTCTCCGACGATTATGATATAGTTTATAAAAATTTAAGTATGTACTACAATCTTCTTGATGAAAAGGACAAATTCAAAAAGTTTATTTCTTTTGGTTCTGGTGCAGAAATATTTCAACCAACCACTCCCTATGGGATCAGTAAGAATATAATTGCAGATTCAATAAGAAACACCGATAATTTTTATAACTTAAGAATATTTGGGGTGTTT
>Ga0099848_1001013_pt1 | contig 13171 bp, 19 predicted proteins | sample CB_VirMetaG_3_FD_78179 | JGI IMG/M metagenome (GOLD analysis project Ga0099848, IMG submission 78179) | Freshwater to marine saline gradient viral communities from Chesapeake Bay - CB_1508_1S Viral MetaG | ecosystem: Environmental > Aquatic > Marine > Coastal | place: USA: Chesapeake Bay... | reverse complement strand
TAATTCTGACTTCAGAAAACATTAACTACATGCAGGCACCTCCAGATGAGATGCTGAACACGATTTACAACGCGTGCGACGTCGGCATTAACACTGCAGACGGCGAAGGCTGGGGTTTGGTGAGTTTCGAACACGCAAGCTGCCGCAAACCGCAAGTTGTTCCCGCCCACACCGCATGTCTCGATATCTGGGACGAAGCTGCGCAGATCGCAGACATCGCAACGTGGGTTGTCGACAAGGATCTCGGGGTTGAGCGCGGTCTCATTTCCGTAAAATCAGCTGTCGACCGTCTCAACGAACTGTATTACGACAAAAAGATTTACGACGAAGTCGCAGAAGCGTGCTTCGCTGTAACACAACGCCCCGAATACCGCTGGGAATCAGTCTCTGCTGGTTTCTCTGCAGCTATTAACGATCTTCTGGCAGCCTGATGAACATCACATACCGTTTCTTCCACGCAAATAGCGATGTTGTATACCCAATTAAGCGCGAGCGCGAGGGTATACCCAATGTCTATACACAGGCTGAGAACCTAGGGGGCAGCTTTACGCGGATCCTGCGGGGTCTGCCGGCGCACAATGTCGCCAACTTCAGCCCCAGCATCGCCAAACATCACGGTAAAACCTACATCGCGTGGCGCTCGCAGCCGGAGCCTTTCGGATTCCGGCACGACATGAAGTATTTCTATTTAAACAACCAACCAACCGATATTTATATCGGAGAACTGGCTGACGATCACACAATCGTCGGAACTAAGAAGCTGCGCTCAAAGAAACATCGCCTCAGCTACGAAGATCCGCGCCTTTTTGTAGGCCCAGACGACAATCTATACGTACAGTTTGTCGCTTCGACGTACGCCAGTCGCTACGACAGTCGTTCGGACAAGCTATTTAATACCCCAAAAGTGATCGTTTGCCTAATCAATGACTCATTTGAGGCAGTACAGGCAGCAATTCCGCCTATCGGCAAGAACTTAGTCAAAGGAGAAGCCGAAAAGAACTGGTGTTTCTTTAGTCATAAAGGCCAATTGAACTGTCTGTACGCCACGCGGCCTCTAACGATCGAGCGCGAAAACGATCCAACAATCACCGTAGATACGGCCGCTCTGGATAGCGTCACACAAGGCTCACCAACGTTCAACTCTTTACCCCCAATCAATCTGGGTTACGGGCACCTTATTTTTTATCACTGGAAGCATATGGCGCAGGAAGCTTCCGGTAAAACATTCCTCCTGTACCACCTGGGCGCATACATCGTCGATCGAGAGTTCACCCAGATCCTCTACATCGATAAAAATCCGCTCTTTACCGGCTCCCTTAATGATCACCTGATCGTGTGGACCGATTACGCAGGCAATCCAGTATCTGACCAACCTGCTGTAATGCTGCCGTTTGGCGCATATATCGAGAACACAGAACTCGTTATGTCGCTAGGCGTCAATGATGCTTTCATGGGAATCTTCCGATGCCCACTGCACAACATCGTGGCTCGAATGGAGAAGCCTGATCAAGACTTCTCCTCTCGCTCCATCGTCGACCACACCAACAGCGACGAATCTTCAAGCAAAGCTTGAATACCGGGCTGACCGTCGAACGTTTGCATAAGCTCGCGAAGACAGCGATCCGCTCCAGCGAGCAGCAAACCTCGGCGGTCCACCCCGTCCGAGATTGCGCGAACTGCTTGGATGTGGGAACGCAGCTCTTTCTGCAGAGCAGAAACCTTAGTCGCCGCCGTGGCGTAATCGAGCATGCCATTCAGGGTCATGCTGCGTACGTTCTGTAAATCGATTTGTAGGCTGTCGATTTCGGTTAACAGGATTTTCCTGAGATCCTCTTTGGGGTACTTTTCCTGAACCCACGCGGTCAGATCGGAAATGCTGCCTGAGTAACCCGGCTTAAGAAACCGGGCATACAGATAAGCCTCGATATCGCTGGTAGCGTTTTTGGCGTAAAAGATAAACGCATCTTTCTGCGATTTGTCGAGTGAATCCAGCCACCCAGCGACGGTAGCCGGATCTCCAATTTTCGTAAGCATCAGGCGAGAGCGGCTGTCAAACCTAGGGCCGCAGACCGGCGAGAACGCTCTAAAGCCAGCTGACCTTCAATATCAGCACGCTTTAAAGCCATTTGATTACGAGTCTGCTCTTGCTGTTGACGAATGTTTAGATTCGTCGAAGCAATACTAGACGCTAACTGGTTTTTGCCTTGCTGCGCCGTTTGGCCTGCAGCTGCAACCGCCTGCGCAGTAGGCAGCAGAGCCTGCGCTTCCCCGGTCAATGTGGTGTTAGCCAGGTTCGCGGCAGCAGTTGCGTAAGTTTGCGCAAGATTACCAGCGGTTTCAACACCAAGAGTTTCGGCAGCCAAACGACTCTTAGCCCCTAAATCCTGAAGACCAATTGCGCTACTAGCGTACTGGGAAGAAATACCAGCAAGCGTACCGGCCGCAGTTTTATCTTTATCGATAGCGCTTTTAGTTTGATCGTAAGCGTTTTGGCCCCGGACTGTGGTCTCGGCGCCCATCGCCTGTACCCAGGGTTGCAGCTGCGCACCCATAAGGTACTGCTGCGTAGTCAACTGGGTTTGGCCGGGGATTAACTGCTGATAAAGAGTGGCGTAATCGACCTGTCCGCCACCGCGAAGCGCACCGATCAGACTGCCAGCGCCTGAAGCAGCGCTCCCGGCTTCACCAAGAAAAGTACCAATCTGGCTTAAACCAGCTAAGAAACCGGCCATATCAAGTCCTCAGTTGGAAACCGCCAAGTGAAGATTGAGCGGCTTGCATACCCTTGCTGAGTATATCGGCCACGTTGGCATTGGGTTGCTGAGAAGAAATCAGAGCTTGCCCCAATAACGCTTGAGAGAGCATGTCGGTTTGTCGAGCTGTCTTGTACATATCCGTCAAGGATTTTATGCGCTCCAGCGCGAGCTCTCGTTTATACCTTTCACGTGATTTCTCGGCTCCTGCCGCTTGGCTAATAGCCGTTGTGGCCGCAAACTGACGGATACCTTCGTCAGTTAATAGACGACGATGTTCCGGAGAAAGGGCTTTCTCAAAGTAAGCTAGTATTTGCTCAAACCCCGGCTCTGTACCCGGAGTTTTGACGTCCGCGGGGAAGGTGCCGGTCTCGACATCCTGAGCCGTGCCCCAGTCTGTTGCGGTATCCGGCAAGGGCGCGTTAGGAGTTCCCGGAGCTCCGCCGCCGTCCTGCCAATCAGGGCCGGAAGAAGGCGGAGTGGCCGGAGTCCGCGCTACAGGAGGTTTCAAACCGGCAGGGCGCGGAAAGCGATCAGGATCACCTTGCCTGAGCTTCAGGTAGCTGGCCACGGATTGAGGGCCGTAATCCTCGCCAGCGTAAATCTTGTAAGGTTGTTCGTTCAGGTACGAAAGAACTGACCCGATCTGTTTCTCTAAGTTATCCTTCTTTTTCTTTTCAGCCGGAAACATCGAGTATCCAACCTCAGCCGCAAGCGCTGCAGGTCCAAACAGAATAGGATTGGCGGCACCCGCAAATCGGATAACGTCCCTGATGTCAGCCATCAAACTGCCCTCGCTAGCTCAGTCAGGGTGTCCGCTGACTCGATTCTATCGCGGAAGGCGATGTTTTTAATGGCAGAATCAAGCAAATTAGAAGCAGCTCCATACTGAGACTGCAGTCGTTGACTCTGTACTTCACCTAATGATTGAACTTTCTGAGATTCGACTTTTGACTGCGCTTCAGACAACGCTCGAATTTTCTCGCGCTGAATGCTTGCTTGAGCCTCGGCTAAGCGAGCTTGAAGTTCAAACTCCCGTTCGGCGCGAATTTTTTCGATCTCGCGAGCAGTCAAACTCCGAGCTTGTGCTTCGGTAAGAGCCGCTTGACCAACAAACTCGCCGTCGCGAAAACCGCCTACAAGCTCCTCACGGGTGGGAACCGGAGGGAGAACATCTCCGAGACCCGGAATCAATCCTAGAAGTGCACGTTTAATTCTTTCTCCCGCTAAATAGCGTTCCGCTTCTAGCTGCTGCGCGGGAGATGTGAAATATGTGCTACGACCTAACGCGGTATCACTCTGCAAAGTAGATGGACCGAGAGCTCCTTCCGCCGGATTAAAAAATAACTTATTAGCTCCCTGCCCAAGGAGATCAGCGGTTAAATTCGCAATAACTCCTCGGAGCATTTCTCGACCTCCGGTCGAAGCAGCCGCCTGAGTGAGGGCCGGGGCAATAGGTGCGGGCATAGTCTGAGCCGCAAAAGAGGGAACTTGAACTAAAGGTTGTCCGGGACCAGCAGAAACGTAACTGTATCGAGACATTAGTAGCGATCCGGTCGATCAAAAGAAGTCCCGGACGGAGGCTTCTTCGTATAGTTTACCGTATCGTCCTTAGCCTGCATTTGATCTCCACGATTGCGCTGCTCTTCGGAAAGATACGCAGTTGTTTGAGGAAAGTTGGAGGCTAAGTAAAGCTTCAGAAATGTATCAGGATCTTGATCCGGAGCATCATTCCGGACGTCATTTTCCCGAAGACGATGCTCGATGGTGTTCATCAGCCAAGCTCCTGATAACGCACGGAAGCAGGGATGGTCGAACTGGAGGGTGCATTCAGCACGGAATACTGACCGCCGTAATTCGGCATGTCGTATTCAAGAGGGCGCTGACGACTCAAATACTCCCCGCCATCATCAGCTTGTTGCATCATCTGCTGCAAGAACTGCATAAACATGCCCCGCATCTCGGGATCGTTAATAAGCAGTTCGATCAGCCGTTCAATCTCTCCCTCGTCTTCAGAAGAAACAACCCCGGCTGTCAGACGGTGATTTAACTGGTCCCTAGCTTCGGGCTGAGCCACGCGGGGCTGAGGATTTAGAGACCGGGTCGCAGAAGTGTAAATGCCGTCGCCTTCAAGCCCCGGCATCGGAGCGGGAGCTTTGTAGTAAGAACGCAGCACAGCTGCAGTCATCGGAGCTACGGCCGCACACTCGGCAGGGGTCTTAGGAACCGGGAGCCCGAGCAGGCGAGCAGCTAATTCATAATCCTGAGGGGAGAACACCGGAACCTAACACCATTGCTACTGTTGACTCCAGTTTAGGCGAAATCTTCAAGATCTCGCCAGGTTGGACATTCAGACTTAAACAAATTCTTTCTAGAACATCTGGAGATGGAATATAATACTGGTCGTAATATATTTTACGTGTTGTAGTAGGAGATAGATCAGATAACTTGCTTAACTTAAAAGACGTTATCTGACGTCTGTCCAAGATTTCTCGGAGGGTGTTTACGAGAGAACCTTGAGTTGTATGAGAGGAATAGAACGGCATCTCCCTAACAACATGCTGATCCATAAGTTTAATTAAAAATCTGTAATTTTGTAACTAGGATCTAGGTTCAGCAAATCGATGATTCGATTACAAGCCAACGCGTTTGCTCTAAACCACTGGGCTTCGTCAACGCGCATAGCCTTTCCTAATTCTTTAACGTTGCACAGTAAAGGTCTATCTTCGTACACGCTGCACTTACCGTCGACCAGCTTCTCGCAAGCTCCCGAAGCATCGGTTTTGTAAGGAAAAGTCAGCGCAGCCCGGCGCATAACGTAATTTTCCTGTGTTTCAGGGCTTTTTAAAATTCCGCCAAGCAGACGGCAGCAGCCGCCGCAGCCAGTGCAAGGAAACTCCATCACTAAAACCCCAGGTTTTTCTGGCGGACAAAATGCAAGTCATACGTTGTGAAGTCCAGCGGAATGCTCGGGTTGTTGAAAGGAGTTTTATACACGTCACCCTCGATGTGATGCTGCCACGCTGGTGACCATTTCGCGTGGAGATACTGTTTATTCAATTCATGCGCTCGGTGGATACCTTGCGCTAGTTCAGGCTCGCTGCGCCAGGTCTGAGACCCATCAAGGTAATCCCCAGCAGTCTCCCCGTGATAATACGGAACCCCAACGGACATCACACGCTTCAGTTCCTTGTGCTTGAAGCGCATTCCGTAGTCCATATCCTCGCAGTACGCAGGATATAAGTTCTCGTCAAACAAACCAAACTGCTGAACAACCCAATCCTTGATTAAGAAGAAATCCCAACTTCCGTTCTCACCATGCACGATTCCTGTATCCCCGTCAGCTGCATGCTCTACAGCTGCCTTCAGGAAACCAGGAGTAAACATGAGATCATGATTCACAATCATCCAATACGGAGCCGTCATGTATGACTTAATGATCAGGTTCCACGCTCCAGAGCACCCGAGGTTGGCCGGCAGGTGGCAAACAACCACTTTCTTTACGTACCGGTGCGGAACGTTCTTAAGAAGATCTAGTTGCTCTGTAATCTGATCGCGCCCATTGTTATTGAAGACGACAAACGTATCGACAGGATAATCGATGCTGTAGAATAACCTGTACACCCAGTGCGGTGCATTAACACAGGCCGTACCGATAACGGGTATAGCGGGCGCGGTCGTATCCAAAATCAGCCTAAAGCTGCTACTATATTAACACTCAGTCCGAGCTCGTGACTACTTATCTCTGGGGTCCGAAAGAATCGCTGATTGTGCCCACCCCGTCCGTCGGTTTTCTGATGCACGACGATGACTCGGGACGCTGTCAGATGCACAACGTCGGAATCCCTGAGCGTCACCTGATTGACTGGGCCAAACGGTTTGCCGACAAAACCAAAGTCTTCATTGACTGTGGCGCCCACATGGGCAGCTACTCCGTCCTGCTTGCAGACCACTTCAAAGAAGTTCTTGCATTTGAAGCACAACGCCGTACGTTCTACCAACTGTGCGGCAACATCTTCATCAACGAAAAAACAAACATCATCCCCAGGCACGTCGCTGTAACCGACAAAGTCCACGCTCATCAAACCGTGACCCTGTCCGTCGTGTCCGAGGATGGCGGCGGTTCAACCCTGCTGATCCCCCGCGAACCCGTACTCCACACGGAGCGGGTGGAGGCCATGAACCTAGATAACTACCATATCGAAGATGTCGGCCTTATCAAACTAGACATCGAAGGAAACGAACTGGCCGCACTGCGCGGCGCCGCCCTAACCCTAAAACGCAGCGACTATCCGCCGATCATCTTCGAAGCCAACAACGACAATTGGTTTGCCCCGCAGAAGAAAGAGCTGTTCAATCACCTGCGGGGCTTGGGCTACAATGTGGCCGAGATCCGTCCGTACGACAATATGTATGTCGCAGTGCATGGACCTACGGAAGAATTTTAGAAGCAACCCAAAGTAACAAAGCGCAAACGCAAATATATAAAATAGAAAATTTTATAAATAGACCCAACGGATCTCCAACAAGTTCCATTAAGACACCTCTAAAAGGGTCAACTCGACTTTAGCTTCGTCAAACATGGACTGAGACATTTTAAAACTCTCAGCCCAGCGATCTGGAATCGGAAAATCCGGAGCAACCACGCGTTCAATTCCGGCTTGAATCAACAACGTGCAGCAGTTGCTGCAAGGCAGAAAAGGCCAGACATAGACCGTGGCGCCGTCCAAAGCGACGCCATTACGTGCCGCATGGGCGATGATGTTGGCCTCTGCATGCACAGTGCGCAGCAGCTTCTCGTTCCTATTCGACAGGCGGCCTGGAAGGTCGGCAATACCGTGGGGAAAGCCGTTGTATCCAGTTCCTAAGATGCGGCGATCTCGCACCGCTACAGCGCCGACAGGTGTCGAGGGATCCTTGCTCCAGGCTGCGAGGCTCTTCGCAAGGTCTAAAAAACGATGATCCCAGGACACGTTCAAACGAATGCAACGTTGTCTTTGATATCAGAGTCCAAGGGATAAGTAATCCCAGGAGCCCATTCCTCAGTACGGGAAGATGTCGAAGTTTCGACAATGTAGAAGCGCATAAGCGCACCTTTCGCATTACGGCGTTCGCCGTGTCCGACAACAACGCCATGCTTATTCGGCAGCGACAGATTGGCTGAGGGCTTTTTCTTGCCCACGCGGGTTCCGATTGGAAATTTCAGACTCATTGTTGTTAGGAATAAAGTAAGTACACTTAGACCCGATTTCGGGGAAATACGCGTAACTTTGACGCGACCTCGGCGTAACAAGATAACGGTAGCACCGTGTGCGCAAAGGACAGGTCTCCCCGCTGGCGCACTTCGTGATGTCAGCCATGTTTCACGGGGGCGTACTGACTACATTCTGTCGCGAATTCATCACCTGCCTCAGGGAAACCAAAGGAGCACCCGCGGTCGGTCATAAAAGTACACATCAAACAGGACGCCCTGGAGGATTTGGTTTTATTTAAATTCCCATCAAATTTCAAACCCATGACTTCCTCTAGTTTTGCGACGATTTCGCGATGCCGCTGAGCCTCGCGATACCAAACTTGAGAAACCTCGTAGGTGGTGTGACGAAACCCGCAGCTCGAACAAACGCGCCGACGACGGGTTGCTTCACGTGTTTTGCGCGATTCTCGGGTCGCCAGACCCATCTCGCCGCAGCTGGGGCACTTGGATTCATTTAGCATGTTGTTGTTTTTAGCGATCTGTAACGTCTGACAGATCGTTGATCACAGCGTACTCTCCCACGATCCGCAGCGCGGCTTTGTTGTAGGCCTTCGCAGCCTCAAGCTCAGTCTCATAAGACCCGAGGTAGTGATGCTGCCTTTGTGCTTTAGTGCCGCACGAAACGGTTTGTTTGGATTCGTGGTTTTAGAGACCCCGCGGTATCGACTCGTTGCATCCCGCTTACGCGGTCTGTTAGCGAGACTTAAGTAAATCTCGCGATCGGACCGATTGCTAAACAGATAACTAGACACGCAGAAAGGTCGGCCCTGTTCTAGAGCCGGTCGAGGGCTTGTCGAAGCTACTAGCCCGAGGCTCGGTTCGACGGTGCGAAGTCGGCTTTTAAGGCAATCTCAAGACTTCACAAGCCGAGTCGCGCGGCGAACCGAGACCCAATAAGAACTACGACAGTACGGATTTATCAGGAAACAGGGGCACTGGCCCACGGAACACCGGCAGCAACCGTGGGATGACGCTGCTGATCCAGCTGAGACTGAAGGGCCGCTTCAATCTCGGCTACTTTCTCAGCACCCAGAGCTTCCTGCACCCATTGGATGCAAAGCTCTTCAGTTAAGTCAGCATAAGGAATCAGATTCTCCGGACGTTCGAATCCGATGCTGCCGTATGCACCAGAGCTGTAGGTGTCGTCTTTAGCGTCGATTGTGTAGTGTGCGGTAAAAACAAAACCATCATCGGTTAGGCGCTCAAGCTGAGCAATGTGCCAAGTAAAAGTGGTGGCCACGGGGCTAAAACAGCTGTTTTTCTAGATTAGCGGATCGCGCTCTAGAAAGACCAACGATTAAATCGGTAAGCGTTGCTAAAGTTATAAGTAGCCCCGTGGACTGCGTTAACACGCAAGCCGCTACCCAGTTCTCCGCGATTAAGGCTCGCAGATTATGAGCACCCTGAATACTTACAATCTCAAGAGCCCCGATTCGGCCAATACTAATTTGGCGCTCGATGCTTCCGGCAATGTAGCAATCCAAGCCGGATCTGCGTCTGCACCGTCGATCTATGTGACTGGAGACACTAATACAGGTTTATATAGTCCAGGGGCGGATCAGATTGCGGTAACAACCGGGGGTACCGCACGACTATTTATTGATTCGTCCGGACGCCTCCTGGTGGGGACGACTACGAGCAACGGCGCTCAACTCGAGGTCAACAGGCCGCAGAGCGTGGCCACTGGGCTGAGTGCACTCTTAAGCTCTCCGCAATTCTCAATAACAAATTCGTCAAACTGGGGATTCCCAGTCGGAGCGGTGTTCAAGACGCCGCTAGCCAATGGAGGAGCCATCGTCGATAATGCGGCAATCTGGGCGGAATGGAGCGACACAAACAGCGCTTATCTTGGTTTTGCCACAAGAAACAGTGGGACGATTGCAGAGCGAGTGCGCATCGACAGCTCCGGCAGGCTCTTAGTTGGTACGTCTAGTGCGCGTGCAAATTTCTATAACTCAACCGGCACGGCACAACTGCAAGTAGAAGGCATTACTCAATCAAGCTCCAGCATTTCTGTAACTTACAACGACAATGGCGTTGGTGGTCCCGTCGTAACACTGAACAAAAGTAGAAGTGCATCGGTTGGAGGAAACACAATTGTTTCATCCGGCGATGCACTTGGTAATATTTACTTTCAAGGTAACGATAGCACCGAATTTGTTGAAGCAGCTTTAATTCGCGCTGAAGTAGACGGCACCCCTGGCTCTAACGACATGCCAGGCCGCCTCGTATTTTCTACAACGGCGGATGGGGCAAGTTCTCCGACGGAGCGGATGAGGATTTCAAATAACGGCACGATTTTCCTTAACGCTACTTCGTTAACTGACGGTGCCAACATTCAGGGTGCAAATGCTTACGTCGGTTGGAGGTTTGATGTTGGGTCCAATAGTGATACACTTGCAGACCAAAATACTGCTTTGTGTTCTTCTGTATATACGTCTACAAATACAGGACGAGCTACTTCTGCGCTGCTTTTAATGAGTAGAGCAGGCGAGTCTGTCGGTATATGCCCTCTTATTAAAGGCTACGGTGGTGCGGGAGCCTCACCGAGTACAGCAACGTTGCAGTTCTTGGTCTCTCACAACGGCAACGTTCAAAATACAAACAATAGTTATGGTTCTCTCTCTGATTTAAGACTAAAAGAAAACATTGTAGATGCAGAGTCTCAATGGCAGGATATAAAGTCGCTTCAAGTACGAAAATTTAATTTTAAAAATGATGCAGCAAAAACTCCGTTGCTAGGATTAGTTGCACAAGAAGTTGAACCTATAAGTCCTGGCTTAATTGAACAAGTATTACAAGCTGACGGAACTCCTGATCCAGAAATTCCTAAAGCAATTAAGTACTCAGTCCTTTACATGAAAGCGGTCAAGGCGCTGCAGGAAGCAATGGAGCGCATCGAAACCCTTGAGGCCAAAGTTGCTGCTCTTGAGAGCGCGTAGTCCCCTTCACTTCTCTGTCCAGCGTACCTGTGCCTTACGCAGGTGCTCTGGACACAGGGTCGCGCCCACGTGGGCAGATTAAAGAACATAAAAAAGCCCGGTCGTTTGACCGAGCTCAGGTGAGTAGCGACGTGGACTAAGCCGGCTCAGAGGCTTTCTCGTTGCGAGCAATACCAGCGTTTGCCCAGAACATTGCCTGTTCCAAATTTGTAAGCGCAAGCGCCTGCTCTCTGGATTGTGGTGTTAAATCGAGGATGAGCTGAGCCAGCGCCTTACTTTGCTGGCGTAGTTGCTGGTAGCGCTCTTGCTGGTCACCGCCTGGGGGGTGGTGGATGAAGTTGTTTTCGAGGGGGTAGGTCATTAGGAGAGTGACTGGTGAAGGTGACTACTGGGCTTCAAGCTGGTCAGCGATGGCAAGGAGTTCTTGTCTCACATCATTTGTTTTTGAAAACAGTGCCCACGCATAACCGAAGTCAATGGTTGGGCCAAGGGATTCCTCTGTAGGCTCTGGCTGCCACGGAGCCACCTGATCCGCAGCAGCTCGCAAGGCGGCGGCAGCAACCCAGCGAGATTCATTGAGGCAATCATCTGGACCGTAGGATGAAGCACCATTGGCAGCATCTAGCACTACTTGTGCGGCGGGTGAAAGTTCAGACATAGAAGTGGAAGCGGCTAAGAGGGCGGATAAAGCTGATTGATTGCATCACGAATGAGAAGAGCGTCTTCTTTGCTAAGGCTTAGCTTTATCTCACCCACTTGATCATTGTCGTCGTGATACTTGATGGTGAGGCCAGAGCCAGGCTCTACGTCGTACTCGGCAACGCAGTCTTCAACTGTCCACCACCACTCGGATTCACATTGACAGCGTTTGATTGTTGTTACGGGCATGGGTGATTAGTGGTAATGACTACTTGGCGTACTTAGCGAGTAGGTCGCGGGCAAATGAAGCGAAATGATCTGCGTGGATCACATCGTTGACGTACGTTGCCTTTTCGTGGCGTGGATCTGCGACAAAACCAAAGTGCTGCCACCAGTCAACGGCGAAAGCTCGCAGCTCGTCGTCCGATGGAATCGGGTAAGGTTCTTGGGTCATGGTTTCTAGGGAACTGTGGCCAGGGGCAGGAGGTGCAAACTCGCTGCCCCACCACTATAGATGTGCCCTGCCGAAGCAGGGACTTCAGCCCGATGCACTGCAAAGCGGGAACAATTAGAGAGTAGGACTACGAGGCTTTGAGTGCAGCTACATCAGCCTCAAGGGTTTCGATGCGCTCCATTGCTTCCTGCAGCGCCTTCACCGCCTTCATGTAGAGCACCGAGTAGTTGACGCTCTTGGTGACAGTGCCAAGGTCGTTGCCTTCTGCGTCGCGGTCAGGGGATTCGCTGACGAGACCGGGGGAAACGAGTTCAACCTCTTGAGCGATTAAACCGATCTGAGTGTGGGTCTGTTGGCCAGTTTCTTCTTTGAGGTTGTACTTGCGGATCTGCAGTGCCTTTAAGTCATTCCACTGAGAGCTGGCATTGACGATGTTCTCTTTTAGCTTTATATCAGAAAGGGATCCGTAACTGTTGTTTGTATTGACGACGTTCCCGTTTGTCCATACTGTAAATGAATTGGTTCCAGTAATAACGCCACTAGCAGAATGAGTGCCATAAATCAATTGAACGCTAGTTCCTGCGGCACTGGCACTCCCTACCCATAAAGCAGCATTACCGGCTGAAGTGAATGTGCTTGTAGTGCCGCCATTCGTAATCCTCATCCGCTCCGTCGGGCTGCTTGCTCCATCGGCGGTAGTGGAGAACACCAATCTTGTCGGAAGATCATTAGCGCCAGGAGTTCCATCAACAAACGCTTGGATCCGGCAACCGTCAACCATCTCGGTGCCATCTGCACCCTGAAAAGTAATCCCACCCAGGGGATCGTCATTTTGAACAACAGTAACCGCTCCGGCCGTTGTCCCGCGAGATTTTCCTAAAAGAATCCAAGGACCAAGAGCGCTATTTGAGTTTTGAACACCGGAGAATACGTTCTGTGTGGTTGTTTCGGTTTGAATAAGCGAATCTTGTCCACTTGTATTGAACCATCCTCCACGGCTCGTAGACGTACCAACTAGAAGGCGTCCCGAGGCATCAACAAATAACCGCGCTGTTCCTCCGGTTGTTACAGCGACCTGATCCGCTCCAGGACTATATAAACCTGTATTAGTGTCTCCAGTAAAAGTGAT
>Ga0099848_1001008_pt1 | contig 13190 bp, 12 predicted proteins | sample CB_VirMetaG_3_FD_78179 | JGI IMG/M metagenome (GOLD analysis project Ga0099848, IMG submission 78179) | Freshwater to marine saline gradient viral communities from Chesapeake Bay - CB_1508_1S Viral MetaG | ecosystem: Environmental > Aquatic > Marine > Coastal | place: USA: Chesapeake Bay... | reverse complement strand
TATGATACCATGTACAACAGAAATCCATGGCTCACGATTCCACTCAACATGGGAGGCGTTTTCATTCAATTTAAATAATACCATATCAATTTATAGTGAACATAATTTAAATAACCCATTTGGAACTAAACATGTCGTAAGATGGTTATTATATCATACAAAAAGAGAATTTGAAGAGCAGTATCATGATAATGAATACTATTTTAATTTTAATAATTTTTATACATATAAAAACAAAGAAATTAGAAAATTAACAACGTTAGATTATAATCTAAATAAGCTATATATAGAAAATAATAATAATAGGAAAGGATACTGTCATATTTTACATAAAAATACACCAACAAACGGAAATAAAATAATAGAAAATTTTAATTCTAAAGATTTGGGTAAAGATTGGTACAATAAAGGAGGATTTGATTACTTGAGGGAAGAGTTTAATAATCATGAGTATTTTATTACATTCGACCAAAATACATATTTAACTACTGCGGCCACATTATGTGGATGTAAGTCCATCATACTTAATCCAAATAACAAAGATAATAACATTAAAAATGCATATACTGAAAGTGTGGACTATAAATATAATTTAACACCTACAGAATATAGATTAAAAAACTCAAAAAATATGTTTGGAGTGGCTTACGGTATTGAAGATGTTAAATGGGCTGAGAATACCATACATTTAGTTAGAGACCATATCATAGAGTTAGAAAAAATAGACAAAAAAACTATTGATAAATTTATTGATTTTTGGAATGAAAAGTGCTACGGGTAAAATTTATAAATAATTTAAAAATATGAAATCAGTAATTTTAATAACTTCACATTTGAATAATTCAGAAAAAATTGATGTGTGTAGAAAACATGTTAATGAACTTAAAAAATTTACCAATTTACCTATAGTACACGCTTCAAATTTTTATGTTGATGAATCAATACAACAATTATTTGATTATACTGTTATTAAAAAAAATAAAAAATCTAACAGACATGCTATTGCTTGGGACATTATTAATATACAAAATACAAATTATAAATTAATAAAAAAGGCGTCAGACCACGGATTTTCACACGTTGATTTAATGCTTTACGGATTTAAAATATGTAAAATTTTAAATTTTGATTATGTTTATCATTTAAATTATGATATAGAATTAAACGAAGAAGAGTTTAAAAAATTTATAAATAATGGGTCAGGCAAAAATGAGAAGTTTTATACATATAATCTAATAAATAATGATATTAGAATAACTACTAATATATTTTCTATAAAAGTTAATGATTTTATAAACGCAGTAAAACCTAAATTAGAAATCTATAGAAAAGGATTGGATAACGGTTTGTTTGGGCTAAAAAGTGGATGGTTAGCTGAAGAGTTTTTTGAATGGATTTTTAATTCTTACTATGGGTATACTGTGGAAAAAAATTATATTAACTATGATGATGTAATAAAGGGTGATTGGGACGAACATAAATTTAAAATAGAAGATTCTACTTTTAGATTTTATTCAGACTATTCTAATAATAGAATATTATATTATAATGAGGATAAAAATTTCAGAAAAGATTCATTTATTCTTATAAATCAAAACAATAAAAAGTTAGAATTAACAAGATACTCGGACAATTTTTTTGTATCTAAAATCATATACGGAATCTATTTTCAAGAAGATAGACTTATTTTAGAAATTGATTCAGATAAATTAAGTAGATATATATGTGAAAAAATTTAATAAAAAATGAATGAAATAATAATAATTGATGCTTTTATAACAAACGATATAAACGAAAAAAAATTAGAAAATTTTATAGATAAAATTAAAATAATTAATTTACCAATACTACTAATTTCAAATACAATAATTAATGAAAAAATACTAAATAAAGTAAACTATTATATATATGATTCTGAAAATAGACTTTTTGAAGACATATTTGATGAGTATGAAAAATTTATATTATGGGAAATATTAAACGATATTAAATTTAATACTTTGCATGAGCATAAACAAAAACATGCATTATCAGTCATGGTGAATTTATTTAATGGTATTATGTACGCTAAAAATATAGGATATAAAAGTTTTCATAGAATAGAATATGATACAATATTAGGTGATAATACAATAGATTTTATAAGAAAAATAAGTGAAAAAACTAACGAAAAAGGGAAAGAAGGGTATTTTTTCTTAAATGAAAAAAATAAAACACAAAAGTTCCAATATTTTTACAGTAACATTGATTTTTTCTTAAAAACTATACCTTTAATTAAAAATCAAAATGACTATCTGAATATATTAATAAAATTATATAATTCAAAAAAATTTGTACATATTGAAAGAGTTATGTATGATTTAATTAAAGATAATAATGATATAATACTTACATTTAATGATGGTGAAGAAGTAAATGATAGTATATGGAATATTACTACATCTGAAGTTCACTTAGAAAATTTTGAAAAAAATTGTAAAACTAGATTGTATAAAGGTAGTGAGGGTTATATCTTATTAAGTAAAAATAATACAGAAAATACAACAAATAGAGATATAAAATTCTATAAAAATAACCAAGAAATAAAATCAATTACTCATTCTTTAAACGGAATAAATGTGTACAGATATGATACAATTAATGAGTATTTTGACTATGTTAATATTATTGAAAATGGTAAAATACTTAACAGTGTTAGATATAATGATATTAACGATTTTTATGAAAAATTATAACAAATGCAAATTATAGAAATTTTCGCAAATAGAAGGTCAGGGCATCATTTTTTTATATCTAAAATTATTAACGGACAATTCTTCCAAGAAGATAAATTTATTTTAGAAATAAATTCTGATATATTAAAAAGATACAAATCTGAAATAATACAATAACTAAAAAATGAATTTATTTGAGACAATAGCATTAAGAAGGTCAGGACACCACGCGGTTATGTCTTGGTATATAAAAAATTTAATAGATACTGCTAATTGGGATTATAATGTAACAGTACAAGCGGGAACTAAAAGTATAATATGGAATGATGGAGGAAATAGTGAAAATGAAATAAATATAGTTAAAGGTTTAAACATGGAATTTGATGATGTTTTTATTAACTATGAAGATAAAAAATCAAACTTTACTTTTTTTGAAAAGACGCACACGTATAGAGGTTCTAAAAGATTAAATAAATATGAAGATTTTAGATTTCATGATTCAAAAAGAATATTAATTATTAGGGATTTTTATAATAATCTTTGTTCTAGAATAACGAGAACAAATGATGGTAGTGTTAATATGAGATATGATAAATATTTTATCGATTTATGGAAGAATCATGCAAAAAGTATATTGAATGATGAAATTCATTTTATAAAATATGAAGATTGGTTAACAAAAAGTGATGTCAGAATTAAATTTTTACAAGATGTTTTTGGAATAAAAGAAAGAGTGAAAAAAGAACAAGCAAAAGGAACTCATTCATCATATGATACAAAGAGTACCGAATATGATTATTTAAACAGATTTGACACCTCAATCATACCTGATGATGTCAAAAAATTAATTAGAGAGGATAATGAATTACATTACCTAATCGGAGCATTAGGATATACTTATAGAGAAATATAAAAACATGGAAAAACCAAAGGTATTTAACGCAATTGAATGTAAAGAGTGCAATGTCCCAAAAGGGTGGGGACACGAAATCATTTTTGAGAATAATGAAATGTATTGTGGAAAACTGTTAGTTTTCAAAAAAGGATGTAAATTCTCAATGCATTACCATATGATAAAAGATGAGACATGGTATGTTGATAAGGGTGAATTTTTGTATCGTTGGATAGACACAGAAACAGCGGAAGTTCACGAGCAACATCTAAAGGTAGGGGATTCGGTAAGACAATACCCAGGACAACCTCATCAATTAGAAGCACTTACTGACGGAACAGTATTTGAGGTATCAACCGAACATTTTGATTCAGATTCATATAGAGTATGGCGAGGAGACAGTCAAAAGTCTGGGTGAACGGAACTTTCGATGTTATGCATCGAGGACATATAGAACTACTACAATTCGCAAATACAAAGGGTATTGTAAGGGTAGGTATTGATTATGACGACAGGGTTAAAGAATTAAAAGGTTTAACCCGTCCAGTCAATATATGGAAAGATCGTAAATACTTTTTGAAATCGATTAGATATGTTGACAGTGTTGTTGGGTTTGGTAGTGATGAAGAGTTAGAGGAACAGATAAGACTATGGGAGCCAGATTACATGATAGTTGGTTCAGACTATAAAAATAAAAGAGTTATTGGTTCACAATTTACTAAAGAGCTATTATTCTTTGATAGAATAGAAAATTATTCATCAACAAAAATAATAAGTCATGATAAAAATATTAGTAATAGGTGAATTATGTATTGATAGGTTTGTTTATGGTGAAGTAAACAGATTATGTCCTGAAGCACCAGTACCTGTAATAAATCCCTTAGAAATCAAAGAGAACCGGGGTATGGCAGGAAATGTGGTAGAGAATTTAAAAGCGTTATATGATGATATTGAAGTGTTACATTGGCATCAAAAAGAAGACATTGTAAAGACTCGATATGTAGACAAAAAAACCAATCAGATGTTGTTGAGGGTTGACGACGAAAAACAGAACAATACCCCAATGATGTATCTCACTTCAGAACAACGAAAAACAATATCTGAATCGGATATTGTCATTATAAGTGATTATCGTAAAGGATATCTAAGTAACTCTTCTATTAGGGCAATATCTGAGTTATCCGATTTTGTCGTTTTAGACAGTAAGAGAAGTTTAATGTGGGATACCATACAACCTATTGATTTCGTCAAATTAAATAATAACGAATATCGTAACAATAAGGAATTGGCAGATAAACACCCTGAAAAAATATTAATTACAAGAGGAGAGAGAGGGGTAGATTTTAATGGTGTTAACTATCCGAGCCCAAATCCGCAAGAGACGATAGATGTAAGTGGTGCTGGTGACACCTTTACCGCATCTTTTGCTTTAAAATATTTCCTTACAAAAGACACAGAACAATCCATAAATTTTGCCAACGAAGTTTGTGCTGATGTGGTAAATAAAAAAGGGGTATCATTACCTGATAAAAAATTTAAACTATGAACGATAAGATTTTTGTACAAATAGCCTCTTATAGGGATCCTCAATTAATTCCTACTATAGAAGATATGATAGAAAAGGCTGAACATTCAGAAAACTTAGTTATAGGGATATGTAGGCAATATCATCCTGACGATAAATTTGATGATTTATCGACTTATGAAAATGATAAAAGATTTAAAGTCATTAACGTATTATATAGTGAATCCAAAGGGGCATGTTGGGCTAGAAACCAAATACAACAATTATATGATGGGGAAGGTTATACTTTACAAATAGATTCTCATATGAGATTTGCTGAAAAGTGGGATACCGAAATGATTAAAATGGTAAAGGATTTACAAAATGACGGATACAGTAAACCATTATTAACAGGTTACGTATCATCATTTGATCCTGATGATGATCCAAAAGGTAGGGTCACAGAACCTTGGAGAATGGCTTTTGATAGATTTATACCTGAAGGTGCTGTGTTCTTCTTACCTGAAACAATACCTAACTGGAAAGACTTAACAAAACCAGTTACTTCAAGATTTTATTCTGCACATTTTTGTTTTACATTAGGACAATTCTCGAAAGAAGTACAACACAATCCTGAATATTATTTCCACGGTGAAGAAATATCTATTGGTGCTAGAGCTTTTACATGGGGATACGATTTATTCCACATACATAAACCTTTAATATGGCACGAATACACTAGAAAAGGAAGAACAAAACAATGGGACGATGATAAAAGTTGGGGAAAAAAGAACAGTCATTCACATTTAACTAACAGGAAATTGTTTGGTATGGATGGTGAAAAACAAGAAGGACACGATGGTCCTTATGGATTTGGTACTATTAGAACTCTTAGGGAATATGAAGAATATGCGGGTATATTGTTTAGCAAGAGAGCCGTCCAACAACAGACATTAGATAAAGAATATCCACCAAATAAAGGAATTAGTGAATATAAAAACGAAGAAGAATGGATTGAAAGTTTTTCTAGTATTTTCAAACATTGTATAGATATATCTTACAATCAGGTTCCTGAAAAGGATTATGATTTTTGGGTTGTTGCGTTTCACGATGAAAAGGATAATACAATCTTTAGAAAAGATGCGGATAAAAACGAAATCAATAGAATGTTCAAAGACCCTGATAAGTATTGTAAAATTTGGAGAGAATTTCAAACAACTGAAACACCTAAATATTGGGTTGTTTGGCCTCACTCAGAAAATAAAGGATGGTGTGAAAGAATTACAGGAAACTTATAAAAATGGAATATATTATAAGACATCAAAAGAGAAACATGATCCTTACAGGTAAGGAGTTTTTTGTGACTAGTATGTTTAAAAAGTTGATAAAAGGAATAGAAGAAAAGTACCCACAACACACCTTTAAATTGGAGGTTGATAAGGAATATGAAAAATACGGGCAAGGTAGTATTTTTAGTTGTATGAGTTTATCAATTATAAATCCACAAACAAATAACTATGTTTTAGTCTCTTTATTTGACAATTGGAAATACCATTTTATGAAACACTTAGGATGGGAACCTTCTAAAATGAAACAATTTTTTTATGCGGGAGGATTCAATTACTTGGACTATTTTAATTTTAAAAAAATTTCAGAGCACAATAATGATGTTGATTGCCCGATAAACATCAAAGATGTATATAACACTTTTTTTTATAATCCTTATTTTGATTGTTGTTATAAAGAAATTGATGAAATATATGAAAATAGAAATGTAAAACACAAAAAATTATATTTTAGAGGATGGATGTGGGATAGTAGAAAATTAATGGTAGGTAACTTAAACAGAGATGATATTTTAATAATTGATAAAAATGAAGAAAATAAAAATTTAGATTATGTTGACTACCTTAGAGACATGTCTAATTATTCCTGTAGTTTAAGTTTACCAGGAGGTACTGAGGTATGTAATAGAGATATTGAATGTTTTGGTATTGGAACACCCGTACTAAGACCTCATTTACAAATACAATACCCAGATCCTCTTATACCAAATTATCATTATATTAACTGTTATCATTATTGTGACTATATGGACAATGGAAATCCTAAATACCTATCCTATGATGATTTTAAAAGAAATATGTTATACACTTGGGATAAGGTTAAAGGTAATAAGGACTATTTAGATTTTATATCTAAAAACGCAAGAGAATGGTTCTCAAGAAATAGCGGGGCGGAAAAAAACGTACAGTTCTTATTAAAAAAAATAAATTTAAATTCTTTATAAAATAAGTTTACTGATATGAGTGTTACAATAGTTACAGGTTTATGGGATCTGGGTAGGGATAAATTAAATGATGGGTGGAGTAGGAGTTTTGACGAACATTATTTAGTAAAGCTAAAAGATTTTTTAGAAATACCTGAAAATTTAGTAATTTTTGGAGATGAGGAGTTAGAGAGTTTTGTGAATAAAAATAAAAAACATGATAACGTACAATTTATCAGAAGAGAATTAGATTGGTTTAAAAATCAATTTTTTGATCAAATACAAAATATAAGGACTAATCCACAGTGGTTCAAACAAAAAGGATGGTTAGAGAATTCGACGCAATCGAAACTAGAATTTTATAATCCCATAGTTATGCAAAAAATGTTTTTATTACATGATGCAAAACTAATGGCAAGATTTAATGATGATTATATGTTTTGGTTAGATGCGGGTATTACGAATACTGTCCATAAAGGATATTTTACACACGATAAAGTATTCGAAAAGGTATCAAAATATTATGATAAGTTTTCTTTCATCTGTTTTCCGTATGATGCGGATGGTGAAATACATGGTTTTAAGTATGATGAACTATGTAAAATAGCGGGAAAAAAAGTTAAAAAAGTCGCAAGAGGTGGATTTTTTGGTGGTAGAACGGAACAAATCAACGCAGCTATGGATGTATATTATAATCTATTATTAGATACATTAAACAGGGGTTTAATGGGTACAGAAGAGAGTATTTTTTCCATAATGGTTTATAAACATTCAGATATGTTCAACTATTTCGATATAGAGTCTAATGGGCTTGTAAATAAATTTTTTGAAGATTTAAAGAATGATAAACTTGTAGTAAAAAATGAGGGAAAAATCGTAAATACGAAACCGTTAGATTATAGTAAAATTGCACTATATATTATAACATTTAACAGTCCTAAACAAGTAGAAACACTACTTGAATCATTTCAACAATACGATAAAAATTTTATTGAAAATACAGATAAGTTCTTATTAAATAACTCAACGGATGAAAGTACCGATGACGATTACAAGTTATTGTGTGAAAAACATAATATGACTGAACTTAGGTTTAAAGAAAATTTAGGAATATGTGGTGGAAGACAATACATTGCCGAACATTTTGATACGACTGAACATGAATATATGTTGTTTTTTGAAGATGATATGTTTTTATATAATGGAAAAGATGACAAATGTAGAAATGGTTTTAACAGATATTATACAGACATATTTAAAAAATCATTAAGAATCATACACAAAGAAAACTACGATTTTTTGAAACTCTCATTTAGTGAATTTTATGGGGACAACTCAGTACAATGGTCTTGGTACAATGTACCTCAATTTTTCAGAGAAAAACATTGGCCTGAAAAACCAAATTTACCTGTTAGAGGTTTAGATAACGAAGCACCTAAAGTAAAATATAATAATATAAAAATACATATGGGAATACCATACGCAGACGGAGAAGTTTATTATTCTAACTGGCCTCAAATCGTATCAAAAGAAGGTAACCGTAAAATGTTTTTAACAGAAAAATGGGCACATCCATTTGAACAGACATGGATGTCATATATATTCCAAGAGACGACAAAAGATAATATTAAACCAGGAATACTATTAGCATCTCCAATAGAGCACGATAGGTTTGAACATTACGAAAAAGATTTAAGGAAAGAGTCATAAAAATAACACTTAACATTATTTATAAAGTATAATGTTTTTACATGGGGACTAATTTTAATATATCGACAGGTGGTTTTAATACAACAAGTAACGACAGAGTTAGTGGTACTACTAAAAATGAAGGGTTAGTTACTTTAAATTCACTAAACGTTGAAGTTACAGTAACAGAACCGACATCAGAAAGAAGTTATGATGGTAGTATTAGTTTAAATATAAATGGAGGTACTAAACCATATATCATTAAATGGTCTAATGGTAAAAATACCACATTAAATGACAGATTAACTTATGGTGATTATAGTTATAGCGTTACTGATTTTTTTGGTGATTTCATAATTGAAGAAACGGTAACTATTGAAGATACTAGAACTGTTGGATTATTAGAAGTTAATAGTGAAGATATCATAGATTTGCCTATTATTAAGGATGAAGAAATAAGTGTTAAAAATTTGTGTTTAAGTAATGGATTAGAATATTATGATTTGACATACGAAAACACATTAGATGGTAGAGGTATATGGATAGGTGAAAACGGAAGATTTAACTTAAACTATTCTAAAGATAATAATAGATGGGAAATACATGAAGATGATAATAACTTATTAGTAAAAACAAGTAGAAACAATTTAGATATACCAACTGGTAATGATTGGAATCTTAAGGGTAAAAAATGGAACTTAACTGAGGGTTTTTGTGTTAGTCCAAAACCTGAATTAAAAGTCATAAAAAATGATGAGACGTGTTATGGTAAGAATGATGGTTCAGCTATCTTAAAAATAAAAAATGGGGACATAAAGGATTATAAGTTTAGAATCAAGGGTGTAAAACCATACCCTGCTTATGTTACTAATGAAATATTTACTAAACTACCGTCTGGTAAATATGTTGTAGATGGTATAGATAATGAAGGTAATAAAGTCGGTACCTCATTTAGTATTGTTGAAGGTAAAAAGGTTAAGGAATATCATATAAAACTTTTAAAAGAAACTGAGGATAACACAAACACATCAAAGACTAAAGGTTATAAGATTATTGTAGAACCTGCTATAGAAAATAATGATTACATAACTATGAGGGTTAGTGTTACACACGTTAAGAGACACAATTGTCCAAATAACGATGACGGTTGTCTAATACCACCAGATATTAGTATAGATACTGAAGATATTTTAATAGATGAAGTCAGTGTTGAAGAAACTCTATCATGTAAAGAAAATACTGTTAGTTATACCACAATAAGTAAGGGTTATAAAGAAATAAGAATAGATAAAAATAGTGAGTTCCATAGTAACTTATCGCATTCAATAAACACCTTTGATTACACTTGGGCTAATTGTGATTGTAAGGCTTATGTTGGTTCACAAATAAGTGTTGAACTAGATAATGTAAAAGTGTTTAGTGACAGTTGTTATAATGTAAAAAATACAGGTTCTGTAAATTCTAATATTTATTTAGAAAGCTGTATAAAACAATAATTTTTAGGAAATGGGATACATAGTAAAAGATACATCACCTTTAATAAATACAAAATTAACTGACGCTGCGAGAATGAAGATATCTCAAGGCAAGTTTAATATATCCTACTTTCAAATAGGTGATAGTGAAGTGGATTATAATGTTACTACCGATATAGGTAATAATTTTAATATATTAAGAGGGCAAAACAACTATCAAAATTTATATGAGTCGAATAAATCGTCAATAAAATATCCTTTAAGTATAACCGAAACCGACACAAACAGCTTTGGTATTCCATTTCAAAATAGTACGGTTGAACAAATAAATAATACTACAGAACCTAGCGGATTTTTTAATAACGGATTGAGATTAGAAAATGAAGTAACTAAAAACCCTAACTTTGTGGTAAACCTATCAAGTATAAATGGAGGTAACGTATTAAATTTAACATCAGATGTAATTGAAAGTGACTCTAATGAAAATATTTCATCGGGTGATTTCGCTGTGGTATTTTTTGATACAGACATCAGTAATTTTAATAAAAATGTACCTGTTTTAATTTATAAAATAGTCTCAGGAAATAACTCATCAATTACTTTAGATAGGGACTTACCTAATTTTAGTAGTTATAGTGGTATTGCTAGAGTTGTTATATATCCTGGTGAAATGATACCTAAATACGATTCTGAAAACCCACAAGTTTTTTGGAATGAAAATACTATGACTTTTGAAGGTATATGTGATACTTCATTATTCTATAGTCGAATATGGAATATGAACATTGCATGGTCTGAATTACCAGCAGGGGTAACATCAAGTAATAGTAGTATTGGATCCAAAGAATTTTTAGGTACTAAAGAATATTTGGGTTACACATCAGATAGTGGACAAACTGAAAACAATGAAACTTACTTTATAAATTCCTTTAATGAAACCATTAACGTACTACCTAGTGAACAAAAATCAATCGCAATTGTACACTACACCAATAATTCTATAGAAGAAATTTATGGTGAGAAATTTTCTATGGAAGAAGATATAACTTCAAATAAGTTTAAAGTCCATTTACCGTGGATTATGTGGCACAAGTCTGATAGTAATACATTAGGAGAAACATTTTACGTCGATCCGCCAAACCACGACTTGTTCCAAGTTAAATACATAAAATCATCGGTTAATGATAATATGAATGAACCGGGTATTAGATATTACCACCTATGGGATAATAACACTACTCCAAATAGGGTGGGTAAAGTCTTTCCTGATTTGAAAATTATAGTTTTTGACGATGATGAACTCATTGCGGTTATGAGTAATAAATCCAATAGGAATTTCACTTTACCATCACCTAAATTAGGTTTAGTCGCACCAAACACCTTCAATGGAGTACCTTCATCACAAAATGGTTTGTTAGACACAACAGATGAAACACTTTGGGTAACATACAGATTAGAAGATACAAATCACAATTATTTACATTGTAATTATTACAATAAGATAACAGGTACTGATACAAATTGTGAACCAGACACTTCTAATATCACAGTTAAATTTGGTAGTGAATTTAATTTTATGAGTGGGGGTACATCAGTTGAAGGATTCAAAGCCCAAAAAATTTATATGTTAGCTCAAAAAGTACAAACGGGTAACAGACCGAATCCTTCTTTATGGAAACAAATTGAAGTGACGAACCAAATAGATGGAGATTTAGATAGTACAACTTTAGTTAATACAACATTTCAAATTACAAAAGAGAATTACGAATCTGCATCCAATTACAATTTAAATAACTACATAAATTTAAACGGAGACTTTAATTTCGGAGATGAATACTTCTTTTATGGTACAATAGAAACTGATATACAAGCGACAATATACGTTATGAATTATCTATGTAATCTTTCATCTACACAGTTTTTAAAATCAAATAATCCGACATGGAACAGCGGAGAAGATATATACGTCAGTGAAATTGGTCTTTACGATGACGAAAAAGATCTTATGATTATATCTAAGCTACAAACCCCACAAAGGAGAGTAGGTGTACAACAGTACAGTATAAAATTAGATATATAAAATAATGTCAGAAAATAATTTAAAAAACACCCCAAAAGTTTTGGGGTTAGACATCTCCACCAAAACTATAGGATGGGCTTTGTTTAATATAACAGACAAAGACTTATTGGAACTAAGTCATTTTTCACCTGTTATAAAACCAAAACCTGAGGATAAGATAGAGGAGTTAATGTTAAAGGTTGATGCGTTTGAAGAAAAATTATTGAATTACAAAGACTTAGGTATTACTAAAGTTGTAATTGAAGAACCATTACTTAACTCAAATAACGTATGGACTGTGGGGACACTTCTTAGATACAACTCTATGATATCTAGATCGATTTATAAAGTACTTGGTGTTATACCTAATTATATTTCAACCTATAACTCAAGAAAATATGCTTGGCCTGAGTTGGTACAAGAAAACGAAAAGGGTAAAAAAGTTTTGTTTGGTGGGTTACCAAAAACAATAGACAAGAAAGAAATTGTATGGAAAAAAGTTTCTGAATCGGAACCACAAATCGTGTGGTTATATACGAGAAATAATACACTTAAAAAAGAGTGTTTCGATCAGGCAGACGCATACAC
>Ga0099848_1001007_pt1 | contig 13200 bp, 13 predicted proteins | sample CB_VirMetaG_3_FD_78179 | JGI IMG/M metagenome (GOLD analysis project Ga0099848, IMG submission 78179) | Freshwater to marine saline gradient viral communities from Chesapeake Bay - CB_1508_1S Viral MetaG | ecosystem: Environmental > Aquatic > Marine > Coastal | place: USA: Chesapeake Bay... | reverse complement strand
GATGTACCTGATGTTCCAGGAGCACCTGCTGCTCCGTCTGTACCTGAAGTACCTGATGTACCTGATGTTCCAGGAGCACCTGCTGCTCCGTCTGTACCTGAAGTACCTGATGTACCTGATGAGCCTGAAGTGCCTACACCTGAAGTGCCTGAGGTACCTGAAGTACCTGATGAGCCTGAAGTGCCTGAACCTCCACCAGTTCCCCCTGTGTCTACTGGGGCTATTGAGCCGTCAGAATATTTGTAATATAATAGACCATTATCTGCTAAATTAGAAAAAACAGCAACAACTCCAGACTGGGGAGTTGCAATACCTGAGGTTCCTGTAGAGGTTATATTTAATTGAGCCACTTCAAATAGGTTTTGTTATAAATATGTTACTTTTTTATTAAAATTAATTGGTAATATTGCCCAATTCTAAAATTCCATCAACATTAATAATACCTTGGTTTTCTAAAATATTCTCAACTCTTAATAGACCATAGGCATAAACTGTTTGTCCTCCAATAACAACTCCAACACCATTATTAATATAAATGGTACCTAAATTGTAAACATCATAAGCATATGAGTTACTATTAGTTTCAACAATTTTAATTTCACCAGCAAATACAACTCTAGGAAAGGCAGCACCCACTACCTGTGAAGACTGGTATGAGCTAACAGCTACATTATCTAAAAATCTTATATTACTCATATCTCAGTATCAACTTGATTAATTTTTCTAGTGTTTACATCTATAGGTAAACGATTTCTTCCATCAGGTGTAACCTCTGGGTTACTCATAAATATTTGCGGATCTAGGAACGTTGTTTGTCCCGTAGGTGCTAATTGAGTAGTCTCCAGTGAAAATATAACTTTAGATTTTTCATTGTATTTTTTAATTGAATTCAAATCTTTTTGAACAATATCAGGAATAATATATCCATACATATTAAGTTCAAATGTACTCCTAACAGATCTTTCTTCAGATTTAGTTAATTCATTAATAGTTTGGAAACTATCAATAGATGCTTTAAATTGATATCGTTCGGGATTACCCCAATATGAGTCGGAAGCATAGTTACAAGCTTCAACAATTTTATTTAATTGATCAATATAGTAAGTTTGAATCATTACAGTATATTGTAGGGTAACATAGTCAGGAACTACGTTAGCAATAAATTGTTTTGTAGGAACTCTATTATTTAAAGCAGCAAAATTAGAATAAAAATTTTTATTATTATATTGTTTTTGCCAAGAAGTATACAAGTGAGGCATATTAGCATCTAACTTATTAGCTAAACTTCTATTTTTAGTTACAGAATTTCTTTTAAACATAATAAGAGGTAACATAGTAGCTCCTCTATTATCTTTATAATATCCATCTTTTTGAACGGATTTCCATTTTTCAGGAGAACCGTATATAATAGGTACTTCTAATCTTTGTCCGTTTTGAATAACGTATGGGCGAATTACATTCTGGAAGTAAAACATTAAAGCTTCATCAATGTCTTCTAAACCAACTGTAAAAGGTTTATAAGTATCTCCCTTAAGAGACATTTGTTCAGAACGATTAAATGGTATACCTGCTTGGTTTGTATTTGGGAACTGAGAGAATTCCGTATCCTTATTTGGGTTTCCTACTGTAGGATCATAAGGATTTTGAAGACTATTGCTAATCTCCTTTTGTGATTTTGGTACGGGTTTTCTATAATCAGTCATTAAAATCTTTCTAATTGAATTTGTACTTTATCAGCAGGAATGTAATGTGTTTGACAAATAACAGATACATTATACCCAAATTCAGATAAATCTGTTTCGGGGAGAGGATTTAAGTTTTGAGGTGAATCCGGATAGTTGTTTCCATTATCGTCATTAAATGGATAATCTGGGTCTTTACCAACAAAGAATTGGTTTAGATTAGTATTATCAATTTCAAAATATGCTTTTTGGTACATAATAATATCACCTACTTGAGGTACAATAGCTGCGCCATAAGGGTTATCATTTTGATAAACTCCGTTTTGAGGTAAAGTGGGATTTAATAAATCATCTCTTAAAAATCTAAACGTAGGTTTCCAATCAAAGCTAACGCCCATATCTCCTGTTGGGAAATCTTGATCGGGAACTTCAATTAAGCAGTACAACAATACAGGTTGATTATAATATTTTTGTTGAGATGCTTCTCCGTAAATGTTTACGTTAGTTTCATTTAAATTAAATTTATATAAAACACATTCTTGTGAAATAATGTTGTGCATTATCTCACGATTAACGTACCTAAACATTGAAATATCTCGTGCCTGTCCGTATAGAGCCATTATCCTATGAATATAGTCATTGGTACATTATTGATCTCTGATACTCTAGCTACAGATTCAGCTGCTCTTCTTTCTAACATTGATTGACGAGAAGTTGAATCAAAGTATTCTCTTAACCTTGTAATTAAGGCATCTTTAGTAGCAGTAGCAGATGTTAATAAATCTTGTTGGTTTAATGTTACTTCAGCTCCTGGGATTGGGACTTGAGTGTATTTACCTCTAACATATCCTAACATTTCTTTAACTAATGCTAAAGTGTATTCAAATATCCAAGAACGACCTACAGAATTTATTTGGGAATATACTGGGTTGTTAAATGGGTATTGTGATATGTTAGTAACAAGACTACTTCCTGAGCTAAGGCTATCAGCATATACTTGGCTTACAATAGTATATTGGAGCCATAATTTGTGTCCTAAACGTTCATCCATGTTTGGGACTGGGAATATTCTTAGGTTGTTATTAATTAACTCAAAACTATAATTATTAGATAAAATAGTATCAGCTAATTCAACTTCTTGGATAGCTTGAACGTTATATGATAAAGGAGTACCTAAATAGCTATTTCCAATTCCATATCCAGCGGCTACACCACCTAAACCAGCATACCAAAAACCACCGCCTCCTAAACCTACACCACCAGGTGTAAAATATTGAGCTGAGGCTGGAACGCCTTGGTAAAATACTCTTTTAACTTCTAATTCACTACCACTAATTCCTAATGATTCTGAAGCCCAAACATTTAAATCATAGTCTTGAACTCCATTTCTTAAATCAATAGATCCACTATACCAAGTAACGTTACCTCCCACACCAGCTTGTTCACCATACTCTTCTGAGTAGCGAACTATGTTTTGCATGTTAGGAGTTACTAATGTAGTTTCAAATGTGGTATTTGCTATTACATTTGCTAAGTATGAATTATCTGAACCTTCCATTGAGATATAATCTTCTCTTTGTTTGTAGGCATATAACTCATTTCCATATACTGTGATAGCTTCTTCAAAAGCAGCCCAAAATTGAATATCTTGTAATTCAACGTTTTCGATAGGCCATCCTAATCTACGAGCACAGAAATTTGTTACTTTATCAGCATCTGCTTGGAATTGGAGATCATTATTATAAAATCCAAAAGGGGTAGGAGTACTACCCGTAGGGTTAGCAGCATATGATGCAGAATAAGCAGCAAAATCTGAGGTACCATTATAAATAGGAATATTGGCCATGCTTTTTCGTTATAAATATTAAATTATTTACCCTTAGTTGATCCTGATGTGCCTAATGTTAAGCCTTGTTCAGTTGCTGCTTCATAGAGTTCAATTAGATTTTCTACAATTGGATTTCTATGGTTAGTTTTTAATGAAATAGCTTCTAAATTTTTTATTTTTTTAGCAGCTGTATATAAAAATCTAAAACCGGAATCACGTTCTTGTTTTAAATCTACTTGGTGGTCGTCTCCACATATAATCATTTTTGATCTTAAACCTAAACGAGTAACTATCATTTCCATTTGTTCATGTGTAACGTTTTGTGCTTCATCTACTATTACAAATGAATCAACAAATGTTCTACCACGCATAAATGATACAGGAACAATTTCAATTTGTCCTCCTGTTATAAGTTGTTCGATTTTAACTTTATCGTACAACATATACATATTTTGGTATATAGGTTGAACCCATGGGTCCATTTTTTCGCGGAGGTCACCAGGTAAAAATCCAATTTCCTCTTTGCTCACCGTAGGTCGTGTAATTATGATTTTATCGCATTCTTTCATAAATAGTTTTTCTAATGCGATTTGACAAGCTAGTAACGTCTTGCCTGAACCAGCCGATCCGGCTAGTAATGTAACTGTATTATTTAATATTTTTGCTTTGGCTTCTTTTTGCTCTGGGTTTAGTTCTATTTTAAATTTAATTGGGTTTTTTGGTTTACGCTTTTCTTGAAAGACAGCGTCTTCATGATGATTAGAACTCATATTGAAAAAAATAGATTAATAAAAAGGACGTTAGCATCTTATTGCTGTTAATACATATAAAAAAGAGCCCCGCTTTCGCGGGGCTCAAATTTACTACTGAACTATTCTATTAAAGAGTGTTCAAACCAGATACATAGATCTTACCGTAGTATTCAGGGCGTAACATCTTCTTCGCGTAGCGAGTCATTAAGCCTTTACGTGGTACGAATGTGTCTGGATCGTAGATCAATGGAGTCATGATCAACGGAATGTAAGGAGAGAATACAGCACCTGTCTCAAGGAATTGAGTACCTCTGTAACCCATCAAGATTGTGTTTTCAGTCATGTATGGGTTCTTGTAAACGGTGTAACGGTTGTTGATGTTACCCATTTTCTGGATACCGAAAGCATATTCCATCTTAGAAGCATCACCGTCACTGTTAGAAGCGAATCCAGGGATTGACTCAATTACAGTAGCTACAGTTGGAGACAATACCATGAAGTTAGCACCTCCGCGGAGAGTTAACTGGTGGATCTTGTTGCTCAACTTCTGCATCTTGGTGCCTAAAGTTTGGAACCACTGACCTTGGGTGTTGAAGTAACCGTTAGTGTCGTTAGTGAAGTCGTCACCAGAAACATAGAAACGGTTGTTTTGTACTGACCAGTACTCTGTACCAGCAGCAGCATCTTGGATCAACATACCTAAGATTTCAGAATCGATTTCCAAAGCGATGTGCTCAGACATGATGTTTGTAACTTCAGCTTCAGCGTCAAGAGCTTGGTAAGCATTCAAGTCTTGAGCGAATTCTGGAGTCCATACAGCCTTAAGCTTACGTGTTTTAGCCACGATAGCTTCTGAACGCATTTGGATGTTGATTTCTGGAATAGCAGCAGTATTCTCGAAGTCACCAGCGTTGTTCTGTGTAGGTTGGATGAAGTAGTATAATGTACCGGTAGAACCGTTAGCAATTGTACCTTCAGCACCAGAAACGAACAATGTTACAGTACCATCAGTAGCTGAAGTACCAGTGTAATAGTTGTAAGCTGGGATCTGACCTAATACTGCAGAAGCAGAGATGAATGAGAAACCTCTAACGGCTTGTGTATCAACTACACCGTAGTCAGGAGTTACTTGAGCTTGGATAGTAGCGATAGTGATTTTAACTACTTCACCAGCAGCAACAGAAGCTGAAAGTGCAGAGTCAAAACCTACATCCTTCCAAGAAGCTGAGGCAGCTGTGAAAACGATAGAAGTATCAGGAGCTGATTGAGTTGGTAATGAGTAACCAAAACGACCGGCACCGTATAAACCACCACCTTCAACTGGGTCAGTTGTAGAGAATGGGTAAGCTGAAGAAGCTTGGTTACCATAAACTGATTGACCAGCAGTGTACTTGTTAGGAGCTGTTTCAGAAGCTGAATCCTTAGTTGAACCATACTGGAAGTCTAAGTAGAATACTAGACCTGAAGGAAGGTTCATTGGCTGGATAGAAACGAATTCTTTAGCAGCGATTTGACCGAATACCTTTCTTACCAATGGTAAGGCGATACCAGCCCAGTTGTTACCAGTGCCAGGAGTGAAAGTAGCTGTACCACCATCTACTTGAGAGATTTCGGTTACTAACTGCTTGGCTTGGTTCTCGAGGATCAATGACATGTTGTTTTTCTCAGTCTCACTCTTGAGGCCTTCTAACAAACCTGTCTTTTCCCACTTAGCAGCTAATTTAGCTGCGTCTGACTGAAGGTTTTTATACCCTTGACCAGCAGACTCTAAAAGAGATTGGATTTGTGACATTTTTATATCAGAATTTATTATTTAATAATACCAGCTAATTTTTGCCATCTAGCAACTTGTGAATCAACTTCAACAATTTGCTGTTTTGGCGCAACGCCTGCCGGTCTAGAGGCACTGCCTAAGTTTTCTTTGATTGTGGCTTTTTCTTTAATGCCTTCGTTCAAAGTTTCAAATACAAGCTTAACTTCCTTAACGGTAGTTGCTTTATCAAAAGCCTCAAGAACTTTAACTTTCTGGGATTCCATTAAGTTTTTAGCTCTAAAGATTTTGTTAGTGTAAAGAAGTTTAGCGTTTAGAAGATTAACTTCATGAAGTTCAGATCTTAACTCGTCAAGTTCTTTTTTCATTTCGTCCATTTCTTCTTTAGCCTCAGTTTGGAATGGTCCTTCGCCGGCACCTGATTTTTTCATACCAGCTGTAGCACCCGAACTAGCTAATTTAAGTAAGTCTTTAACTGAAACTTTTTCACCGTCTACTGTAATGATTTTAGAAAGTAATTCTTTGTCATTGTAGAGAGCTTTAAGTTTATCTAAAGCACTTTCATCTAAGTCTTCTTTTTCATCATGCATTCCGTCGAGGTAACCCTCTTCTTCAGCATCTGTACGTGCGTTTTCATCAACGGTTTCTTCGTCTTCAACATCAACGTCAACGTCAACTTCGTCTTCGTTTTCGTCCTCGTCTTCAACTTCGAATTCTTCACCGGCTTCTAATTCACCGGATTTAACCATATCAGCAATTACATCTTCGATAAAAGATTTAAGATCGTCTTCTGACATTTCCTCAAGGTCGATATCTTCATCTTCCTCTTTATCCTCTTCATCTTCCTTTTCATCGTGCATACCATCAAGGTAGCCTTCTTCTTCGGCGTCAGTACGAGCATTTTCGTTCATGTCTTCTTTACCACCCATTTCTTCTTCGAGTTCAGCTAAAAGTTCGTCAAGATCCATTTCATCCAAGCTAGCATCGTCTCTCATTTTCTCGGTACGCTTTTCTTCGTAGTCGTCGCCTTTAAGACCGTGACGCATCACTGGATTAGATAATTTCTCGTCAACTTCCTCTTTGCTGTAATTTTCTTCTACTTCGTCGATTTCTTTTTCCTCGTCCATTTCCTGTAGCTTAGCAGCTAACATAGATTTTAAACGTGGTTCAAAGGCCTCTTCCAAAGCAGCTTTTGCGTTTGCAATAGCGGTTTCTTTAAGCGCTTTTGCATCAGCGATTGCTTCTGCGAGCATATCTCTGTTTGCCATTTTACCTCAAAATTTAGTTTGTGGAGTACAGTTATTCAGGAACTGTAATTTGTATTATACTTAATTGGATGTCATATAAGAGATGACATATTATATCTATACATATATGCAGATTATTCAAAAATAAAAAAAGGCCCCCTTTCGGGGACCTTGCCTAAGGTAGCAGGCTTCTTAAAATACTGGGCATGTGCCGTTAGCACATAAAATTTCAGTAATAATGGAATTAACTTTTATATATTTGTTGGTTTCAACTTCTTTGCCTTCTTTGATCACATGCATATATGAGCCTGGATTGGAAGGTGTTGAAACAAAGTCCCAACATAATAATTCGAAGTCATCTTGTACTTCTAATACTTCACCTACTTGTTTTAATGAACCCATACCACGAGATGAAACACCTACTTGTACATTGTTTTCGATTAAAGCTTTTAAAATATTACCAGATGCAGTGGGTAAAATTTCAATTTTGCCTACTACATGATCACCATCCCACCACATATCTCTAATAATATGAGATACGTTTTTAAGGTTGATAATAGAAGAGTCTGGGTGGTCTAATTCGCCTGTTGCTCTATTTTCTTTTACAACTTCTTTGTATTTATCAATTTCTCTTTCCCATAAATCTTTAGCATAATAGCGTCCATTACCGTTTTTAACTTCGGCGGTTGCTAATATACCCTCAACTAACGGATTACCAGATGGAGCTCGTTGTTCCGTTAACTTTGCAGGTGATACCTTAAAAGATTGGGTCTCAATGAGAACTTGTTTCATCTTATTCTTCGTCTGTAGTTTCGTCTACTATTTCTTTTTTCTTAGAGCCGGTAGCTTTTTCAAGTAACTTATTATATTTATCTTTTGCTTTTGAAAGTTCTTTAATTTCTCTTTCAATTTCTTTAATACGGGTAGGATTGATAAATTCAGCAATAGCATCATTTTCTTTAACCATAGAAAGTTTAGCTTCACGATTCATTACTTCTTCATCAATAGCTCTCATTTTAGCTTCTAAAGCGGCAACATTTCCTGCTACTTCAATTTGACGAAGACGATTTTCTAAACCTTCTTTTTCGATTTTTTTATCAGCTTTTTTATCGTCTTCCATATCTTGTTCTAAATCAGCAATATGGGCAGCATCATCTTTTTCAGCACCACGATAATGTGCTTCTTTTTCTTTAGTGTCTTCGTTTTCTAAGAGTAAGTCTACTAATTTAATCATGTTTTCTTTAACGGTTTTTTTAGGCAAGTCTCCATAGCCACTTGATTTATATTTACCTTTAGCTTCTTTAGGAGTACCTAACCCAGGAACCTCGGTTTGATAACCAATGCCCATTAAACCAAAAGCTTGATTTGTAGTATAATAAGTACGATCTTTAGCTAAGTTTTTAGCTACAATCTCTTTTAATTCATCTACAGTTTTATCTTTATTTTTAGGATCTTTCATTTCAGCATAGTAACCTTCTAAAAATTCTTGACCATATAAATTATCAATATTTTTAGGGTCTTTATAATCGAAATCACGAGTTTCCATATCGGTAACTTCTTTAGTAGGCTTTTTTTCTACTGCTTTTGCTTCTTCTGAAAGGAAGTTATTGAATCTTTCAAAAGGGGAAGTAGTAGTCATACCAATCAATCTTTCAGATAAAATTTGCTTTTGCTTTAAAATGCTTACAGCAGTTTCATATGGTGTAATTTGAGTGATATATTGAGGGAAAAGTTTACGAGCGGATTTCATAAAAAAATCTTTATGTCCTTTTCCTTCGGTTAATAAGTTATACTGTTCTTGTAAAGTTTTCATTCGTCTCCTTTTAAAATTGTTTCAATATCTTTTATTAAGTCTAAAATTAAATCAGTTCCATATACTACAGCGTAGGATTCTGGGTTTTCTTTGTAGTAATTTGCTGTTTCATCTTTAGCATTATCTAACAGTGGATATAAATTATTTAAACGAGCTTCAATTTCCTGGAAGGCACGCATGCGTCTTTCTTGGAATTGAACACGACCAGGATCGGCTTCTTTTAATTTTAATTTATACTTATACATATTATTTCTTTCCCCATAAATATTTAACTTCTACGCCTTTTGTCGAATGGGGTTTAGCTACGGGTTTCCAACCAAATGCTTTTACATAATAATTGTTTTTAACTCCGTCTTTAGATGCTTTTGGGCCTGGGCCTAATGTTGCACCAGGATTAGATTCATTTACATCTTTCATTCCTAACTTATAATAGTACTTATTTTGAGTACCTTTATCTTTTTTGTTAGGGTTAAAGGCTGCTGGGGTAGCATAGTTAGCACCAGTGCCCGGAGTAAAAGTTGCGGATCCACCATTAACACCACTCATCTCAAACATACCTTTAATTTTTTGGTATTCTGAAGGGTATCTATTACGCATATGCGTTCTAAGATTATTTCTTAGTTTTCTAAATTCTTGATAGATTTCTCCGAATTTTGGATCGTTAATAACCTCATCAGAGGTTGCTACTGTTCTAAGTGTATCTAAAGCACGATTAATATCCTTTAAAAGGATTTCAAAATCGGGAACATATATTACGTCAGATTCATTCTCTTCCTCACCACCAGGTGTAGGTTTAAGGATAAATTTTTTACCCCTAGCTATTTCTCTAATAATTTGTTCAAGATTTTTCATTTGCCAATTTAAGCTCTTCTAAAAGTTCTAAATATTGAAGAATATTTACAATGTTATTGCTTGTAATTTTAGAAGTTTTATCTAAGGGAGAAATCAAACTTACTATTTCGTTAATTTTAATTTTAACAGTAGTATCTACAGTAGTTTCTAAAAGCTGAGATAATTCAGTTTTAATATCGTTAATTTTAGAATTATAAAATTCTCTTAATACTGGAGCAGAGTCTACGGAGTTGATATATTCTCTAAGAATTTCTTTTTGGCTATTATGTAAGTTTGAATACTTACCATTAAATTTTTCCATTAAAATACGATAAGTTAACATACGTGTATCCTTGTCATATGATTGGAATTCTTTTAAAATATCTGCTTCTACTTTAGTTTCTGTAATAGGAGAAGTAGATAAATGTTCTAATAAAGTAACTTTATTATTAATAATTTGAGTAGTATCTACTAATGCTTGAGTATTTTCGATTTCAGCTAATGTATATAAAGCTGCAAATATTTTATAATTAGGAAGTTTAGTCTTAAAAAAATCTTCTAAATTATAGTGTTTTTTAATTTCGTTAATTAAATTATACTTTTGTTTTTTTAAAGAAGTACGATTTAATTTTTTAAAATTTTCAAGTAAAGTATTTAATACCAAATTAGCTTTACCTTCAGTTAAAGAAACGTTTTTAGTTAAAGTTTCATATAATTTATACTCTTTACCTAATTCACTTTTAACAAAAAAAGATTGAATAATATTTAATGCAGGGGAGTTTTTCCCATTAAGAGTATCAGCCGTCACTTGGCGAACCAATAGCTCAAAAAGGATACCAGTATTTTTATACTTTGAATGTTTAATATTCATTCTAAATTTGGTTTATAATAAATATATGGAGATATATTACTCTTTAATTTGTGATTCGTCTAATAGTGATTCTCTACGTTTATCTGTATTAAACACTAAATCTTTTTTTAAACTTTCTAATAAAGTATGATTTTTAATATAAGATGTTTTAGCACCTTCATTAACTCCTGATTGGTCATCATGTTTCATATCTTTTTTACCTAAACGGTCTCTACCAAAAGCATTATTTTGTGTATTAATATTAGATGCTTTTTCTTTAGGACGACCTAGAGGAACTTTTTCATCATACCCCTCAGGTACAGAAGCATCTTCATACCTTCCTTTACCATATAAAGAAGCTAAATCATGTGGGGTACCATATGAACGACCTGTTGTAAGTGGATCATTACCTTCTGTCTCAATTTGAGCCATACGGAATCTACGTTTTTGGTCCTGGATGATTAGATCTCTATATTCATCATATTGGTCTTCACTTAAATGGAAAATGTTATCATAAATCCAATCTGTTGGGAGTAATTTATTTTCCATAATTTGAGCAGCTAAATCAACTTTCTCTTTCATTAACGCAATACGTTCTTGATCATAGATAATTGATGGAGTTGTTAAACCTAACTCAAAATTTGTCATTTGTTCTCCTGTATATCCTTGAGCATACAAGTGAACTAATGCTATTTTGTATAATTCTGAGAGAAGAATACGTTGAATGCGGTCAATTGTACGAGCAAATCTAATATCTTCAGCTGCTAATGTAGCTTTACCTTGTAAATCTTTTTCATAACCCATAAATGCTTTAGGCACCTTAAGAGCAGCAAATAATTTATCACGTAAGTAAGTTACGTCTTCAATAGCAGCATACTCTAAACCTGGGGTATGTTCAATTTTGGTTGCTTGATCATTACCTCTAACTGGGATATAAAAATCTTCTAAAAGATTTTGCATATTATACTTTAAGTTATATTCACCTGTTTGTGGGTCTTGAAGTGGAGTACGCTTCATAGTTGAGATAGTCTTCTGCATGAAGTTTTCTACCTCATTAGGTGGAATAGAACCTACGTTAATGTAAAAAATACGTTTTTCTGGGGCGCGAGCAATTCTATGAATAAGCATTGCATCTTCCATTAAAACATATTGTTTATAAAGCTTACGAGCAGGTTCAATATAAGAACGGCCGTATGGGAGATAATTTAAATCTGCTAATAATCTAAAGTGAGCAATTTCATAATTATCAAAAGTAATAGTATTGCCTGGGTTTTGGGCATTTGGGGTGTAGTAGTAACCTGAGGAACCACCACCATAGAAACCATCAGGGCTATAGTTAAATATTACTTTAGAAGGATTTTCAGGGTCAAAGTTTTCCTTTCTTTCCATATGATAAGCAGAATAAGGAATAACATTATATACACCAAATTTTTCTGAGATTTCTAGTTTTAAGAAGGCATCTCCATATTTACACATTTGGCGAGTCCATGCCCACAAATTAAACTCAATGTTTAATACATCATAAAAAAGATTATATAAAATCTTTTGAATATCTTCATCACTACTTCTAATTTGAAGTACCTCTCCCATATCATTTTTTAAAGTACACTCATCAGCAATAATATCAAGAGCAGAAGCAATAATAGCATCCGTATCCATTGAATCATAATCACTGTAAAGATAAGTTCTTAAATATTGATAGTTAAGGTTAAATTGAGCACCTAAAAGAGAGGTAGAAGCTGGGTTTTGGTAAATGCCTTGGAATCTACCCATTAATGAATTAGTTGCAAATTCACCACTAGTTTGGATATGATCTGTATCTACTACTTGAAGTTGGTTGCCTCCAACATTGCGTATTACAACGTCTGTGGAGAATAATCTTTGTAGTCTTCTAAATAAGCTAGTATCAGCCATAGTGTTCTGTTATTATTATAAATATATTAAAGTAACCATCTAATACTTTCTACTTTACCCCCAATTTCTTGTTCATATGGGTTTTTAACACCCGAGTTATTATAAACCCCAGGTTGATAATTTCTACTGGTGGATATATTATTTAGGGTTGCTCGGGAAGAATCTAATGCGTTTTGTCTGAATTTAAATGAAGTGTCTCTCATGAACATAGCCATACCGAATGACATAACAAGATCATCATTGTAACCTTGTTGTGCTTCAGCACGACCATTTTTCCAAATAAACACTTTCATTTCTTCTAACAATCTTTTTGAATGGATGATTACACTTTGGTCAGAAATGTATTCTTGAAATTTACCTATTACCATAGGACGTAGCCTTGATGACATAGTAAAACCAGGAACCATTTTTGATGTATCCATATATCGGTCAAAATACGACTCACTTAGTGAGGAATCACTCTTAGGTGAATAATATAGATTAGAATATCCACGATCTATTACAGTTTGTAT
>Ga0099848_1001006_pt1 | contig 13204 bp, 6 predicted proteins | sample CB_VirMetaG_3_FD_78179 | JGI IMG/M metagenome (GOLD analysis project Ga0099848, IMG submission 78179) | Freshwater to marine saline gradient viral communities from Chesapeake Bay - CB_1508_1S Viral MetaG | ecosystem: Environmental > Aquatic > Marine > Coastal | place: USA: Chesapeake Bay... | reverse complement strand
TTAACTGAACGAATTGGTTTAGCTGGTGCTGAAGCTGGTAACCTTACAACCTTAATGAGGTTACAAGGTAAAGAAACCGAAAATGTACTAGGAAATTTATACGATACTACAGGTGCTATGCTTCAAACAAGCAAAACCACAGCATCTGTTAAAGATATATTAGGTGATGTTGCTAAAACTTCTAAAGGTTTACAAGCATCGTTAGCTTCAAACCCACAAGCACTTGCTAAAGCTGCAATTGCTGCTAGAGAATTTGGCTCTACTTTAGCCCAATTAGAAGGAATCCAAGGTAATTTATTGGATTTTGAACAAAGTATTGGTGCTGAGTTAGAAGCTGAACTATTAACTGGTAAACAGCTTAATCTTGAAAAAGCAAGAGCAGCTGCCCTTAACAACGATATGGCTACTTTGGGTGAAGAACTCAAGAAGCAAAATGTTGATTTAGCTTCGTTTGGCGATATGAATGTCAAACAACAAGAAGCTATTGCAAAGGCAATGGGCATGAACCGTAATGAATTAGGAGAAACATTACTTAAACAAGAAATGCAAAATAAAACGCTTGAAGAAATCCGTTCAACTATGGGTAAACAAGCGTACGAACAAGCAAAAGCACTTTCTGCTCAAGATAAATTTAACGCAGCTGTCTCAAAAGTAAAAGATTTATTTGCAAATGTAATGACAGCTTTAACTCCTGTTATTGATGTTTTAGCAGCTATGTTACAACCTATAGCTTGGGTGGCTAAATGGTTAGGAAAATTAAATGAACTTACTGGTGGCTGGAGTAATGCTTTAATAGGTGTTGCTATTGCGGCCAAAGCCCTAGGAATAAGTTTTGGTTCTTTATTTAATCCTGCAACTTATGCTGGGTTTTTTAAAGGAATAACTAATAATGTAAGTGGGATTTCATTTGGTAGTATAAAAGATAAACTTACTGAAGCATTTGCCCCAGGTTCTACTGATGGGTTTTTTGATGGTATTAAAGAAAGATTTAAAGGGCTAACTGAACCATTAAAAGGGCTTAAAGATAAATTAACAGGCGCTTTTAGTGGTGCTGCTAATAAAGCTGCAGGCATTGAATTTGACCCAAGAATGGCTGGAGGAGGTAGATTCCGTGATATGGCTTCGGGCCGAATGGTAAGTGAAGAAGTAGCTAATACCGCAGGTGTATTTAAACCAGGAGAAGGACCAGCAGCTGCTGTCAAAGGAGTAACAGATAAAGCTTCAGGAGCCGCTGAAAAGGCAGGTAAAACTGTTGCTCCTAAAGACACTGGTAAGGCATTAAAAGAAAAAATGCAAAATATAGCTAAGGGTCTTAAAGCATTTGCTGACCCTAAAGTTATACAAGGTGGTTTATCTTTACTTGTATCTGCACCTGGTTTAATAGCTCTTGGAGTAGCATCATTGCCATTAAAATTAGTTGAAAAACTTAATGGTAAAACCCTCCAAGCAGGAATGAAAGGTATTGCCAATGGGTTAAAAGCATTTGCTGACCCAATGGCTATTTTAGGTGGTTTATCATTAATCCCCATATCACTTGGATTAGCTGCTATGGCAGTTGGCTCTATTGGCCTAGCAGGTATAGCATTATTAGGTGTACCTGCAGCAGCAGGTATGGCCGCATTAGGCGCGGGATTAGCCACGTTGGGTGCAGTTGCAGCCACTGGGGCACCTTTCCTAGGTGTTGCGCTTATAGGCGCGTTAGGTGCGGCTTTAATACCATTTGGTGCCGCATTAGCACTAGCAGCCCCTGCAGTAATTGCTGTTGGAACAGCCATCGCAGGAGTAATAACTGCAATAGCAGGTGCTGTAACTACTGTGTTACCTGCTTTGACTCAATCTTTAATCGATTTAGCCACTAATGTCCCACTCGGTGGTTTGCTAGGTTTAGCATTAACATTACCTAGTTTAGCAGTTGGAGTAGGAATATTAGGAGTAACTTTATTAACTTCAGCACCTGGATTCTTAGTAGGTGCTGCTACTTTACCACTTATAGCGCCAGCACTCGCAGAACTCAATGCAGCCATAGCAGGTATTGATGGTGCAGGGTTCTTGGCATTTAGCGCAGGTATAATGGTATTAGGTGCTGGATTATTGACAGCCACTCCAGGATTCTTGCTAGGAGCTCTTACATTACCTATACTTTCACCTGCATTAACTCAATTAAGTGAAGCAATTTCTGGAATCGATGGAGGTAATTTTGCTTTATTTAGTTTAGGAATGGTTGGTTTAGCTGGTGGGTTAACTATAATGGGAGCTGCCTTACCATTTGTGCTTGCTGGAATAGGAGCATTTACTCTATTTGGAGCTGCATTAAGATTAGCTGCCCCTGGGATAGAAGCTGCCGGAAACGCTGTAGAAAAAATAGGTAACTCTATAGCAAACATAGGAAATGCAATTGCTAATATATTAGTATCTGCGGGAGCCGCTATTTTTGCTATTGGAAAATCAATCAGTACCACAGTTTCTTCATTAACTCAGTCATTAATAGATTTAACAACTAAAATACCACTTACTAATTTATTAGCTATAGGAGCAGCATTGCCAATTTTTGGAATTGGTTTAGCAGCATTTGGTAGTGGTGTATTAATGGCGATTCCTGGATTAGTAGCAGGAGCATTAGTATTACCTTTAATCACTTCATCTTTAGCCGGATTATCTGGAACACTTGCCGGCATAAATGGTGAAAACCTATTAATGGTAGGGGCAGGAATAGCAGGATTAGCAGGTGGTTTAACAGTATTAGGTGTTGCTGCACCATTTGCTTTAATAGGTGCTGGTGTTTTAAGTTTAGTATCTTTAGCCTTGATTCCTTTAGGAAGTGCTTTAATGGCTGTTTCACCTGCTTTAGATATATTTACAGGTTCATTTGAAAGATTAACAGAAATTGATGGAGGTAGTTTATTAGGACTTGCTACTGGTATTGGTGCTTTAGGATTAGTAGTATCAGGTTTAGCAGTCATGAGTCCTTTAATTATAATTGGTTCAGGTGCTTTAGCTGTATTAGGTTTAAGTATGAGTAATGCCGCTGAATCAATGAAAGCCCTAGCAGACGTTAGTTCAGATTCTATGATTGGTTTTGCTTCAGCATTAACAATGTTGGGCACAACAGCTGCTTTTATGGGTACTATTTCACCACTTATTGGTTTAGGAGCAGGTTCAATTTTCTTATTAGGTGAAGCTCTTGACCCAGCTGCAGAAGCGATGAAGCAAATAGCAGGTATAGGAGCTGATTCTATGATAGGATTTGCAACTTCCCTTACAATATTAGGAACCGCAGCTACACAAATGGGTATATTAGCACCTTTAGTAGCATTAGGGGCAGGTACTATTTATTTAATTGGTTCTGCACTTGAGCCAGCAGCAATTGCAATGCAAAATTTAGCAGGAATATCTGCTGATTCAATGATAGGATTTGCAACTTCTCTTACTATACTTGGAGGAGCTGCTTCTTTTATGGGTACATTAGCTCCTTTAGTGGCATTAGGAACAGGAACAATTTATCTTTTAGGACAAGCCATAGCCCCTGCTGCAGAAGCAATGCAAAACTTAGTAGGAATTAGTGCGGATTCAATGATTGGTTTTTCAGTCGCCCTTAATTTATTAGGAAATGCTGCCGCTGGAATGGGGGTATTATCACCTTTAGTTTTATTAGGCACAGGAGCTATAACACTTTTAGGAATAGCAATTACACCTGCTGCAGAAGCAATGCAAAATTTAGCAGGTATATCTGCTGATGCTATATTATCATTTACATTTGGGTTATCTCAATTATCTACTACCACTGCTTTAATAGGTGCATTTGCTCCTGTTATAGCAATGGGTGCAGGCGCTATATATCTTTTAGGAAAAGCAATTGTCCCCGCAGCTGAAGCAATGAAAAATTTAGCAGGTATTTCTGCTGATGCAATTTTAGGATTTAGCACAGGATTATCTATGTTAGGTTCAGCAGCATCTATGTTAGGTGTAGTAGCCCCATTAGTTGTATTAGGTGCAGGAGCATTATACGTTTTAGGAAATGCACTTACACCTGCTGCAAAAGCCTTTGCAGTTTTAGAAGGGTTAAACGCGTCAACAATGTTAGGATTTGCAAGCGCATTAACTATATTAGGTACTGCTTCAGCATTATTTGGTGCTTTATCACCTGCAATTATATTAGGTGCAGGAGCATTATATATTTTAGGAAGTGCAATTGCTCCTACTGCTGAAGCATTTAAAATGTTAGAAGGACTTGACCCAGCAGTTATGGCTGGATTTGCTAGTTCATTATTTGTATTAGGCTCATCAGCAGCATTCTTTGGAGCACTATCTCCATTAGTATTACTTGGTGCAGGTGCTATTGCAATATTAGGTTTAACTTTAAAACCATTAGCTGAATTAGCCCCAAAATTAAATCTAACAAGCACTGCTTTAAAAGGGATAGCTACCAGTGTTGCTTTATTAGCTACATCTTTAAATTCATTAGATGCTGCAAAATTAGAAACCCTATCAGATTTTAAGGGCACTATCAATGTATCTTCAGCTTCAGCACCTACTACTTCTCAAACTACTACCGCTACAAGTACTATAGATCAAGCTTCTGTTGCTACAAATACTGTTACAAACACTGCTACAAACACAGTAGACAAAGCTTCAACTGCCACAAACGCCGTAAACACAGTAGACAAAGCTTCAACGGCCACAAACGCCGTAAACACAGTAGATAAAACATCTGTCGCTACAAATACCGCTACAATCACTATAAATCAGGCATCCATATCTACAAACACTGCTACAAACACGGTAGATAAAACTTTAACTGCTAAAAATGCTATAAATACAGTAGACAAGGTATCAACTGCTGCAAATGCCGTAAATACTATAGATAAAACTTCTGTTGCTACAAATGCCGTAAATACTGTAGATAAGACATCTATTGCTACAAATACAGCTACAATTACTATAAACCAAGCATCTATTTCTACAAACACAGTAGACAAAACATCTGCCGCTACAAACACCGCAAATATAGTAGATAAGGTCTCTGCCGCTACAAACACCGCAAATATAGTAGATAAGGTCTCTGCCGCTACAAATATAGTAAACAAAGCGTCTGCTACTACAAATGTAGATAAAACTTCTGTTGCTACAAACACCGCAAACACTATAGACAAAACGTCTGTTGCTACAAACACCGCAAATATAGTAGACAAAGCATCTGTTGCTACAAACACGGCTACAATTACTATAAATCAGGCATCTATTGCTACAAACACTGCAAATATAGTAGACAAAACATCTGCCGCTACAAACACCGCAAACATTGTAGACAAAGCATCTGCCGTTAAAAATACTGCAAACATTGTAGACAAAGCATCTGCCGTTAAAAATACTGCAAACATTGTAGACAAAGCATCTGTCGCTACAAACACCGCAAACATTGTAGATAAGGCGTCTGTCGCTACAAACACTATAGATAAAACTTCTGCCGCTACAAACACTATTAGTACAACAGACAAAGCCTCAACCGTTACAAATACTGCAAACACCGTAGATTTAAATCCCAAATCAATTACTAATGAATTAGTTCCTGGTATTTCAGTTACAACTCCTTCCCCTACAACAACACAAGAAACACTAACAACAAATACTGAAAACCTTTCTACAGCAACTTTTAATGCTGCTACTAATTTAGAAAAACTTAATACATTATTACCTACTACATTATCTACTTCTCCTATTCAATCAGCATTAGGTACTAATAAAACAGAAACTTCTCTTATAAACCAAGCCTCAAAAGAACTAGTACCAGGAATTTCAGTTGCTACCCCACAACCATCTTCTGTACAAACTTCTACTTCTATTAGCCAAACAGAAACTGCTCTAACAGATAAAACAACTATAAATGCTTTAGAAGCCCAATTATCTACTATAATAGTAGATAAAGTTAAAACCCTCTTAGATAACGGTAAAACAGAATTTGTAGTAACTGTTAAAAATTTAGCTACAGATGAAACTTTTACTGGTGTAGGTTCTTCAAATAACCCTAAAATAGCTGAAAGACAAGCCGAATTTAATGCTAGACAAGAAGCTGTTATTAATACTATTACTCCTAAAACAGAAAATATTATTAACCCTGTAAATAATACAACTAGTTCAGTAATACAAAAAACAAACAAACCTATAACTCAACAACAAGGAATATCAGCTGAAGAAGTTGAAGGTATTGTTGCATCAACAATTAAAGCACTTGTCCCTGAAATGGTAGCGGCACTTAATAATGTTAAAGTTGTTAATGATAATTTTAACAATTCAAGACAAAGTGAAGGTCCTTCACGTAATAGAAATATAACTAACAATAACTTTGCATAATGGCAACTCAAAGACCAGACATAGTAACAGATATGGGCCGTGGTAATCCCGGTGGCCCAAAAAATCTAAAACCAGGTGATACTTATGATTTTAGTGCTCCTAATCCTGGTTATGGAGATGCCCGTAATGCAGTCCCTATAAAAAGAATAGATGCCGATGGTCCTATTCCTGAAGATATCCCTAGAGATCTTATTAAATTCAATATTAAGGTTATAGATCCTGAAAATCCTTTAAATGCCGACTTATTAGTTTTTAGAGCTTATTTGGATGATGTAAGTGATGATTATACAGCTAACCATAATAGTTTTAAATATAATGGTAGAGCAGAAAAATTTTATACATACAGCGAATTTGATAGATCAATTTCATTTAGTTTTAGAATTCAAGCTCAATCAAGACAAGAAATGAAACCACTTCATCAGAAGTTAAATTATTTAGTAGCCCAAACCGCACCAAGTTACAAGAATGGTAGAATGAGAGCAAAATTTGCTAGATTAACTGTTGGTGATTGGATGAATGAAATTCCTGGGTTTTTTACTAATATAAGTTTAAATTGGAAGGGTGCTTATTCATGGGAAATAGATTCTGAGGAAAGATTGGGTTCAGATGGACTTAGAATGAATCAATTACCCCACCAATTGGATGTAAAATGTTCGTTTAAACCTGTTCACGATTTTGCCCCAGAAAACGACCAAAATAGACCATTTATATTACCTCATAGAGGTGGTATAGACTCTCAACAAAATTGGCTATCACCTGATTCTACTTCTAACTTATTATCATCCTTAGGATCCTTTGGACAATGAATAGATACCAAAATACCCCCGTTAAAAAAGACTTTAATGGCAAGCGTTATTTAAAAAACGTTATATATCCTCTTATTCCTGAAACATTAGACGATATCTATGTTGAAACTGAGTATGGTGATCGTGTAGATGTTTTAGCGTATCAATTTTACAAAGATGCTTCTTTATGGTGGATTATCACAACTGCTAATCCTGGAAAATTAAGACGTGATAGTTATGTTTGTCAAGCAGGTTTACAAATTAGAATACCTTTAGATCCTAACCCTATTATTAGAGAATTTGAAAGAATAAATAGAGCTAGATGAGTATTTTTAAGCAATCGTTCCCTAAATGGATCAAAGAACAAATTCAATTAAGGCAAGATTTACAAGCTACTGGCACAAGTGGTGGTTATAAAAGTAATCAAGCTTTAGTTTGGAATAATAGTCGACAATGTACTGTTAGGGCTACTTCTTTAGTCAATTATAAACAAAATGTAAACCTATCTATTTCAGATGGCAACAATATAGAAGAGTTTCAAAAATTAAAAGGAAGCGAATTAGCAAAACGTTTTATACTACAGGGTGGTATATTAAACAATGGCCAAACTCGCAGTGCAGAATTTGGTAGACCTGGATCTGCGTATGGAGATCCATTATTAGGTGCAAATGGGGGATACGATGGGTTTGGTCAAGTACCAATGCCTGGTATTACTAATTTAGATATTGCAACCAAAAGTGCGTATGGTTCTTTACGCCAAGCAAAATTAAGTTTTGTAGTTCATAATCTTAGACAATTAGAGATTATGGAATTACTTTATTTAAGACCAGGATATCCTATCTTAGTAGAATGGCAATGGACTCCTTTTATAAGTAATGATGGAAATATAGATACTTTAGAATATAGAGTAAGTGATGATATAGTATTCCCTAAAGGTAATGGTAAAGTATTCCAAGAAAAGATATATAACTCAGTAATTGATCTTAAAAAAAGAACAGGAGGTAATTACGATGGATTCTTAGGATTTGTAACTAATTTTGGTTTTCAAGCTAGAGAAGACGGTGGTTTTGATTGTTACTCTGAATTAGTTTCAATGGGTGAAGTACTTGACTCACTAAAAATCCCTTCTAGTAGAAGCGCTTTTAGGAAAATATATCCCGGAAAAGATATAAAATTTTCTTTAAGTAGAGAAGACCAAGATGAACCAGAAGAAATTAAAAACCCTGATGCCTTAAGAGGAGTCTTAATAGCTTTAGCAAAACTCACAGGAACTGTAGATACAGCGGGTGGAGAAGAAGAATGGACTCCCCAATGGTTCGAAACAGATGATTCTCCTTTATTAGTAGAAGCTATAATTGAACACATTTTAAAAAAATTCCCTCAGGTAGCAGTTAAAAATGCTAATGGAAACGACAAGTATACTAAAGAAGAAAAATTTGAAAAATTAGGCCAATATTTTTTAAGAAAAAATAAAATCACTAAGGCTGGGGATTTTGACGCCCCCCTAAATACAGGATATGTTAGATGGGATTTATTAGCATTTTTAATAAATGAATTTGTAATTAGTGACCCTACTAGAGATGGAGATACTGATGAAAACAATGAAAATCCCCCCACAAAAATAGTCCAGCATTTTTATCGAAATGATCCAAATAACCAAGATTCAAAAATACCTGAATTATTAAAATATGTTAAATTTAAAGGTGCTAATCCAGAAGAATCTATAGATCTAAGCTGTGATCCAGGTATTTGTATTTTACCTCACTCATTTTTTGACACAAGACTACAACACACTATTGATCCTGATCAAGGAGCATTAGGATATTTTGCTGAAGCTGTAGGTGATATGTTTGAATGGGGGTGGAACAGATTAAAAAGAAACGTAGTAGATGCATTTACTACTGATTCTTCTGAAATAGGGGATAATGAAATTGGTGGAGGTAGTACTGTTGAATTAAAAAATGCAAAAGAAGAATTACAACGATTTATAGGAGGTATTTGGTTAAACACAGATATGCTTTTAAGTGCATACGATGCAAGTATTAAAGGTAATAAAAATGCTGATTTAGGTGATTTCTTAAAATCAGTATGGGAAGATAAAGTTAATGAAGCGTGTCCTTTACACAATTTTGTATTTTCTATTAACTCAGAATACCCAAACGAGTGTTATATTATAGATCTTCCTGTAGATGGGGATGATATGGCTGAAATAGCTAAAAATATATTTGAAATTGAAGTCCAATCAAATAAAAGTGTAGTAAGAGAATACGATTTACAAGCCACAGTACCAGATGCTTTAAAATCAACAGTAGCTGTCCACGCTCAAAACCCTGAAACAACAGAAGATCTAGACGATTTAACTTTCCAAGCATTTAACAGAGCCATCGAAAATAGACTTTATGTTAGAAATGATAGTAATGATGGGACTGCTACTGAAGAACCACCTGAAGATACAAGAACTGAAGAAGAAAAAGAAGAAGATGTTAGATTAGGACTTGATTCTACTACTATGGAGGGAAAAATCAAGAAAAAATACCTTTTAGCCTTAGAAGAATTTAACAAACAGGCAGCACTATATTTTGAAATTATTAACTCAGATGAAAATGATTCTGTAAGTGACTCAGACGATAAAGTAAATGATTTAAAATCAACTTTAAAAGAAGTCCAAACAGCTGCTATGCAAATGAAAGAATTAGAACACAAATCTGTTAATACTAGTGCTGTAATACCTTTAGAGTTTACTATGACTTTAGACGGTATTTCAAATATCATAATAGGTTGCCTTTTTAAAATCAGAGAAGATCGATTACCTCGAGCTTATAGACCTAATAACAATGAATCTCCCGGGGGGGCTAATGTTGCCTTTATTGTATTTAAAGAAGAACAAACAATAACTGCTGGTCAAGACTGGACTACTAAAATTGGGGGTAAAATGATTTTATTACCTAATGACGAAAACATTAAAAAATCAACCTCAGTAGGAAATGGAGGGAACCAACAAGGCAATTCAGACGGAACAGGAAGAGGAGCAGGCACAGGTAATCCAGCAAATGAAATTATCCCTGAAGCTTCAGGTACACCAATGGATCGTATAGACACTAGTTTACTACCTATCCCACCAACTGAAATTATTAGTGATTCACCTCAAGCACAGTTAATAACTCCAACTATAGATAACATTGAAGAAGCAGTTGTGTTACCTAATCCTTCACCTGAAGAAACTGCAACTGGAGTATCACAAGAAGTTAAGGATAACGTATTCCAACAGTTTGTTGAATTAGATAGAAGATACTTTACTACTAAATACACTCTTTCTACATTAATAGAGGCTGCGTGGGCCACAGGTACTAATGCTTACTCTAACCAAATTAACGAATTAACTATGGATTTAACTCCTATTGTTAATGAGTGGGAAAGATTTAGACCACAAGTAGAAGAAGCATTTGGAACTAATTGGAACAATTATAACTCATCTTTCCAAACTCGTTTAAGAGAAGAAGAATCAAACACAGTTATTCCTATAGATATAAACGGTCAAATATATAAGCCATTTGTAATAGGGAGTGGAGTTAGTAATCTTCAACCAAACACAGCAGATACTTACTTAAACAGCATATTTACAGTTGGTGGAGCAGAAATAGAATAACATGCCATTCATTCCAAAATCACAATATAAAGTAAAACACACTAACGGAAACGAATTATACAATCCTTCCGATGGTCAAATGTACATTGGAGAATACATCCAATATGGCTCAAAATATTTTGCGGGAAACAGTGTTTTAAATTTACGTGTCCCACTAAAAAAGATAAAATTAGAAAAAAATCTTATAGTAAATAATACACGTAATTTTCTTTACAACCAGCTTAACCCAAAACAATACAACAAACTTAAAAAAAGTACCTCACCAGTAGCTTCTAGACCACGTCCTACTGAAAAGGACTATGAAAAAGGTAGTTGGAAGAGATATTTTTGTCAAAGAGTAAATAACTACGACGAAATATTAGAAATGGATGCTGAAGGATATGCTAAATTAAAAAGTGGTGAATACGATAAATTATTGTATCGTGCGGGAGAAATTATATGGTCACTTAGAAGTGCACAAGTAAATAACGACAATGTTTTAAAATTAGAAAGACAATACCCTAGAATCATGTTTTTCTTTAACGATCCCGAGGAGTTCGTAAGATAATTTCGTATATTTGAGGTATGTACTACCTCATAGAAACACAAGATCAATTAGAACGGTTTTTTGAAGACGAGGGTAACGAATGCTACCTTCAATTTATTACAAACAACGACGAGGTACATCCTAAATTGCAATCGCTGTGTGCTCTTTACATCTATTCATTTAGTAAGGAAAAGGGGTTCATCATTAATTTAGACCACCCCGAGGCATTTGAACTTGAGTTACCAATAAAATACCTAAAATCTTATACGAATATATTCGTAAAAGAAAAAGTAAAAGCTTTACTACACATCCCATCACTCCTTTATACGGATATACAAAGTATTTACTACTTAGTAAAAAATGAACCGCTAGCTTCATTACCAAAAACGGGTACACACACGTTCTATGAGCGCAAATATGGCGCAAATAACGTGAATAAAATCATTCCACTTGCAAAGCACTACGAGGCGTTAGAGGAAGAATTTAATGCGATTTACCCGTATATACTCAACTACAAAAGTGAAGAATCAAACAAGTGGTACAACGAAATACTCACACCCACGTTAGCAAAAATGGTAAGTGAGGGTTTTAAAATTAACGATACATTCAACAAACATTTTGATATTAATGAAAAATTCAGTGTTCGCGACTCCAAAATATACGGATGGTATAATTTTTGTACTACAACAGGACGCCCTACAAACAACTTTAATAGCGTTAATTTCTCAGCTCTAAAACACGATACAGGCGAGCGAGATGGTTTCGAAGCAGATAACGACATGCTTATTGAAATGGATTTCGAGGGCTACCACCCCCGAATCATTGCACGCCTATCTGGGGGCGAGTTAGATAAAAGCGAATCTGTACACACACAAATGGCAAAAATGTACTTCGAAACAGATGAAGTAGATGCTGAAATGTACAAACGAAGTAAAGAATTAACGTTTCAACAAATGTACGGAGGTATAAACAAAAAATACCTTAAACACGGATATTTCAACAAAGCGCAACAATTTATAGACAAATTGTGGAGCGAATTTAATACTCAAGGATATGTTAAAACTGTAATAGCGAGGCGCAAGCTTTTAAAGGAGAATTATAAAAACATGACCCCCCAAAAGCTATTTAACTACTATATTCAAGCGTTTGAAACGGAATATAATTTTACAATGTTATCAAGGTTATACCAAATACTTGAGGGTAAAAAAAGTAAAATTATCCTATATGTGTATGATTCTATATTGATTGATTTTGCAATTGAAGACGGGAAGGATACATTCCAGGCGATAAAAGAAATTGTTTCATCTGATTTTCCTATAAAAATAAAACGAGGCAACACATACTCATCTTTAAAAGCCCTTTGATATTTATTGCTATAACAATGCAATAAATACACACATGAACAATAAACTTTACTGCACTTTTTTACAAAATGAGGGTGTTGATGAAGTTGTAGATAAAATTCTTGAGGAGCACGATATACTATTTAATAAGATTTTTGTTTTGATTTCGTTAGACGATGATAAAACAATGCTAACATATAACATAGATGGTCCAGTGTACGACCTACAACTACCCAATACTATTTTAGTCCACAGAAAAAAACAGACCAATACTTTATATACAATAAATGCCTTAAATGAGGTAATCAGATATTTGAATGATGGTAAATTGGATACTTCATTTCAAGTGGATTGGACTAGATTTCGTAATAGCCTTCTTTTGACTCGCCCTGGTGGGTTTAAAAAGGTTAGAACACGTTTAAAAAACATAATCGAAGTAGAGTAAAAAGCCTTCTGGTAAAATTTGGATTCGTTGACCTGGGTTATTATATTTACCCAAAATTAAAAGGTCATGAATCTAGACGAAATTAGAAAGCGCATGGACCGCTTGCAAAAC